>Ga0180009_10000559_pt1 | contig 51069 bp, 47 predicted proteins | sample OS_PC_MetaG_FD_123537 | JGI IMG/M metagenome (GOLD analysis project Ga0180009, IMG submission 123537) | Groundwater microbial communities from the Aspo Hard Rock Laboratory (HRL) deep subsurface site, Sweden - OS_PC_MetaG | ecosystem: Environmental > Aquatic > Deep subsurface > Groundwater... | reverse complement strand
TGACCGCTTTGATATTTCCGTATATGGTGAACTGGTCAACCCCTTTTGCAGGCACATCCTGAATCTCCTGGCCTTGGACGAACACAACAACTCCATGTACAACTTCACCGCCATGGCCATGCGGCTCAACCGGACCACCAACAGCGTGAGCCGTCTCCACAAAGAAGTAACCCAAAAACAGTTCCCTGAGTATGCGGACAAAATCACTGCAATCACTAACGGGGTTCATCATCTCACCTGGACAAGCGATGCCAAGGCAGAACTGTACGACACCTTTCCGGAATTGCACAACTGGCGGAGAGATCCCAGCGTTTTCGCCGGAGCGGAAGCCCTGCACCGGAACAACAAGTTCCGCACTTATTTTGAACAGGCTTGGCGCACTGACACAAAAATACTTGTGGAGTATGTAAACCGGATGCTTATCACCCATCGCAACCAACGCCTTGCGACCTGGATCGATCCCCCCAACTATCTTTCATACCGTAGCGAAGGAGAAGTTCCCCTCGAACACACGACCTTCACCCTGGGCTTTGCCCGGCGATTTTCCACCTACAAACGGGCAGATTTGATCTTTGAAGATCTGGACCGACTGGCAAAAATGATTACGGAAAACAACTGGCCGGTGAATTTTATCTATGCAGGCAAAGCGCATCCCTCGGATGAACCAGGCCAGGATTTGATCAGAAACGTCCTGGCGGTCCAGGAAGAGTTGTATCTAAAAAGCAATGGACTGGCAAAGTTGGTTTTCATACCCGGCTACGACATGCACCTCGCCAAGATGATGGTTGCCGGTTCCCACGCCTGGTTGAACAGCCCCAAACGCCCCCTGGAGGCAAGCGGCACCAGTGGAATGAAAGCAGCCATGAACGGCGTACCAAACGTCAGCATTATGGACGGCTGGTGGGTTGAGGGCTATCACGAGGGGCGAACCGGCTGGAAATTCGGTTATGAAGAATCGGTTTCCCAGGAACATTTCAGCGAACAGCCTTCATCACTGCTCTACAATGAAGATTCGGACTCTTTTTATACGGTGTTCCCGGAAATGCTCCGTTTGTTTTATGATCCGTCCCTGCATAACCAGTACATCGACAAATGCATCGCCAACCTCACCCTCAACTGCCCCATATTCAACACCCATCGCATGGCAGCGGAATATGTCGCACGCTATGATCTCGCCCTGGCTCCGGCAGTACAGCAGGAAATGGAAAAATTTCGCAAACTGTATTGCAGCGATCCCTCTTTCTAACAAGGTAGTTGTAACAGTATCCGTACCGACCGAACGACAATAACGGCTAAAAAACTGCCCCAACCGTATATCCCAAAACATCCAAACAAAAAAAATGGGCCATGGCTTATTGCAAGCCATGGCCCGGTAATTCAACTTAATTCTCTCTGAAAACTATTTTTTCGCCTGAGGGCCAAGGATTTTAATGGTAGCCTTGGCTTTGGTTTCAGCAAGAAAAGCCTCGATATTGTTTGTAACCTTTTCCTGAGTAAGATAGGCGGTAATCTTTGCCTTCGCCTCATCAAAGCTCACCGTCTTGGCAGGTTTTTTCTCTTCAAGCTTGATCAGGTGATAGCCGAATTCCGTCTCAACAACATCACTGACATCACCAGGCATCATTTTGAAGACTGCCTGTTCAAACGGCTTCACCATCTGTCCTCTGGGGAAAAAGCCCAAGTCACCGCCCCGCTCCTTGCTCGGGCAATCTGAAAACTGTTTGGCCAATTCTGCAAAATCAGCGCCGTCTTTCAACTGTTTTTTGATCTGAACAAGTTTTGCGCGCTTGCGATCCTTATCAGCCTTGGACTCGGTTTCTTTCGCCGTAATCAGGATATGACGGGCATGGGCCATTTCCGGCTGGGCGAATTTATCCTGGTTGTTGTTATAAAAATCTTTGGCTTCCTGCTCGGTCACCTGAGCCTTACCTTTGAACTTGGTATCGATGAATTTCTGAATGGTCAGATTTTTACCGATCTGCTTGCGCAATTCCGCCTCAGTGATGCCGGCCTCGCCAAGGGCCTTGGCAAAGGATTTGTCATCGGCAAAACCCTTCTTGTATCCTTTTAACTCATTTTCAATATCGGTAGCGCTAACGGAAACCCCGGCTTTCTTACTTTCCTGACTCAACAATTCGAGTTTGATCATCTTTTCGAGAACTGACTCACGAAGCGAAGTCATCTCGGTATCGCTGGGTTTGCGGCCCTGTTCCTGAAAGCGACCGAGAATCCCCTTTATTTCTCCCTCCACTGCCGTAGCAGCAATGGGCTGACCATTTACAAGAACCGCAACTTCCTCCGCCTTCTTTTCAGATTTGGACCACACGCTGGTTGCAAAGACAACGGTTGCGCCAAGAGCGAACGAAATGAGAACAGCTTTATGAAATTTTCCAAATTGCATGACAGTTCCTTTTATATGAGTTTTTTCTGCTCAAACGACTAATGAAAGCCAGGTTGCAACAAACAGGGTAAGACTGATGAGCCCATTCATGGTAAAAAACGACAATTGAATACGGGACAGATCCTTTGGATTGACGGCGATATGCTGATAAAAAAGAGCTCCGGCCGTGATCGCAATGCCAAAGTAAAAATAATAATTAAGCCCCGATACTATACCCGTGAGAATAAACAAAAGAAAGGCCAGGATATGAAAAAAAACCGCGAGCCTGAACGCTTTTTCCCGACCAAATCGTGAAGGCAGCGAGTAGAGACCTGCTTGCCTGTCGAAGTCAGCATCAAGGCATGCGTAAACCGTATCAAACCCTGCCACCCAAAACAGCACCCCCAGTGAAAGCACAACGGGAAAATCATACAGGGTTCCTTTGACCGCAACCCAGCCCCCCAAATGCGAAAATGCCAGGGCAACACCGAGAACCACATGGCAGAGCCAAGTGAAACGCTTGGTCAGGGAGTAAAGAAACGTCAACCCAAGCGCGAATGGAGAGAGCAACAGGGTGAGAGGATTAAGCTGATAACAGGCGAAAAAGTACAACAGGGTGAACAGGAAAACCATCCCCCATGCTTCCATCAATCCTACTGCTCCGGACGGTATGGCCCGATCCGCAGTGCGTGGGTTGGCCGCGTCAAACCTCCGATCGGCGATGCGGTTAAAGCCCATGGCAGCAGTCCGGGCTCCAACCATGGCCAGGATGATCCAGCCGAAGGTGACACCATCGGGAACCCCGCGTTTCGCCAGAAATGCCCCGATCATGGCAAAAGGCATGGCAAAAATGGTATGGCCGAACTTGATCATCTCAAGCAGGTCCTTCACCTTTTGCAACATAACCGACCCTCTTTGGCAACGCATCGGCTGCCCCACGTTCTCATGCATCTTCCTTAGAAACAAGCCCCTGCCATCTGGGCAGGCCCTCAACCTCGAGACCAAGCAACCCCGCCACCCGCCCTGCATACTGGCGGGCCATTTCTTCAATGCTCCTCGGCCGATGATACAGTGCGGGCATGGGCGGACAGATAATACACCCTGCTTCGTGCGCTTTCAGCATATTGAGAAGATGGGTTTTGTTCAATGGCGTTTCACGAACAGCCAGCACCAGTGGCCGACGCTCCTTGAGCATAACATCTGCGGCCCGATGAATGAGATTGCCGCAAACCCCGTTGGCAATGGCGGCGAGACTCCCCATAGTGCATGGCAGAACCGCCATGCCGCTGAATTCACTCGAGCCGCTGGACATGGGCGCGGCAAAATCGTGTACATCATGCCATCGGGCCACATAGGAATCAAGGTCAGTGCGTGACATACCAAGTTCCAGCCCGAGCACCTGTTCTCCGGCCTCGGAGAGAAGCCCATGCACCTCAACTTCAAGAGAGTGGCATATCTTGAGAAACTCCAAAGCATAGACCGCTCCGGTGGCTCCGGTTATTGCCAGGACGATTTTTTTCATTTCACCCCCACATACACCGTCACCACCCCAAAGGTCAGTGGTCGATGATAAGTTTTGGCAAACCCGGCCTGTTGCATCATGCCCAACAGTTCTTCCGGCGCATAAAATTCCGCAATGGAGCTGGCCAGATACTCATAGGCTTCCGTGTCGCCGGAAACGAGCCCGGCGATCTTCGGCAATACACGGTTGAGATAAAAATTATAGACCAGCTTGACCACCGGATTTTGCGGCCTTGAAAATTCAAGAATCAGCAATTTGCCCCCCGGCTTCAACACCCGGTGCATTTCGTTCAACCCCTGTTGGGTTCGCGCCAGATTCCGTACCCCAAAGGCCACGGTGACTCCCCAAACCGTGCCGGTTTTTACCGGGATTTCCTCACCGTCACCGCAAACCGGACCAATTCGCGTTTTCCGATCATCATCCGGCAGGTGCTGCATCCCGGCACGCAGCATGTCCTCACAAAAATCCACGGACAAGACCTGGCGCTGTTTTGCCTGCCGGGTCAACTCAAGAGACAGCGGCAGAGTTCCGGCACAGAGATCGAGCACCACGCCCTCGGGAAAATCCTTCAATTCGCGGGTAGTAACCCAGCGCCAGTAGCGATCAATCTGGAAGCTCAATACCGAATTGAGAAAATCGTATTTCCCACTGATCGAGGAAAATTTCTCCTGCACAAATTTCTTTTTTTCGTCTGGATTTCTCATATGCTTAATGTTTTCCACAAACCTTGAGAGGAAGCGCCGTGGCGGGAACCTCGCCACGCGAAACAAGATACTCGAAAAATCGAGTCAGCGCCTCCTGCTTTTCACTGCCGAAATCATATTCAATCCCCTGGAGATACCGATAACAGGCATCCGCATCCATGGGAACCCGCCCAGCCACCAAGCCGCTGATCTCCGACAACCGCTCCTTTCCTTCCCGCAGACAACGCAACAATTCCTGATGAATGGCCAGAACGATTTCCGGGGATTTTCGACAAAATTCCTCCCTGACAGCCCATACCGCGAAGACAAAAGGAAGACCGGTCTGTGCCTGCCACGCCTCCCCGAGATCCAATCGGTAGAGATACTCCCCTCCGGCAGACAGCCGCAAGGCCTCATCGCCTATAGCCAAAACCGCTGCGGGTTTCTCCAGGTCCTCTTCCTTTTCCGAACTCTCCGAACTCATGGAGACACGGTATCGGGGTGTAATCCGATAAAACTCTTCCAGAATGATCTTAACCAGACTCACCGAGGTCTGCGACTGGGAACTGAGCAGGATGAGCCCTTCTCCCAGCCGGGCAAAGGGTACATTTGAAAAGAGAAAAACACTGCCCACCGTCCCTGTTGCCGAGATGGAGAGATCGCTCAAAATCCTGTACTCCCCCGGATGCAAGGCATATTCCTGTGAGGATACAAAACCAAGGTCAAGCTCGTTTCCATGCAGCATGCGGTTGAGCACGGTGGGCGGTGCCTCGGTAACCTGCCAATCTGCGCGCCTCACAGTCTGCTTCCACACCTCGTAAAGGGGGGCGGTGTTGATATAATTCACCATTCCGATTCTGGCAGAAATTTTCATTGTGTCACTCGAGCCACTCTAGTTGGATATCAGCGCCCGCCGAGGTAAGATGCTCGAAAACGTCTGCTTCATTTTTTGCCGGACAGCGCACAGCCAACAGAGAGGACGAAACCCCTGGGACTACAGTACCAAGCCTTTCCCCGAGTCCAAGCAGACGGGCGCCGTTGAACGAAGCCATGGCAAAAACCGCCTCAGGTGCGATACCGGGATGGTCTTCCCGCAACACCTGCATTTCCTGCCAGAGACTCAAACGTGGATTACTGGCCAGACTGTCAGTCCCCAGTACCAGGGGAATGTTCTGGGCAAGCATTTTTTCCACCGGGGCCAGCCCAACCCCCATGAACCGGTTGCTGCCCGGACAAAGACACACTGTTGCACCGCGTGCTGCCAGCAGGGAAATTTCCTCATCCTCCACATGCACACCATGGACACAGAGGGTTTGAGAGTCCAACACACCAAGGGAATCAAGATACTTGACAGATCCCATACCGGGACTTGTGAATAAATCGACCTCCACCCCCCGCTCCGCCAGAAAATTCCGAAACGGTCCACCGCCGGTACGTAAAAATTCGATCTCCTGGGTCGACTCAGCCACATGCATGGTCAACAAACCCTTACCTGCCTGCGCCCTTTCTTTCAAAGCTCGGATCAACCTTGGACCAGACGAATACGGGGCATGGGCTGCGCACCGCACATCGGCATCAATCCCGGATAAGAGTGCCAGCGCAGACTCCTCAGACTCGCCGCACAGGCCAAGCAACTCAAGAAAAAAGAACACCTCGGTCTTGAAGCCATCCCCCAGCAGACGGCTGTCCAACATATTGCCGATGTCGGCCACGGCCCGGCAGCCGGCGCCATACAGGCGAGCCAGAGCCATGAGCGCTGCATCATGCACAATTTCCTGATCGGAGTTTTCCGCACGGGCTGCAAGCAGGGACCTTATCCAGCCGGTCATATCACCGGACACCGGAGAATTTTCAGACAACATCGCCAAATGGGAGAGTTCCAGATGGGCGTGGCAGTTCACCAGAGAAGGTGTAAGAACATGCCCTTCATAGTCTTCCTGTTTGGCGTCGGCATCCTTTAAATCGACATATGGACCAACCGCCACAACCAACCCGTCTTCGGTGAGCACTGCGCCGTCGACGATAACCGGTCCGGTGCCGGAAACTACAAAGGGCGCCCGGTAAAGATAACGAGAGAACTCTTGCATGTTACACCAGGGAATAATCCATTTTACGCTGCCTGGGTACACAACCGGCTTCTTGGACCAAGGTGCGAATCTCCTGCTCTGAGAGGCGAAAACCCACCCCTGCCGCGGCCACCACGTTTTCCTCAATCATGGTGCTGCCGAAATCATTGGCCCCGAAAAAGAGCGAAAGTTGGGCAATTTTGGGCCCCTGAGTCACCCAGGAAGCTTGGATATTATCGATGTTATCGAGAAAAATCCGCGAAAGCGCCAACATCTTCAGGTAAGCAAATGCCGTTGTCTTGGGGATATGAGAAAGTGCCGTGTTGTCCGGCTGAAACGGCCAGGGAATGAAAGCTGTGAAGCCTCCTGTTTTGTCCTGCAAGGCACGAACCCTGGCAAGATGTTCGATACGCTCGGCCATGGTTTCAACATGCCCGAACATCATGGTCGCGGTGGTACGCATCCCGAGACCATGCGCCTCTTCCATAACTCCGAGCCAGGCATCGGTGGAACACTTGCGGGGCGCTGTTTCATGCCGCACCCTGTCGCAAAGAATCTCAGCGCCGCCACCGGGAATGGAATCAAGCCCGGCCTGTTGCAGACGAACAAGAACCTCCCGCACCGACAAACCGGACAACGAGGCAAAATGACAGATTTCCGGCGGGGAAAACCCGTGGATATGGATACCGTAGCCCTTTATGAAACCGAGCATCTCTTCGTAAAACTCAAGAGGTTTGTCCGGATGGAGCCCGCCCTGCAAAAGGATCTGGGTACCGCCCAGATCCATGGTTTCCACTATCTTTTCACCAAGTTCGGCAAGCGAGAGCACCGATCCGTACGGGTCTTCGGGTGGTTTGAAAAATGCACAGAACTTACAGGCGGAGATACAGATATCGGTGTAATTGATATTGCGGTCGATCACATAGGTGACCATCGGCTCAGGGTGCTTCTGCCTGCGAATACCATTGGCCAGAAAGCCCAATTGGTAGAAATCACCCTCTTCCGCCAACAGGAGACCCTCATCAACCGTAAGTCGCTCGCCAGTCAATACTTTATCCGTGATTCGCTGCATATCCATGATGCTCAGTACTCCCTGATCACGTTGTACAGAGTATCCCGTTCAACCGGTTGTCTGCCTGCATCGCGGATCAAACGAATCAACTCGGTGTCGGCCATGGTCCCCTTTGTTTCTCCGCCGGCCATATGGGTGATCAACTCTTCCTTGACCGTTCCGTCAACATCGTCCGCTCCGAAGGAGAGAGCAACCTGAGCCAATTTGGGACCAATCATCACCCAATACGCCTTGATGTGCGGAAAATTATCAAGAAAGCAACGGGCCACCGCGATATTTTTCAGATCATCAATACCCGTGGTTTTGGTAAGCGCATTCATCTCGGTGTTTTTCGGATGAAAAGCCAGAGGTATGAAGGTAAGAAAACCGCCGGTTTCATCCTGGGCCTCGCGGAGCGCCGCAAGATGCTCAACCCGCTCTTCAATGGTTTCAATATGCCCATACAGCATGGTGGCGTTACTCTTGAGGCCGATCCTATGAGCGGTTTTGGCGACTTCAAGCCAGCCCTCCCCGGAAAGCTTTTTTTCGCAGGTTCGCTGCCTGATGCGAGGGCTGAACACCTCTGCCCCGCCGCCCGGAATCGAGCCAAGCCCGGCGGAAACAAGTTCCTTAAGTGTTTGCTCCACGGACTTTCCGGCAAGTTCGGCAAGATGAGCAATTTCCACGCATGTGAACGCCTGAATATGGATATCCGGCCGCACTTCCTTGATGCCGCGCAGCATGTCCAGATAGTACTGGTAGGGCAGATCGGGATGAATCCCCCCGACCACATGCACCTCGGTTATCGGCTCGGCCAAGCGCTCCCGCACCTTGGCCTTAACCTGATCAACGGTCATTTCATACGCCTGCGGCGACTCCTTGTCCTTGCCGAATGCGCAGAATTTGCAGAGATTGGTGCAGATATTCGAATAATTAACGTGCTGATTGTAGATAAAATAGGCGCGGTCGCCGTTGATCCGCTCCCGCACGATATTGGCCAAATACCCCACCGCCAGGATATCATTGCTTTTATACAGCCGAACACCATCCGCAGAGCTGATCCGTTCACCACCCTTGATCTTCTCCAGAATATCTCCAAACCCTGCCGCAACCACCATCTGTTCCATTACATACTCTCCTTCCTAAAACATTACTGCCTATGAGGTTGCAACCCTGTACGCAGCACTGCAACAATGCTGTCAATCTCGTCATGCAGCCGTCCGACGGACATCCCGGCCAAGGCCAGCCCCCCGTCGAGATACGGCTGGGCATATCCTTGCAGAAAACGATCCAGCATCGCATCCAAAATAAACACCACCTTATGCGCGGATATATCACCTCGCAAAACGCCCTGCCCCACAGCCCGTTCCGCAAGCGGCCCGAAATATTCCAGGGAAAACAGGCGGACCCTCGCCACCAACTCCTCCCGGTGGGGAATATCCCGCTCGAACAACACTTTGAGATATACCTGAAAATATTCAGGGTGATTGTCGATGAAGGATATACCGGCCAACAACACCTGCCGGGCCACACCAAAAAAATCATCACGTCCAGTAGTGGCGACAGATGCCTTGACATGCTGTTTCACCTGCAGGGTAAAGTGATCAAACACATGCAGGAACAGCGCTTCCTTATTATCGAAATACTGATACAGCGAACCCTTGGATATCCCCAGTCGCTTGACGATATTATTGAGACTTGCCCGCTGGTATCCATGCTCGGCAAATTCAGTAACCGCTGCACGCACAACGTTCTCACGCTTTTCGCGCGGCAGATTTACAAAGGTTTGTTTTGGCTGAACAAGAAGGGTATCCATAATATGACCAGGCGGTCACATTATGAAAAATAGAAAATCTCTGCAAGATATTTTTAACGACTTTCAGAAGAATGCGGGGATGAGCCGGAACATCTCGGAGGAAAGGACAGGATCAAAGCTCGCTCGTGCTGACCCATTGCAGGATGGAGTTGATTCCCTCGGCCGTCGAGACTTTGGGAAAATATCCAAGATCGCGGTTGGCGTTTTCGATGGAAAACCAATGGGATTTTGCCAGTTGCACGGCAAGAAAGCGGGTCATGCAGGGCTCCCGCTTGATCCGCATCATGGGAAAAGTTTTTTCCATGAGCATTCCCATCAGGTAAGCCTTACGAAATGTTGTGCTCTGTTCGACAATGGGAATATCAAGACGCCTGAAAAACTTGTTAAGCCAGTTCCAAAGGTTAACCGGTTCCCCCTGGGAGATAAAATACGGCTTTCCTGCCCCGGAAGCCGGACCGTGCAGGTTTTTCGCAGCCAAGACAAAAGCCTCCACGGCATTATCAATATAGGTGACATCAACAAGATTATGGCCATCCCCGACCCGTCTCAGCTGTCGGCATCTGGCCTGACCCAAAAGACGAGGAATGCGATTGGAGTCTCCCGGCCCCCAGACAAGATGCGGGCGCAGAGCTATGGTTCTCAGGGCATCGGAATTGGCCTCAAGGACCATTTTTTCAGCAATGGCCTTGCTCCAGGCATAATCACAGAGAAAGTTCCGGGCATAAGGGGTGCGTTCATTCACCCCGCAAAGATCATCCTTCTGATAAACAACCGAAGGCGTACTGCCATAGACCAACGCGGCGATATTGTTTGCACGGCAGGCGTCCAAAACGTTCCGGGTGCCAAGGACATTGGTACGGTGATACGACTCTCTATCTCCCCAGATGCCGGTTTTAGATGCAAGGTGGATTACGGTGTCGTAACCGGCCAGTGAATTTTTCAGAAAATCCACATCACCAATGTCACCGGAAATAAAACGGATGCCCAAGGATTCCGCATCGGGACAAATCCTCCGTGCAACGACAGTTGTCTCAACGCCGTCACTCAGAAGACGCTGAACCAAGGCCCTGCCGACAAAGCCACTCCCGCCAAGCACCGCAACACGCTGCATTCGCTCTCACCTTTTCGCAGAGATGAACACCGACTTTAAATGGTTTCCCAAACACACGTCATGCAACACATAAGTTGATATACCCATTGCCTGCAAAGTGCAAATAAAATTCAGCGAATTACTCCAAAAAGTGTAGTCAACCTATTGTTTTTTAAATTCTTTTCAAAAAGAATATCGACTTATATCAGGCCGGAACAGGACACCACTGCATTTTTTCTCCCGTTCCCATTGGGCAAAAAACCTCAATTCACCTCCCGTACAAATCCTCAAACCGTTCGATGTCGTCTTCACCAAGATAGCTGCCGGTTTGAATCTCGATGATCTCAAGAGGGATGGTTCCTGGATTTTCCAGGCGGTGTTTTGCACCAAGCGGGATATAGGTGGATTGATTTTCCGTTAAAATTATGGTCTGCTCGCCATTGATGATATGGGCCGTGCCTTTTACAACCACCCAATGTTCGGCTCTGTGAAAATGACGCTGCAGAGACAGGGTTGCCCCGGGGTTCACAATGATCCGCTTCGCCTGAAATCTTTCCCCGGAATCCACACACTCATAAGACCCCCAAGGGCGAAAGACTTTTTTGTGCAGCCGGATTTCTTCCCGGTTTTCCGTCTTCAACCGCTTGACAATGGTCTTGACCTCCTGAGTTCGGTCCCTTGATGCGACCAACAGCGCATCCTTGGTGTCGACAATGATATAATTGTTGAGTCCTATTGCAGCAACAAGTCTCTCTCCTGCATGAATGTAAGAACCAGTCACATCCTCGGCCATTACGTTGCCGATGAAGATATTGCCTTTCTCGTCCTGTTTACCGATCTCCCAAAGAGCTTCCCAGGAGCCCACATCACTCCAGGAACAGTCCAAAGGCACGACCACCGTATCCCGGATCCGCTCCATCACCGCATAGTCAACGGAGTTTGCCGGGCTTTCAGCAAACGCCACGGAATCAAGTCGGATAAAATCAAGGTCACGGGTACGGGCCGCATAGGACCGCTCCACGCAATCGGCCATAAGTGGCTCAAATTCCTTGAGGGTTGACAGGAATCCCCTGGCCGGAAAAAGAAACATCCCACTGTTCCAAAGATAGCCTTCGTCAAGATACTGCCTGGCTTTTTCCAAAGAAGGCTTTTCCACAAAACCCTCCACAACAAAGGCAGATGAGTCTTCTCCGCTGAGCGCACCCCCCTTTTTAATATAGCCATATCCGGTGTGCGGGCTCTGCGGGACAATACCAAACGTTACCGGATGACCGTGCGCGGCGCAGGCTGTTCCCCGGGCCACGGCCTCGGCAAAATTACCCTCGTCACCGATAACGTGATCGGCGGGCAGAACCAGAAGAACGGCATTTTCATTCTGTCGAACCGCATCAAGAGCTGCGACTGCAACAGCCGGAGCGGTATCCCGACCCACAGGTTCAATGATAATCGTCGCATCGCCGCCAATGGAGCGGACCTGCTCGGCCACAAGAAACCTATGCTCTTCCGTACACACGACGATAGGGGCGGAAACCCCCTTCAGGCCCTGAACCCGCAGCAAGGTGTTCTGGAGCATGGTTTTGTCGTTGACAAGAGGGAGAAGCTGCTTGGGATGGCACTCCCGCGACAAAGGCCACAATCGGGTGCCGGATCCCCCCGCAAGAATAACCGGAATAATAACTGCCTTTTCACTGTTCATGAATGTATGATCCCCTTCAGGACTGATTGTTTGCACAATGATTTTCTCTTGAATTTTTACTATGTTACATAGCTCAATGTCAAGGACACATGACACAAGCATTTTATCACCAATTGACTACATTACGTTTAAAATAACGGCGGTGTCATCATGATCCGTATTCGCTAAGGGAATTACGCACCGAATCAAAACGGTGCCTGGCGCAATGACTTGATGTCGCTAAGTCTACATAACAGAAACAAACACATTCTCAGGCAGAAACAGGTAACAAGAATCTTTTCAACGAGAAGATTATACTATATGCTCTGAGCACGGCACACGATCCGTACCCAAAACATCACAGAGCACCTTGATATGTTTCCCAGCGCTGTCTCGACAAGCGTCAGTGGCTGCTGAAAAACAAGAGTATCTTCCCTCGAAGGCGTATGAGCGATACTATAAAAAAATTGGCGGGGCGAACGGTTAGAAGCTTTCTATTGCCAATCGCTTTCACTGCACGCAACATTTCAGGGCTTCCCCTGCAACTCTTTTACCCAAGAACTTAAAAACATGACAGCCTTCACAGATAACGATGTTCATGTGGTCGCCCCTGAAGTGGCAATCTCTTTTTTCAAGGGGATCATGCCATTTGATACCCTGGACGAGGAAACACTGAAAACCATCGCCCGTCATTGCCGGATTGATTTTTTCCCCAAGGGGACCAGAATCCTTACCGCCGACGTCACCGAACTGACCCATCTCTTTCTGATCCAGCGCGGCGGGGTCAAAGCCTTTCTCGAAGACGACAGCGGCGAAGTGACACTGAAGGATTTCCGTGGAGAAGGCGCCTATATCGGCGCTCTGGCAATCATTCGTGGCACTGCCGCCAATCTCAATATCGAGACCGTGGAGGACACCTTCTGCTTCCTTTTGCCCCGGGAGATATTTCTCGACCTCATCGAGAAACAGGCCTCCTTTGCCCACTACTATCTGAAGAGTTTTTCCGAAAAGATCGTCACCACTGCCTATAATGAACTGCGTCATCACAAAGTGGCGCGCCGCAGCAACGAGGATCTGTACCTTTTCTCCATCAAGGTCGGCGATCTGGTGAAGACCTTGCGCAAGGTGGCGGTAACCGCCACCATCCAGGAGGCCGCCGCCTTGATGTCCACACATCGGGTTGGCTGCCTGCTTGTTCATGATGCTGCAAATGAAGAAAATATTGTCGGCATTATCACCGACCGTGATCTTCGGAACAAGGTGGTGGCTGCCGGACTGAATTTCCAACAACCGGTCCAGACCATCATGAGTGGACCGGTCCAGACCGTGCTGTCGCAATCCCTCTGTTTTGACGTTCTGCTGAAGATGATGGATACAGGCATTCATCATCTGGCAGTAGAACGGTCCGGGCGTATCATCGGGGTTGTCACCTCACATGACATCATGCTTCTCCAAGGCCACTCACCCTACTATTTGTTCAAGGAAATCCGTGGTCAACAGCAGATTTCCGGATTGTATGCCCTTGCAAGAAAAATCCCGGATGTAATTCGCGGTCTGATCGGGGAAGGGGCCAAGGCCGGAAACATTACCCAGATGATCGCCATCCTCAACGATCATATCCTGGGACGAATGCTGACCTTGCTGGAAAAAGAGATGGGGGCTCCGCCGGTGCCCTATTGCTGGCTTCTCATGGGCAGTGAGGGCCGTCGCGAACAGACCTTCAAGACTGATCAGGACAATGCAATTATCTATACAGATCCCGCAGATGAGGAGCAGAAACACGCTGCTGAGAACTATTTCAAAGCCTTTGCCGCCAAGGCCATTGATCACCTGGTAAACTGCGGTTACCCCCTCTGTCCCGGCGAGGTAATGGCCACCAACCCGCGATGGTGCCAATCTCTCTCGGCCTGGAAACGCTACTTCGAGCACTGGGTTGCCGAGCCTGATCCGCAGGAAATTCGCTATGCCACTATCTTTTTTGATTTTCGCGCCGGTTTCGGCGAGACAGCGCTTGCTGATGAGTTGCGCCTGCATTTGAACAAGCAGATAACAGGCCGGGATCTTTTCTTGTTCCATCTGGCCCGACAGTCCATGGAAACTCGAGCTCCACTCTCATTTTTCAAAAATTTCATTGTTGAAAGAGATGGTGAGCATAAAAACAGACTGGATATTAAAAAACAGGGGCTGACACCTTTTGTTAATTTTGCCAGGGTGCTATCCCTGAAGCATTGCGTCAAGGAAACCAATACCCTGGCCCGACTGAAAGCCCTGATGGAAGGTGAGTGGATTCAAAACGAATTATGGTCCTCGGCCAGCGAGGCCTACGAACTCCAGATGCAACAGCGCCTGGTTCACCAATTACGGCAGATTGAAGCAGGAATCCTTCCCGACAATTATATCGATCCGGCGGATCTCTCCGATCTGGAGCGCAGAATGCTCAAGGATGCCTTTGCGGTCATCGAAAGACTGTATGGCGTACTGGAACAGATGTATCCGGTGACATGATGCTGAATATCTTTAAGCCCAGTTCCTGGTTTGTCCCACCCCATCCCATCATTGCCAAAAATCGTGACACATTTTCCCGGTTCGATCAGTCACGTCCCCTTGCCGACTATACGTTTGTGGTCTGTGACACAGAACTCACCGGCTTTGACCGGAAACGGGATGAAATCATCTCCATTGGCGCTGTTCTGATCCGGGACATGCAGATAGATCTTGGCTCCACCTTTCATCGTTATATCCGTCCAAAAAACACGAAACACACCCAAGCCACCCTGGTCCACAGGATTACCCCGCAGCAGTTGGCGGAAGCGCCGCCTCTGGAGGAAGTGCTGCCAGCCTTTATAGAATTTGCCGGGGCCGGTCTCATGGTGGGACATTGCGTGGCGCTTGACATGGATTTCTTGAACAGGGCCGCCCACAAGGTTCTGGGCGGAACCCTGTCCAATCCGGGAATTGACACCATACGCATGGCCCAGGGCTATCGGCGGGTATTGTCCGGGCATTTTCGTGGTGAAGAAGACCACTTACGCAGTTACTCTCTGGAAGATCTGGCCAAAGAATATCATCTCCCGGCATTCAAACCCCATGACGCCTTTGAAGATGCAATGCAAACTGCATACCTCTTCCTCTTTCTCCTCAAAAAGTTCAGGAAAGGCGGTTTGCTGACCCTGAAAGAAATCTATCAGGCCGGCAGGGTGTAATTTTTCCGAGAACAGCCTTTTTTTCGTCATAGGCAATGCGCAGGTCTGGTCAATTTCCGGTGCCACTTGAATCCTGCGTTATCTCTACTCCCCCAATTGACTAGGACGAACTGCGTTGCTTCGGAGACCTTTGAAAATTTCGTTGACATCATTGTCAATGGCAGTATATATACCCAGTTCACTGGCGTCTTACGCAAAGTTCATTTTTTTGACAAAAAAACTTTAAACGAGGATGGAGAAAAACATGAATAACGCTCAGAAGTACTGGCAGGCGAATATCCGGCTTGTAATCGGCTGCTTGCTAGTCTGGTTTATTGTTTCTTTCGGTTGCGGTATTTTATTTGTCAATCAGCTGAACGCCTTCCGTCTGGGCGGATATCAACTTGGCTTCTGGTTTGCCCAGCAGGGATCGATCTACATCTTTGTGGCACTCATCTTTTTCTACGCCTGGCGTATGAATCAGCTTGACCGTAAATTCAACGTCGAAGAAGCGTAAGGAGAACTGAACATGACGAATTTGATGATTACCACCTACCTCGTGGTCGGTGCCACTTTTGCTCTGTATCTCTACATAGCTGTCAAGAGCCGCGCAAAAAACACCGGTGAATTTTACGTGGCTGGCAAAGGCGTCCATCCTGTACTCAACGGTATGGCCACCGGCGCCGACTGGATGTCAGCCGCCTCCTTCATCTCCATGGCCGGAATGCTCGCCATGGGCGGCTATGACGCATCTGCTTACCTGATGGGCTGGACCGGCGGTTACTGCCTGCTGGCCATGCTCCTTGCGCCCTACCTCCGCAAATACGGAAAATTCACGGTTCCCGAGTTTATCGGGGATCGCTTTTATTCCCAGACCGCCCGCTTTGTCGCTATCCTCTGTCTGATCATCGCTTCTCTGACTTATGTAATAGGCCAGATGAAGGGTATCGGCGTGGCCTTCTCCCGTTTCATGGAGATGCCCTTTGATGTCGGCCTCTTTATCGGTATGGCCATCGTCTTTGTTTATGCAGTTCTCGGCGGCATGAAGGGCGTTACCTACACCCAGATTGCTCAATATGTTGTCTTGATCTTTGCTTACACCATCCCCGCCATCTTCATCTCCATTCAGCTTACCGGCAATCCTCTCCCTCAGTTGGGCCTGGGTTCGACTCTTACCGGCAGCGAAGGAGTGTACCTTCTTGACAAGCTCGACAAGATCGTGGTTGATCTTGGATTCACTGCATATACGGCGCAGAAGGGAAGCACCCTGAATATCTTCCTGCTGACCATGTCTCTGATGATCGGCACCGCAGGTCTTCCCCATGTCATCACCCGTTTCTTTACCGTACCCAAGGTCAAGGACGCCCGTTCTTCAGCTGGCTGGGCCCTTGTCTTTATCGCCATTCTATACACCACTGCCCCGGCAGTCGGCGCCATGGCCCGTCTGAACTTGACGAATACCATTCAGACCGGAGAGATTGGTTCACCTGAAGGCAACCTTTCAATTGAGGAGCGTCCTCAGTGGATGCTTAATTGGGAAAAAACCGGTCTTTTGAGTTTCGAAGACAAAAACGGTGACGGTAAAATCCAGTATTACAGCGACAACGGCCTGACCTCAGCAGAAACTGATCTGGCCAAAGCCCTCAAGGACGGTGGTGACGTCACCGCTGCCCAGGCAAAGGTTGATACCGCCACCGCCAAGCACGCTGAAAGTAAATTCGCCGGGTTTGGCTGGAAAGGCAATGAGATGGACAAGATCGACAACGATATCATGGTTCTTGCAAACCCTGAAATCGCCAAGCTCCCCAACTGGGTTATAGCACTGGTAGCCGCCGGCGGTATTGCCGCAGCACTTTCCACTGCTGCAGGTTTGCTCCTGGCCATCTCATCCGCCATCTCCCATGACCTGCTGAAGGGCATGATCGCCAAAAACATTGACGACAAAACCGAATTGATGGCTGGTCGTATCGCTATGGCCGGCGCCATTCTTGTTGCCGGTTATCTTGGCCTTAATCCTCCCGGATTTGCTGCTCAGGTTGTGGCCTTGGCCTTTGGTCTCGCCGCTTCGTCAATATTCCCGGCTATCATGATGGGAATTTTTGTCAAACGGATGAACAGCGCCGGCGCCATTTGCGGCATGCTTGCCGGTATTGGTTCCACGCTCCTGTATATCTTCTGGTACAAAGGATTCATGTTCATCGCCTCAACTGCTATGGCCCCGGATAACGCGGCCAACTGGCTGTACGGTATTTCTCCCGGCTCTTTCGGCGCGGTGGGTGCGCTGATCAATTTCGCTGTAGCTTTTGCCGTGTCCAGCTTCACCAAGCCACCGCCAGAGCACATTCAGCATTTGATCGAGGATATCCGGGTTCCGTCCGGTGCAGGAGCAGCACAGAGTCACTAAACGCTCCACTGTACCTCGCTTGCTCATAACAAAAAAAGCCTCCGTATCCATTACGGGGGCTTTTTTTTGCTCTTTCACAGTACAGGTCGAACACTACTACAAAGCACACCGAGAACCGAACATCAGCTAACCCCCTGTAACAACACAAAAAACGCGCCTGGACTTCAAGTCCTGCACGTTTTGTTGTTTCAGGGATTCCATTTTCTGTTACTATATCTACGTTCGCCCTACCCGCAAGACCACCACAAGCATTGAGCACTACACATGGCCGGAATACTTGTTGTTGACGATGAACCAAGCATGCGGGAGTTTCTCAAAATTCTCCTGGATAAAAAGGGCTATTCCATCCAAACCGCAGCCAGCGGTGCCGAAGCCCTCACCCTTCTGCAACACCATCCTTTTGATCTGATTATTTCCGACATCCGCATGCCGGATTTAAGCGGCTTGGCTCTTCTCGAAAACATCAAACAGCAGGACCTCTCCATCCCTGTAGTACTTATCACCGCCTACGCTTCGCCGGAAGATGCGGTGCTTGCCATGAAAAACGGCGCCTACGACTACATCACCAAGCCGTTCAAGGTGGATGACATTCTTTCGGTTATCAAGGCAGCTCTGGGAAGCCGACAGGAGAAGACCCAGAGCAAGGAAGCCGATGCTTTCACGGGAATCATCGGCAACAGTCCGGAAATGCTCAAGATTTACGATCTGATCCAGCGCATCGGTCCGACCCAGGCGAATATTCTCATCTATGGTGAATCCGGAACCGGTAAAGAGTTGGTGGCCCAAGCCATTCACCAACACAGCAAGGTTGCGGAAAACGCCTTTGTCCCTATCACCTGCAGTGCCATCCCGGAAAACCTCATCGAATCGGAACTGTTCGGCCATGCCAAGGGCTCGTTTACCGGGGCGATTGCCAACAAAACCGGATTGTTTGAGCTGGCAAACAACGGCAGCGCCTTCCTTGATGAAATCGGCGAGCTCTCCCCTCTTATCCAGACCAAACTTCTGCGTGTTTTACAGGAACGGGAATTCAAGAAAGTCGGCGGTACGGAGACCATCAAGGTTAAGGTCCGGATTATTTCAGCCACCAACAAAAATCTTGAAGAGGAAGTCCTGGCCGGTCGCTTCCGGGAAGATCTTTTTTACAGACTGGCGGTTGTTCCCATCCGCATGCCCCCGCTGCGTGAACGCAAAGGTGATGTACCGCTCCTGGTCGACCATTTCCTGAAAAAATATTCAGCCCTGTTCGATAAGGAGGTGCAACAAATCTCCTCGTATGCCCTGAAGGTTCTTATGGATTATGATTTTCCCGGCAATGTTCGAGAACTTGAAAATATCGTCGAGCGGGGAGTTGCCCTTGAATCTTCCAATATTATTCTTCCGGAAAGCCTTACGCTGTCAGGCCATCGAACTGGCCGCCCCGCTGACCACGATCACTCCCCAGAATACGATTCCAGACCGATGGATGAAAACGCCTTTGATCTCGGACTGGAGCAGTACATCACCGACATTGAAAAAAGACTGATCAAAACGGCCCTGACCAGAACAAACAATTCCCGAATGAAAGCTGCGGATCTTCTGAAAATGAGTTTCCGTTCCTTCCGTTACAAGGCGAAAAAATATAACATATGATACTCTCCGCCATCTGCCCCCATACCGGTTCGCCTGCCGCCAATGACCACCTCAAGAAGCAAATCCAGTGGCTGCTGTTTTTCAGGGTCCTTTTTCTCTCCCTGATGCTGGGAATCAGCGTCCTTCTCCAGACGAAGACGCCTTCCATTTTTCTCCCCCCCATGCACTATCTTGCCTATTTCATTGCCGGGCTCTATCTGTTCACCATTGTTTCCGCCCTTGTTGTCAGAATTATCCAGTGCTATTCCCGTTTCGGTTATCTGCAGATTACCCTTGATACCCTTCTGGTGACAATTCTCGTTTTTTCCACCGGCGGCAGTCAGTCTGTTTTTACGGTGGTGTATTTTTTCCCCATTGTCATGGGAGCCTTCATGCTTTTTCGCAGGGGAAGCCTGTTGTTTGCCACACTAAGCTCTTTGCTGTTCGGCGCCCTGCTTCTCGTTGAATACGGCGGCTTTGCTTCCCGTTTTCTCCAGACATATCCTGTCCAAACATCCAACTACCAAACGCTTCTCCATTCATTCACCATTTACAGCCTCACTTTTTTTCTGGTTGCTATCCTGAGCTCCATGCTCTCGACCAGGCTCCAAAAGACAGAGGCGGAACTGTTTCAAACCGCAAGCGACTACGACCGCCTTTCCTTTCTGTACAAACAGATATTTGACGACATTAATACCGGCATCATCACCGTTGATGATAATAACCGGATAACATCCTTCAACCGTGCTGCTGAACTCATTACAGGCTACAGACCAGGCGAGATTCTCGGTCAAGAAATTTCCCGGCCGTTTCCCGGCCTCGAAACGGGTTTGCTCCAAGATGAGCGACGACACATGTCCGTTCTCCCCAGAAAAACCGGAGAGACGATTCCAGTGGGGTATTCTTGCTCGAAGCTGAACACCCCGGACGACAGTAAAAACGGTTACGTGTACACATTGCAGGATCTCAGCCAGATAAAAAAAATGGAAGCCCAGGTACAGCAGGCCGAAAAAATGGCAACCATTGGCGAAATGGCGGCAGGCATTGCCCATGAACTCAGGAACCCCCTGGCTGCTATTTCAGGGGCAGTCCAACTGCTGGACAGGGAAGCACAAGACAGCTCCATCAATAAACGTCTGTTCGGCATCATCATGCGGGAGTCAGACAGACTTGATGCAACAATCGATGAATTTCTTCTTTTCTCAAAGCCGGTTAACCCGGAAAAGGAGTGGTTCCCACTTGGTGATCTTGCGCGGGAGGCAATGGAAACCCTGGAACAGGACCCGGGTTGGAACCCCGACCTGACCATTGCTCTGGAGATCCCGCCCGACCTTGACTGCTGGGGGGATCCTCAACTGCTCAGACAGGTGATCCTCAACCTGGCTTCAAACAGCGCCAATGCCTGCCGGAATATGGAAAATGGAAGGATATTGCTCCGGGCGGAAGCAACCACAGCCAAAAACAAGGAAACGCAGGAATCCGCCATTGTTCTGGAAATCAGTGACAATGGACACGGCATACCGGAAAATCTTCAGGAAAGAATATTTGAACCTTTTTTTACAACCCGGGAAACAGGAACAGGGCTTGGCCTGGCTATTGTCAGTCAGATCGTGCACAGCCATGGAGGCGAAATATCCTTGCGCAGTTCCCAACCCCAGGGCGCTATTTTCTCAGTCAGTCTCCCCCTGCCTTAGGGGAAAAAGTGAACAGCGGAAAATGAAGAGGGAATTACTTTGCTTATTGTATTTTCACCTTTCAATTTTTCACCCCTCACTATCGTAAGACGGCAACAAAGGTAAGAATCAGATAGACAAAGAGCCAACCCGCGATAAAGAGCAACGATCTTCGGCGTCCTTTGCCTTCTGTGCCCACACAAACCAAGGCGACAACCACGGTACCGGGGAAAATCACCCCGGCCCAAAAAGGTTGAACGTACCGCAGCAATTCCTGCAGTCCCAGCAGAAACCATGGTCCCTGTATATGAAACAACCCGAGGCGGGCGGGCTCCATGGGCGCAGCCATGAAAAGGCTGAAAAGTACCGTACCGAACAGCAACAGGCTATGTTGACCAAAGCCGATCCGGTAACGACGCAAGTGATCCCAGCAACAAACCCCCCAGACAATTCCGAGTCCGATAAGATGGTTGGCGTACACCCGCTTCAGACCTTCGGCTTCAATGGCAAAAAGCAATGAGTTGAGCAGCGTTCCCAGATATGGAATGGATAGAGTAATGTTTTCGGCAATAACCCCGGCAGCCTCTCCTGTTGCATCAGCCCTGAGGACATAGCCGGTGAAAAGCAACAACAGCGCGATCGGCACCGAACCAACCAACAGGAGCCATTTGCCGAAGCGCAGTTGCTGATCAGTCTTGGCCAGGATAACCGCAGCCAGGTGACCCAATGAAAAGAGAAAAAACAGCTGACTGGAATAAAAATGACAGGATCGGAAGAATTCACCGTACGGCGTGAGCAGATCAAGAGAACTTGCAGAAAAAAAAGGAGTGGCGGGATCGTACTGGAGTGAGATCAAGACCCCGGATAAGACAGAGAGGTAGAGCGAGATCAAGCTCATCCCACCCCATTTAGTCTCGATGATAATCGCGCGGATATTCATAACCTTACAGGGTGACAAGATACCCTTTTTCGTCCTTGTCCTCCCGCAACGCAACCACAGGAAATCGGGGCAGATTTTTCTGGGCGGGGCCACTGAGCCGGGTGCCGTCTTTGCTGAATCGGCTGTGATGGCAGGGGCACAGGAGAACCTCCTCTTTCTCATGATAGTTGAGACGACAGCCGAGATGGGTGCACTTTCTCGATACTGCCCACGGACCGTTTTTGTCGACAAAAAGGATAAAATCGTGTTCAAGAACAAAGCCGCCGTCCGGCACGATCTTATGCACCTTCACAGAGCGTGGTTGCTTGGGAGCACGGTAGCCGAGAAAGCGAAAAACAGGATACAAAAGGAGGATGCCGGCACTCCATCGGAGCCATGACCAGGACCCAGCCAAAAATATCCGCCGGGTCAGAGACTCGTCTTTTCGTACCTCATCATCCATTACCGTAACACCACCTGCTCATGGCTGCAGGTACCGATTCCGCAGTTTTTCGCAAACATGATCCGGCACCAGACCGCTCACATCCCCGCCGTGCCTGGCTGCATCCTTGATGATGCTGGAACTGATAAATATCCAGCGAAAGCCGGTCATCAGAAAAACTGTTTCCACTTCCCGTTCGATCCGGCGATTCATCAGAGCAAGCTGGAACTCGTAATCAAAATCCGACACGGCCCGCAATCCACGAATGATAGCCTTGGCACCTCTCTTATAGGCAAAATCCACCAGAAGTCCGGAAACATCCTCGACCTCGATCCGGGAATCCTCGTCGGGAAAACAGTCCCGTATCATCTTCAATCGTTCTTCAAGGGAAAAAAGCGGCTGTTTGGCTGGATTACTGGCTACAGCAATAATAATCTTGTCAAACAGGCTCAATCCCCGATGAATAATATCGAGATGCCCATTGGTTATGGGATCAAAGGTGCCGGGATACACGGCGATTGATTCGGATGTGCTTTCAGAGACGAATGGTTCGTAATCAGTCATTGCACCAAGCCTTACGTGTGCTGATAGAGCCAGAAACCGGCCTCTCCATATCGACGGCGATCAAAACAGGCCAGCATACCGAGAGTTTCCGGGTATTGCGCTCCTGCCGCATCCTCCAAAACAATTATTGCCTTGGCAGCGAGAAAAGTTCCATCCGCCAAATATTCCAACCCGCGTTGGGCAAATGAGGTCCCATAGGGCGGATCGAGAAAAACGAGTTCAAATTTCGGCGGAGGCTGAATTGCCGTCAAAAAAGAAAACCCCCTGGCCAAATCCCTCTGCAACACCGTGGCGCGCTCGGAAAAACCGCAGAGGGTTATATTCCTTTGAATAAGCTCGGCAACGGAACGCTGGCCATCGACAAAAACCGCGGATATCGCTCCCCTGCTCAAGGCCTCAAGCCCTAAAGCCCCAGTGCCTGCAAAAAGATCCAACACCCTGGCACCGACAACCTTGGCGGCGAGGATATTGAAAATCGCCTCTCTGGCCCTGTCGGAGGTAGGGCGAATCGTATCGCCGAAACGCTGGCCCGGCGCCAGCAGCTTGCGCCCCCGGGCGCTGCCGCTGATGATCCGCACTATTTCAGGTAGTCCCTGGTAAGAACCTCGGCAATCTGTACAGCATTGAGCGCAGCGCCTTTAAGAATATTGTCGGACACCACCCACAGGTTGATGCCATTGGCAATGGATTCATCTTCCCGAATCCGGCCCACCAGGGTCTCAAATTTGCCGGCACAATCTATAGCCATGGGGTATTGCCCCAGAGTAGGCTCATCGACCAGCTTTATGCCGGGGGCACTCTTCAGCAGGGCCTTGACCTCTGCGGCAGTGATCTTTTTTTCGGTCTCAATGTTTACCGACTCGGAATGACCGTAAAAAACCGGGACACGCACCGTAGTGGCGGTAACTCCGATTGTCTGGTCTTCAAACATCTTGCGGGTCTCGTTGACCATCTTCATCTCTTCCTTGGTGTAGCCGTTATCAAGGAAGCTGTCGATCTGTGGCAGGCAGTTGAAGGCGATCTGGTGCGGATATACGTTATGAGCCATGGGCTTGCCCGCCGCATAATCGAGAACCTGCTGCTTGAGTTCGTCAATGGCCTTGGTACCGGTTCCGGAAACCGCCTGATAGGTGGAAACAACGATCCTCTTGATCCGCACCTTATCGTGAATGGGCTTTAAGGCCACCAACATCTGGATGGTGGAGCAGTTCGGATTGGCGATAATGCCCCTTTTTGTATACTGGGCAATGGCATGGGGATTGACCTCGGGAACCACCAAAGGAATTTCCGGGTCCATGCGATAGGCGCTGGAGTTATCCACAACCACGGCTCCTGCCGCAGCAGCAGCCGGGGCAAAATCAAAGGATCGGGTAGCGCCCGCGGAAAAGAGCGCGATATCGATCCCGCCAAAGGCATCCTTGCTCAACAACTGAACAGGTATCTCCTTCCCTTTGAAGGTGAGTTTTTTCCCCACGGACCGTTCCGAGGCAAGCAAACGCAGTTCACCCAACGGAAAATCTCTTCGCGCCAAAACATCGAGCATGGCACCGCCAACAGCGCCGGTGGCGCCGGCAATAGCAATATTAAATTTCTTTTCTGCAGCAGTCATTGTTCATATCCCTTACAGACAGCAGCCGGGCATCACCCGGCAATTGTATAAAATATCTGTAACTGTCCAGAAGCATCACATCTACTTTGTCATCGGCTTGCTCGTGTGCAACAGCACACTTCGCCAGTCTCTTCCGCGCATCTGCGGCGCTGCTGAACAGTTACGTTTCTTGGTTTATTTTACTTTTTCCCATCAAGCTGACAATTACAAACAAGAAGCAGCTTGGTGAAAATAGCCGGAGGCGTCAGCTTCCCTGCCGCGTGGTTTCCCTTTTCAAAAATACCAACCGGTTCAAGCCATTGAGATAGGCTTTGGCCGCAGCGGTGATAATATCCGGGTCCGCCCCCTGCCCCACCACAACCTTACCTTCATCTTCAATGCGGACCAGCACCTCACCCTGTGCATCGGTGCCGCCGGTGATTGAACTTACCGAGAAATAGAGGAGTTTACTCTTGGTTTGGGTCAACTCAGCTATGGCCCTAAAACAGGCGTCGATGGGACCAATCCCGATGCAGGCCATTTCCTGCTCCTTGCCATCGATGAGCAGCCGCACCGCCGCTGTGGGCAAACTCTTGTTGCCGCTCATCGCCCCGAGATGCACCAGGGAAAAGGTCTCGGTAATCCGCAGCACTTCGTCCATCAGGATGGCTTCGAGATCCTCGTCAAACATCTCCTTCTTGACGTCGGCCACCTCCTTGAACCGGTTAAAAACACGTTCCAGTTCATCATCCTTGAGGGTATAGCCCATTGCGGCGATCCGATCCTTCAGGGCATGCCGCCCCGAATGCTTGCCCAACACAATGTTGCCGGTGGAAATTCCGATATCCACCGGATTCATGATTTCGTAGGTGGTTCGTTCCTTAAGCACCCCATCCTGATGAATCCCGGATTCATGGGCAAAGGCATTGGCCCCGACAATGGCCTTGTTCGGCTGAACCGGCATCCCGGTAATCGTGGTGACCAGCCGGCTCGTGGGATAGATGTGCTCGGTTACAATATCGGTATGCACCTGCATCTGATCGGCGCGGGTGCGGATAATCATGACCAGCTCTTCCATGGCCGTATTGCCCGCCCTTTCTCCCAGGCCATTGATGGTTGACTCCACCTGTCGAGCGCCATGATTGATGGCAGCCAGGGAATTGGCTACGGCCAAACCCAGATCATTGTGGCAATGGACACTAAGAACAGCCTTATGAATATTGGGGATGTTTTCAATGAGATACCCGACTTTGCGGCCGAACTCGTCCGGCAGGGCATAGCCGGTTGTATCCGGGAAATTCAAGGTTGTTGCCCCGGCTTCGATAACTGCGGCAAAAACCTTGCAGACAAAATCAAGATCGCTACGGGATGCATCCTCAGCGGAAAACTCCACGTTGCTCGTGTATTTTGCCGCATGGCGGACCGAAGCGACAGCCAGTTCCAGAACCTGATCCCGATTCATCTTCAGCTTGTGCTTGAGATGGATGTCCGAGGTGGCTAAAAAGGTGTGAATTCTGGGATTCTCCCCTGCTTTAAGCGCTTCCCAGGCCCGATCTATATCCTTGATGTTGCAGCGGGCAAGACCGGCGATCTGCGCGCCGCGGATATGCTCCGCGATATTTCGCACGCACTCGAAATCTCCTGGCGAAGCCACGGGAAACCCGGCTTCAATCACATCCACCTTCAGCTTGACCAGTTGTTGGGCCAACCGGAATTTTTCCTGCATGTTCATGCTTGCGCCGGGCGACTGTTCGCCATCCCGCAAGGTGGTATCAAAAATTACTATTTTATCCGACATCGCTAATGAACTCCTCTCAGTCCACGTGGCACATGTAAAAAGCCACCCGGCACCCGGATTCTATCAAATTATTCCTGTTCTTCCTTGGCAGGGGCTTTGCGCCTCACCACCAAACGATACGCCATTGCCAGCGGTCCGGAGAGAACATAGGTTGCCCCCAGGATAAAAAGAGTGACCTGCGGCTCTGCGGCCAGAACCATGATAAGCAAGACCAGTCCGACCAGAACCTGAAATTTCTTGGCCCGATCGGTTTCCGCATGCTTGAAGCTCTGATATTTCACGGAACTGATCATGAGATAGGAAAGACCATATACGACTCCCAGCACCATAAAATTCCTCAAGGTGCCGGTAAATTCAAAAAAAGAACAGAATAATACAGTGGCGGCGATCATGCCTCCGGCGGCAGGACACGGCAACCCTGTGAATTCGTTTTTAACCGAAACAGTATCCTGACTGTTGAATCTGGCCAACCGCAAAGCAGTGGTTGCCACATAGAGGAAAGCCGCCAGCCAGCCATAGCGCCCATAAGGCCGCAACACCCATTCATAAGCCAACAATGCCGGGGCCACGCCAAAGGCAACCAGATCACACAGGGAATCGTATTCCATGCCGAATTTACTGGTCGTCCCGGTAAGTCGCGCAACCCTGCCGTCAAGGCCATCAAAAATTCCGGAAATAATAATAGCCACAGCCGCATGAAAATACTGCCCGTTGATAGCGGCAACTATGGCGTAGAATCCACTGAAAAGACTTGCCGTGGTAATAACGCTCGGCAACAGGCAGATTGTACCTTTTGAGGAAATTACATCTTTGGCGTTATGGTGCCTCTCCATGTGCTCCTCCTTCCGATAGTAATTGCAGACAGCGCAATGTTCGTACTTGTATTAAAGATAGTATCTTAAAAAACACTTTTCCGCATGGGAGGATCAGGGCAGATAACCGAGAACCGTTTCACCGGCCCGTACTTTCTGGCCCAAAGAAACTTCCAGTTGGATCTGCTGCGGAAGATACAAATCTACCCGAGAGCCAAAACGAATCAGACCAAAACGTTCCCCCCGCATCAATCTGTCTCCCCTGCCGGCCCAACAGACAATCCGCCGGGCAATAAGGCCGGCCACCTGCACCACCGCGATCTTGCGGTTGCTCTTTGTTTCAAGGGTCAGGGCACAGGACTCGTTTTCCAAGGCGCCGCGTTCGGTATTGGCCGAAAAGAACATGCCCGGGAAATATTGCACCTGAGTCACTGTCCCAGGGCAAGGCGACCTGTTAACATGCACATTGAAAACATTCATGAAGATGCTCACCTTGTACACGTGTTCCTTAACAAATTTATCGTCGAATATTTTCTCGATGAGGATAACCTTGCCGTCTGCCGGTGATACCAGGACATCTTCATCCTCCGGAGATATCCGTTCCGGATCACGGAAAAAATACAGGACAAAGGCCGTAGTGAATAGAGCCAGTAAAGCACTGAAAGAAAAACCGAGGATGGCAAGGACCAAGGTCGTCAACGCCGCAAAACCGATGAACGGATACCCTTCAAGGGCCACAGGAACTTGTGGTTTTTTCATGCGTTTCCCGTCTCACTGTGAAATGGTTTTTTGAGGCCCGATTCGTATCGGCCCACATAAAAATGAACTGACAGACCGCGTACACAGTCTGTCAGTTCATCTGCGAATGCTGTCTGCTCAGAAATGTTTACGATTTTGAAGCCCGTGTCATGGCAATAGTTCCGGAACGGACAATCTCCTGGATTCCGATGGGCCGCAGGATATCGATCACGGCCTGAAGCTTGCTGGCCTTTCCGGTAACTTCCACAACATAACTCTTTGGCCCGACATCAATAACCTTGCCACGGAAGATATCGATTATCCGTAAGACCTCGGCTCTGGTGTGCGCTTCGGCCTTTACCCGGATCAGGGCCATCTCCCGCTCCACGTTATCATGCTCACACATATCGGTGACCTTGATAACATCGATGAGCTTATGAAGCTGTTTGGTGATCTGCTCAATAATGGTATCCTCACCGGAGGTCACCAGGGTCAGGCAGGAAACATCCGGCTCAAGGGTCTGGGCCACGGAGAGACTTTCGATATTGAAGCCTCGGCCACTGAAAAGACCGGTTACGCGGGAGAGAACTCCGGGTTTATTTTGCAACAGTACGGAAATGGTATGTTTCATCGCGATATCCTTATTAAGCCGTTGTAAGCAAATACGATGGCCAGCTGAACAAACAAAACGGCAGCAGTGTTTACGACGAAAGGTGCCGTAAAGAAGTGGCCATAAAATTCAAGTTATTTCGTGACGGATCCTAAACCAACAACATCTCTGTTGTGGCCTTACCGGCAGGAACCATGGGGTACACGCCTTCTTCCCTGGCAATGACAAAATCCATAAATACGGTATTTTTAATCTTCAAGGCTTCCTTGATAACCGGCTCAACCTCGCTGGGCTTGATCGCCCGCAATCCGACGGCGCCATAGGCCTCGGCCACTTTGACAAAATCAGGAGCAACTTCCATAACCGTCGAGGAGTACTGTTTATTATAGAACAGCTCCTGCCACTGACGTACCATGCCCAGATAGCCATTATTCAAGATGGCAACCTTGACCGGCAGTCTCTCCTGCCTGCAGGTGGCCAGTTCCTGAATGTTCATCTGGATGGAACCGTCGCCGGCAATATCGATAACAACCTTGTCCGGTGCGGCCATCTGGGCGCCGATGGCGGCCGGAAAACCATACCCCATGACACCGAGACCGCCGGAGGTGGCAAACTGTCGGGGCTTGTTGAAATGGTAAAACTGGGCGGTCCACATCTGGTGCTGGCCGACCTCGGTGGTGATGATCGCATCGCCACCGGTCAATTCGTTAAGCTTCTGAATAACGAACTGAGGCTTGATGATATCTGTTTCTTCGACATAACCCAGAGGATGTTTATTTTTCCACTCTCTGACCTGCTCATGCCAGGGCCGATTCTTTTCCACGCACTCATCTACGTTAAAGTCCTTACTGCGGCCAAACCAGGAATTGATGGCAAGAAGCGCATGCTTGCAATCGGAAACGATGGGAATATCCACCCGAACGTTCTTGCTGATGGAAGAAGGATCAATATCAATATGAATGATCTGGGCGTGGGGGGCAAAAGCGTCAACCCGACCGGTAACACGGTCATCAAAACGGGCGCCCACCGCAATCAACAGATCACAGTTGGCCACGGCCATGTTGGCATAGTAGGTTCCATGCATGCCCAGCATGCCCATGGACAACGGATCCGTCCCAGGAAAACCGCCCAGGCCCATGAGGGTCATGGTAACAGGAATATTCAACTTTCTGGCAAGTTCGGTCAGCTCTTCGTTGGAGTCGGAAAGAATAACGCCGCCACCGGCATAGATCACCGGTTTTTTTGCCTTGAGCATTGCCTGGCAAGCCTTCTCGATCTGACCAGGATGTGGCTCGTAGGTGGGCTTATAGGTCCGCATGCTGATGGGTTTCAACTCGGGATAAGTAATCCGGGTGGCCAGAACGTCCTTGGGCAGGTCAACCAGCACGGGGCCGGGACGACCGGTCTTGGCAAGATGGAAAGCCTCCCGGATGATCGGAATCAGCTCATCGGCATTTTTCACCAGATAATTATGCTTGGTGATCGGACGGGTGATGCCGACGATATCTACTTCCTGAAAAGCATCGTTACCGATCAGCTTGGTCGGCACCTGCCCTGTAAAAACAACCAGGGGAATGGAATCCAAGTAGGCAGAGGCAATTCCGGTTACCGCATTGGTGGCACCAGGACCGGAGGTAACCAGGGCAACCCCTACCGCACCTTTAATCCGTCCATAAGCATCGGCGGCATGAACTGCTGCCTGCTCATGTCTGGTTAAAACGTGATGGATATTATCATTTTTCATCAACTCGTCATAAACATCGATGAGCGCTCCGCCGGGATAGCCGAAGATAAGATCGACTCCATGTTCTTCCAGACACTTGAGGAATGCCTGTGCTCCTGTAAGTTTCATGCTGTATTCCTTACTTTTGAATTCAACTCGTCTTCCGATTAAGATCGGATATATAACCGGGAATATACCGTGCACAGCAGCGCACAGGCAAAACCATACAAAACAGGGAATTTTGAAATATATTCTGAATATATTTCTTGTCAAGCACGTTTCTGGCGTAAGTCCGTAAAGAACTCAATAAAAGAGCCATCAAACACTTCGTTACCGAAATGCTCAAGCGCTACAATTCATTGCTGGTTAAAGGCAGGCGGGAATACTGTTGCGGGAAAAGTCCGAGCTGTCGGCCTCGCGCTAGAAATTCACGGACTGCGGCTGTCCCCTCTGCGCCGAGATCAAGAGAAAACGGATTCACATACAGACCAATATGGTCACGTATAACCTTATCGTCCAGTTCTTGGGCATGATTACGGATATACGGCATGCACTTATCCGGACTGGCAAAAGCGGCAGAAACACTTGCCTGAATACACCGGTCGATGGCCTGGATTTTCTCCTTGCCCAGAGAACGCTTCGCCGCAATGCCTCCGAGCGGAATGGGAAAGCCGGCTTCCTTCTCCCACCATACACCAAGATCCTGGAGCAGCAGCAAGCCATGCTCCTGATAGGTAAAACGGCTCTCATGGATGATCACCCCGGCATCGACCTCTCCTGCCACAATCGCAGGCATGATCTCATCAAAACGCATCACTCTGGTAGTGAGAGCGACAGGGGAATACATACGCAACAGCAAGGCCGCAGTGGTGTATCTGCCAGGAATGGCTATAGTCAGGCGGGGCAGCGTTGCCGCAGAGAAATTTTCCCGAGCAACCAACAGGGGGCCACAACCGCGCCCAAGAGCGCTGCCGGCCATGAGCAGGACATACTGGTCAAGAACATGCCCTAAGGCGTGAAAAGACAACTTGGTGACATCAAGCCGTCCGGCAAGCGCCCATTCATTAAGGGTCTCAACATCGGCAAGTGTCGGTTCGGCAAAATTCGGCGTTTGTACGCATTGTTTCCCATGCACCAGGGCGTGGAAAATAAAAGTATCGTTTGGGCAGGGTGAAAATCCCAGGGTGAGTCTGTTTTCTTTCATAAAGATGTGGCACAAATTTTCTGCCTGGTTCAGAGGAGTACTGTGTGATCAAGAAGCAGGGAAACTACTTGTCCACATTTTTGCACGGCAGCGGAAAGCTGCCAAAGAGCGGGGTTGCGGTCTTCCACCATATTGCTGACACACCGCACTTCAAGGCACGGAATGGCAAATTCATCGCAGACCTTGGCCACAGCCGCACCTTCCATGTTCTCACACAGGCCGTTATGGGCTGTGCGCAACATCTCGCCACGTCTGGTTGTGGCCGTGACCCCGTTGACCGTTATGAACACTCCCTTCTTGCAAACGTAACCCTGTTTACCAAGAATGTCCTCAGCCTGGGCAAGATACCGTGGCTCCAGGGAAAAAACGGATCTGCCTGCCAGCTTTTCCTCAAACGGCTCGACGCTGTCTTCGTAACAAATACCGAAATCACCCAAAACCTCGCTTTCGGCCAGGCAAATATCAAGCAAACCCGCCCCGGAACCGACATAGGCCCCGGCCACGCCGAAATTGAGCACCAAAGAGATATCCCCGCCACCCTGACACAGTCGTCGCGTAAGACGGACCGCTGTTTCAATTGGACCCACCCCCGCGATCAGAAGGTCATGGACATGACCGTGCTTTTTCTCGATCACGGGCAAGGCTTCCATCTCTGTGGCGGCAACCAAAAGGATCATGGACATCTTTTCGTAAAGTGCTCACACAAATTGGTGAGAAGGCATGACACAACGCCGGAACGCGCCCAAAGAACACCACATGAAATGAAAACTACCCACGGTACGGGTGCTGCGCTTCCTCGAAATGCATCACATTCTTGATCACGTTGCCCTTATCGAGCACCACGATCCTGGGCTTATATCCGGCCAACTCCTCAGGCGCATACAATGCATAGCTGACGATAATCACCAGATCACCGGGCAATCCCTTGCGGGCAGCCGCACCGTTAAGGCCGATCATACCGGAACCGGGCTTGCCTTCGATCACATAGGTGTCAAACCGCTCGCCGTTGTTGATATTGTAGACGTTGACCCGCTCGTAAGGGTACAAGCCAACGGCATCCATCAGAGTCCTGTCGATGGAAAGGCTGCCCTCATAGTTGAGATCAGCCTCAATCACCGTGGCCCGGTGAATTTTTGATTTTAACATGTATTGCAGCATCGTCGTTCTCTCAGTGTTCTTCAAAAAGAATATCATTGTCGATCAGGCGAGTTGTACCGACCTTAATGGCCATGGCCAACACCGTACTTTTTTGCAGCACAGCTTGAGGCCGTAACGTCGATTGATCAACAAAGCTTACATACTCAATAATCACAGCTTCTCGGCGCAGCAATTCCTCCACCTCGCGGTGCAGGACCGTTGCCTCAACAAGCCCGGCGCGTACCCGTCGTCTGGCATGCCCAATAGCCCGGAAGAGACAAAGGGCAGCATGCCGCTCCGAGGCGGAAAGATAGGTGTTCCGGGAACTCATGGCCAGACCGTCCGTTTCCCGGACAATGGGATGACGGACAATCTTCACATCCCAGTTAAGATCCGCCACCATCCTCTCTATTACCGCAAGCTGCTGAAAATCCTTTCTGCCAAAAACAGCGCAATGCGGTTTGACGATATGAAAAAGCTTGGCGACAACAGTGGTTACTCCGTTAAAATGACCGGGTCGGCTCTCGCCGCACAACCCGTCTGTCAATCCGGAAACAATCACTCGGGTGGCGGCCTCAGCCGGATACATATCCTCCACCTCCGGAGCAAAAAGCACATCCACACCTTCGGCTTGCGCAAGCTGGCAGTCACGGCTGAAATTTCGAGGATACCGGCCAAGATCTTCGTTTGCGCCAAACTGAATCGGATTGACAAACAGACTAACCACCGCATGGTCGGCATTCTCAGTGGCCTTGCGCATCAAGCGCAAATGCCCCTCATGAAAAAAACCCATGGTCGGGACCAGAGCGATTGTCTGCCCTGTGGCGAGAACCCTGTTTGCCCAAGCCGTCATCTCAAGAGGAGTGCGGATGATCTCCATTGTTCGATCTGCGCCGTATCAATGTATTAAAAATTAAATCGAAAACCCGGAATCTTACAGGCGATTCAGCTTGGCCTGCACCTTTTCCTTAACCGCAGGAGCAACGCCTTCTTCAGTCAGCGCCTTGCCATACATTTCTTTTGCACGGGGCGCGTCTTTCTGCAACTCATAAATTCTGCCCATGGCAAGATAGGATTCACCGGAAAAACCCTTTATCTCCGCCAAGCCTTGGTAAGCGGAAAGCGCTTCCGGCAAGAGATTTTTATTTTCATAGGCTTGGGCAAGATTCATCAATACCAGAGGATAAACAGGGCTCGACTTGGAAAGGTCATCACGAACCCCGCCATACACGGCAATAGCCTCATCATACTGTTGCGCATCAAAGGCAAGATGTCCCAATTCAATCTTTGCCCACTTGGCGGAGCCGGTCCGTCCATAGTCATCAAGAACTTTCTGCAAGAGAATCTTGCGTTTTTCAGGCGTCCCTTGATCAACCGCCTCAGCCAGCAGGACAGCGGCCCGATCATTTTGTCTGGCAAAATAATAACTCAAAGAGGACCAACCCAGAATTGCCAGCACGCCACAAACCAGAGCGATTATTAAGTTCCTCTTGTTGCGCCGGATAAACTGAATAGCTTTGGGCGGCAGATTAAGCTCTTCGAGCAATCCGTGTTTCTGCAATGGTTTGTTCAGTATCTCTTGCTGAAAAAAAGTGTTTTGCTCAGACATGCCTTAATCCCTCGCCGTTACACTGCGTCCATTTTTTTGAATAAACAAAATTTGCCGATACTATACCTTCACCGCCCAAAAAAAGCATCCGTCATTTTAAAACGCAGTTTACGCTACCGGCAAGCATAGCCAGACAGAATGGCATGGCCAGACAACAATTTACTTGTCCCTGTGCTGTTGGTCGTGCTAGGTAGAGAACATGCACACCATGGCCGGCGATCAGATCCAGACAGTCAGCGAACTTACCCAGTCAATCCGCGGGGTGCTTGAGGTCTCCTTTCCTTTTGTTACCGTGGCAGGAGAGATCTCCAATCTGCGCTGCCCTTACTCAGGACACCTCTATTTCACTCTCAAGGATGAAACCGCTCAGATAAAAGCAGTGCTCTTCAAGCCACAACAGCGTTATCTCACCTGCACTCCGGAAGATGGCCTGGAAGTGGTCTGCCGTGGGCGGATCTCGCTGTATGAGGCCCGGGGCGAATACCAGATCATCGTTGACGCCCTTACAACAAAAGGTGCGGGAGCTTTGCAGCTTGCCTTCGATCTGCTCAAACGCAAATTGGCAGAGGAAGGGCTCTTTGCTGCAGAACGGAAAAAGCCACTGCCGCTACTTCCCGAAAAAATAGCCCTGATCACCTCGCCTAACGGTGCGGCGATACATGACTTTATCGCCATGGCCGAAAAAAGATGCGCCTCTGTCCCTCTGGAAATCTTTCCGGTCAGGGTGCAGGGAGTCGGGGCCATGGAAGACATCATCGAGGCCATCACTCTTTGTAACCAAAGAGGGGAAAATGACCTAATCGTTCTCTGTCGGGGGGGCGGTTCACTGGAAGACCTGTGGACTTTTAACGAGGAAAAGGTCGCCAGGGCCATTGCCGCTTCGAACATCCCGGTTGTCTCGGCAATAGGGCACGAAGTTGACGTCACGATTGCCGACATGGTCGCGGACTTCCGGGCACCGACTCCCACAGCCGCAGCCGAGGCAGTTATTCCCAGCCGCGCTCAATTGTCCAGTCAACTCAACAATCTCAATAACAGGCTGGCAAGGACAGTCCTGGACAGGTTGACATTTTTCCGCCGCACCATTGAAGCCAACAGAAAAATATTGGGCGACCCCACCTCGCTGCTTGACCAATTCCGCCTGAAAACGGATCATGCGTTGGCCTCCCTGCATTTCGCCTTATCCAGGGATATCCATCAACGCCAGCTCGCTCTTGCCCGACTCTGCCAGGCACTTGCCGGTCATACCCCGCTACAACGGCTGGAATATCAGCGACAAAAATTCCAGGAACTGCGGCGGCGACTCATCCAGGCCATGTTTCGCCAACAGGAACGAAAACGGACAACATTTTCCAAAAACGCAGGCCTCCTCCATGCCATAAGCCCATTGGCAGTTCTTGCCAGAGGATACAGTATCGTCCAGCAACATAATGGAAATATTGTCCGGAGCAGTGCGGAGGTTTCACCAGGAGAAAATATCAGCGTGACCCTTGCCCGGGGCGAACTTGCCTGCGAAGTGAAAAGAATAATCTCTCAGGAATAACCCTGTTTCCGGCGCCAAAAAACACGAAACGAATACAATCAGTGAACACCCTGACGCATTGGGACAAAAAAACGGCTTATGGATTACCCATAAGCCGTATCTATTACTGGTCGGGATGAGAGGATTCGAACCTCCGACCCCGTGCTCCCGAAGCACGTGCTCTACCAGGCTGAGCCACATCCCGACAAATCAATTACATCTTCATATTTTCCCTGCCTGTTTCCGGCAGAAAAATTGTGGACCATATGTACCCAGAGTTTTTAGAGGCGTCAACAAAAAAGAAGGCAGATACTCCCTTCTCAAGGAATACCTGCCTTGTCTGTTGAACAGTTACAGTTACTGATGAAAATCAGTTTACTTTACTGATTCAGCAAGCTTGCTGCCGGGCTTAAAACGTGCAACTTTGCGGGCTTTGATGGTAATGGCTTTTCCGGTCTGAGGATTGCGTCCCTGACGAGCCGCCCTCTTGGTCACGGAAAATGTGCCAAACCCAACCAAAGTTACCTTGTCGCCTTTCTTCAATGCGGTGGTAACTGCGGCCAGCATGCCGCCAAGGGTCTTCTCTGCTGCAGCCTTGCTGATACCACCAGCCTTTGCCATGCTCTCGACTAATTCACTCTTGTTCATTCCTCTCCTTCCTCCTCGTGAATTTAGAGATTCTCTGCCTTCTACAAGCACCGTAATTAAGTTGCCTTAGGGGCGATTTAAACTTATGTGAAGTGATTGTCAAACAAAAATAAGCCACTGTCAAACAAAAAATGCGATGAAATAAGAAAAAAATGACATATCGATTCATTTTTTCCATCTGGATTTCGGCAAAAAATCACCCCACCCAATCCGATCTTCCCTGTTGATCAATTACAACATTGCTTAAACCCAGAAGCAAAAACCTGCCATTAACTACCGAAAATACGTCGTTTTTTTGTATTTCACGTAAGTCTTTTGTAACTACAACAATGGTTGCAACCCCTTCGCACAGGCGCACCCGCACTCCCATAAAACCTAAATCATGAAGCAATGCCTCACACCGAGCAATCAATTCAATTTTTTCCCGGGTGACGGGTTCACGCTGCGCAATTCTGGTGGCCAAACACGATGACGCATGGACATTCCAGGTTGACAGAGCAAAATCTCTGCTCAGCATCCGAATCTCATTTTTGGACAAACCGACATCCGCCAAAGGGGTCTGAACCTTTAATTCAGAAACAGCCCGTAATCCCGGTCGATCTTGGCCAAGGTCATCGTGGTTGGTCCCGTCAAGCAACACTGCGCCTTGGGGAAAATCAGAATCACCCAGAAATGTTTGATATATTTTTTTCTTGCAGAGATAACATCGGTCGGAATCATTGGCCACGAATTCCGGCCAATTGAACGGCTGGATTTCAATGGAGTGAAAATTACAACCACGATCCCGGGCTACACGCTCAGCCCGCTCTATTTCATGGGAGGGCAGGAGTTCAGACTTGGCATGGAAGGCATGAACCGCAGAAGGGCCCAGAGCCTCACATGCCGCAAAGAGAAGAAACGAACTGTCTGCCCCTCCGGAAAAGGCGACAGCGATCTTCCGATGTTGTGATATTATTTTTTGCAGCGAACGGTATTTTCCGGATACAAAACTTTCCACCGTGGCTTTTCTTACTCAGAGGGCAGGGTCTGGATGGGTTTTTCAAGCAAAAACTTCCCGGCTTTTATCCAATCCTTGAGCGTCTCGGCAATTTCCCGAGCCCGCACCACACTGGAAAGTGGCGCCGTGGGCACCATCTTGCCGTTCACCTCAATCTGGCCGCTCTTCAATTGCGCATAACTGACTTCTCCATAGTTGCGAGCAACGCCATGGGAATAATCATAGGAATAATCGACTATCTGGGTAAAAATCTCTGCATCGGATACACCGGTATATGCCGCCATTTCCTCATTGAGAATTGGAATAGGCACCCCGATTCCCACGGCCAGAGAACTTCCATACCCCTGCATACTCACACCCTTGAGCCAGCGAGAGGACATCTGCTTCATGTCTCCCTGCACCATCAAAGTGCCTGCCGCCCTTCTGGTGGTCCCGTTTTCAGAGCGCAGAGCTTTCGGGTTATGCTGACTGCCATGCCAGGTCACGTAACCGATGCCGCCTCCCAGAAAAATTCTGGTTCCCAGACCGATTGTCTTATACAAAGGATCATTCAGCAGGGGGCTCAACTCGCCGGCGCTGCAGTACGTCGCATTTCTCACCTCGGGTTTCAGGGTTCCCATGTAGCAATAGACGGTCCGGTCGGACAAATTAATGGCGCAGTTGTAATTCTGGTAACAATTGCGGGGATTCACCAGCAATGCGTAAGGTAAATCTGCAAGCGTCACCTCTTTTTCAAAATTTTTATTGGGATAGCAGTCGGTTCCGTACCCCACAGCCTTAAGCCGTACCTTTTTCCCGGCCACCAGATCTTCAAGCACATGCCCGCCGCCGTATAAAAATTCACCGGGGAAAACCTTGTTCAAAGGGTCATCTTCGGGCGGCTCCGTTGCGCCGATGTACACATCAACGGCGGCAAGTCCGGCATAGGCAGGAACATTGTTCAACCACACCTTGAGAGCCTTGGTGGTGGGGTTGGAGTGACCGAAATTGATAAACGCTCCGGAAGAACACATGGGAGAAAAGGTGCCGGTGGTGACCACATCGACCTTTCTTGCTGCTTCAACCGGGCCATGCTTTTTGACTATGCCGACCATCTCTTCGGCGGTGACAACCACAGCTTCACCCGCCTTAATCTTGGCATTAATTTCTTCGTATGTTTTCTGGACTTTGAATTCGCTCATGTAACCCGCTCCTTCCCGGGAATTAATCTACAACCGAAACAACTTTGTGGCCGGCATCTTCAAGGGCTTCGATTGCTTTGTCCAACTCCCCTTTTTCCAGCCTGAAACAATACAATTTACGCCGGGAGGAGTGGCTTTCCGTTGCCACACTGATTATCTCGCACCCGTGTTCTTTGATGATCCTGGTAACATCCTCAACCCCGCCGGCCTTGCCGACCAGAACATCCAGCCGGGAGGACGCCCGCAACAACCCCATCATGTTGATGAAAGCCGACAGCAAATCAATGGCGGTGATAATTCCAACCAGTTTTTTCTTATCAAGAACCGGCAAGCCGCCGATCTTGTAATCGTGAATAAGGCGGGCCGCCTTTTCAATACTGGCGTTGATATTAACGGTAATGGGATTCAGCACCATCACCTCATGAACATGGATATCCTTTTCCTGCGAAGGAAAAGAATACTGGCGCAAATCACTTTCCGTTATAAAACCGACCAATTGCTCATCCTCAACCACCGGCAGATGGCGAATGGAATGTTTTTTCATCAACGCTCCTGCCTCTTGCAACAAAGCGTCTTTGCCGATGATAATAAGATTTCTCTGCATGCAGGTTTTTACTTTCATTATCCGACCTGTAAAGCAATTGTGCGTTTTGTGTTTTCAACCGATCCAAGTTAGGCTTGCCGAGACAACAAAACCAATCCTATCTTAATAAGAACTTTTATACCTTATCCACCCAGAGAAGCAAACAGTTAATCCCCTTTCCGGCGACTTTGCCCGATGACACATTCCCTGAGGGACAAGCGGAACTTTTCCCTTTTATTTTTCACTGGATACGATTAAGAAAGTCTGTGTGCCAAAGGCTTTAGCCCTGAATAGTTTCCCAACCCGAGTATTTAATTGAAATACAGCCCCCAAGACCGACAACTCATATGAAAAACAAAAAAGACCTCACCCTTCTCGATGTACGGAAGCAGATCGATGCCATAGACAGCCAGTTTTTGGAACTGCTCAAAAAGCGGTTGCTTTGCGCCAAAAAAATCGGTGAACTCAAGGATCAGAATAACAAAGCCAAATGGGATCCGTTGCGGGAACGTCAGATCTTCGAGCGGTTGCTTGCTGAAAACAGCAACGCCTTCCCCGAGCAGCCCCTCTTGAGCATTTTCCATGAGATCATCACCACCTGCCGCCTCTCGCAAAAAACGGTTGATGTCGCCTACCTTGGGCCTGAAGCTACATTTTCCCATCTGGCCGGAGTGAAATATTTCGGACATGCGGCCAAGTATCTCCCCATGGAGACCATTGAGGATATCTTTGACGAGGTTGAGCGGGGCAGAACCCTATACGGTATTGTCCCGGTTGAAAACTCCATCGAAGGCGCGGTCACCTCAACGCTGGACTCCTTCATCAAATACAATGTCAAAATCTGCGGAGAATTGAATCTGGGCATCATCCACAATCTGGTCAACAAATCAGGTAATATGGATGATATCAAGGTGGTGGCTTCGCATCCGCAACCCATTGCCCAGTGTCGCCAATGGCTGAAAAAACATCTGCCAAACGTCACGATCCAGGACGTATTCAGCACCAGCGTCGCTGCAAAAATGGCAGCTGAGGACCCCACTGTGGCAGCAATCGCCAGTTCACTGGCCATCACCACCTACCAGCTGCAGACAGTGGTCAAGGGGATCGAGGACTACAGGGGCAACACCACCAGATTCCTCCTCATCGGCAAGGAATCACCGTCGCGAAGCGGCAAGGACAAAACATCCCTGCTGGTAAGCCTACCGGAACGACCCGGTGCCTTGAGCAACGCCTTGAGCATCCTGGCCCAGCGCTCCATCAACCTGACCCGGATAGAATCCCGTCCGGTCAAGGACGAGCCCGGCCGCTATCTTTTTTTCATAGATATGCTTGGCCATCTCGAAGATGAGATTGTCAATGACGGCTGTGAAAAACTGAAGGAAATCTGCTCGTATTTCGAGTGGCTGGGCTCCTACCCCCGGGTAGGAGAGTAGCTACCCCAAAAAACCTGCCATCTCACCCCAACGCCTTATCCCCCGATCCGTGACATCTGCCCGTGGCAGCTTCCCCCGCCGTCCGGCAAAATGGTATGCCCTTTCGGCTTGTTAAGAATAGTCTTGACGATGAGATCCCTGATCTCTTCATCGGTTGCGCCGCTGCGCAGCCTCTGCTTGAGATCGGTTTCCTGATCGGACAACAGACACGACCGCAATCTGCCCTCGGAAGTGAGCCGCAACCGGTTGCATCGATCGCAGAAATGATGGCTGATGGGGCTGATAAACCCGACACTGCCGACAGCCTCGGGAAAGCGGTAAATGCGGGCAGGCCCGTCCATACGCCTCGCCGGCACCGGTTCAAGAGCCCCCAAAGGTTTGAGGAGTTCCATGATCTCAGCGGAGCTGATATATTTCCCTTTATTCCACATACCGGATGCGCCAATGGGCATGAACTCGATAAAACGAATCTGCAGAGGCTCAGTGAAAGTCAGCCTGGCAAAATCGATAAATTCGTCATCATTAACCCCTTTTAAGGCGACAACATTGAGCTTGATCGGCGAAAAGCCAAGCTCCCGGGCCTTGCTGATCCCGTCCCAGACTTTGGCAAAAGCATCAACCCCGGTGATCTGAAAAAAACGTTCCGGACGCAGGGTGTCTAGACTGATATTCAGCTTGTTGATTCCAGCCTTTTTCAGGGCCTCGGCATGTTCGGCCAGCAAAACCCCATTGGTGGTGAGGCGAATATCGGTAAGTCCGGGAATTTCGGCCAAGTCCTTAATAAAACTGAGAACATCGCGACGGACCAAAGGTTCGCCGCCGGTCAGACGGACCTTTTCAATACCCAGCGAAACGGCAATACGCACTACCCGTAATATCTCCTCATACCGCAACAATTCTTCGTTCGCCAACTTGACCCGACCTTCCTGGGGCGTACAGTACTGGCAGCGAAGATTGCAATGATCGGTGAGAGATATCCGCAAGTAACTGATTGAGCGGGCAAACATGTCCGTCAGTAACTCTTTTTGGGGTTGACCGGAAAGAGTCGGTTCAGAAGAAATTCCTGGAGTTGCAGGTTGATTCACAGCATATCGTCCGTTATTTTTTGTCATGTTCGTCATGCGTAATATCTTTTATTTGGGCTACAATCGAAAAAACCCCACTGGCATCGCCTACACCATACCGATGTGAGGATGAAATCGACTACGATGCCGGCATCAATCTTTGATTTTTTCCGGGTTTACTGCTACATATTGAGGGACGTTAGACTACGATGCCTTGAAGCATCCGTCAATCGTCATTTTTCAAGTTTCAAGCTCACCCTAAACTTTACCCATGGAAACACCGCCCATGCTCATCTTAGGCATTGAGAGCTCTTGCGATGAAACCGCTGCAGCGGTGCTGCGCGACGGCCGCACCGTGCTGAGCAATGTCATCAACTCCCAGGTGGCTGTGCATAGCCCCTACGGTGGCGTGGTGCCGGAGCTTGCCTCCAGGAAGCATCTGGAAAACATCTATCCTGTGGTTGAGGCGGCCCTGTCCCAGGCAGGCGTTACCCTGGATGACATTGACGGCCTGGCAGTCACTCAGGGGCCAGGTCTTGTCGGGGCATTGCTTGTCGGTCTTTCCTTTGCCAAGGGGCTCTCGGCGGTCAAGGGTATTCCCTATGTGGGTGTTGACCATATTGTCGGGCATCTCCTCTCCCCTTTTTTGGAAAAGGAGCACCCGGAATTTCCCTATATCGCTCTGGTTGCCTCCGGCGGCCATTCCAGTATTTTTCTGGTCATTGATCACACCACTATCCGCCCCTTGGGCAGAACCCGCGATGATGCCGCAGGGGAAGCCTTTGACAAGGTGGGAAAAATTCTTGGCCTTGAGTATCCTGGAGGACCGGTAATCAGCCGCCTGGCCGAGAAAGGAAACCCTGCGGCAATCCCCTTCCCCCGTGCCTGGCTTGGACCGGACAGTCTCGATTTCAGCTTCAGCGGTCTGAAAACCGCGGTTGCCAACTATGTCCACCAGCGCCGACAAAAAAACGAACCGGTGGATATCCCGGATGTCTGCGCTTCTTTTCAGGAAGCCGTGGTGGAAGTGCTGTGCAAAAAAGTGATCATGGCAGCGCAACAGCAGGGAATTTCCACCATTGCCCTGGCCGGTGGTGTCGCGGCTAATTCCAGACTGCGTTCCACTCTCAAGGACCTTGGCGCATCACATAATATCAAGATATTCATGCCCTCTCGTGAACTGTGTACGGACAATGCCGCAATGATCGCCCTGGCAGGTTTTTATCATTTTTCCAAAAAGGCCACGACCTCATTTGACACCGACGCGTATTCCCGCTCACCGCTTCTGCATCCGGGGTTTGCTCCCAATGGAAGTTCTCCGGCTTCACTTGAACCTCGATTGGAATCATGAAGCCCAACCGCACCGCAAAATACTATTATCTGAAATTTCTTCGTTTACAGGGAGATCCCCACTCCCTGGCCATGGGAGTTGCCATTGGCCTTTTTATCGGCATTACTCCAACAATTCCCCTGCACACCGCGCTTATCATCATTTTTGCCTGGCTCCTGCGGGGGAACATCCTTGCTGCCCTGATCGCCGCTACGGCGGTCAGCAACCCGTTTACCTGGCTGCCGCAATATTATTTCAGCTGGCGGCTGGGAAGCCTGTTGCTTCCCGGACACCTCTCCTGGGGCCGGATACAGGACCTGCTGTCCCTGTTCGCTTCCGACACAGGCTTTCAGCAAAAACTTGCCCCCCTTGGACAACTTGGGCTTGAGGCTGCCGCAGTCATGCTTTTAGGGGGTATTCTGTTGGCTATCCCGTTTACTTGCGCCGGATATATTCTTTCTTTGAAATTTTTCAGCGCCATCCGCCAAAAGAGGCGGGAAAAACATATTCTGAACTGAGACACCATGACCAGCGATCTTCCCATACGAAAAATCCTCACGCAACACCAATTGGCTCCCAGCAAAAAACTGGGGCAAAATTTCCTGGTTCACCGCCAGACATCGGAACGCATTGTCGCGCTTTCAGGTGTTACCCCTGACGACTCGGTTATAGAACTCGGGGTAGGGCTGGGCTCTCTCACCCTCCCCCTGGCCGAACGGGTCAAGCAGGTAATCGGGTTGGAACTTGATGCGGGGATCATTGCCTATCACCTTGAGCACCAGGATCTTCCCACCAACGTCACCCTTATTCACCAGGACCTGCTCAAGGCTGATTTTGGTTCGCTTGCCGCACAAACCAATGGTCCCTTGAAAATCCTTGGCAACCTCCCCTACTCCATCTCCAACCTGCTCCTTTTTAAACTCGTTGAAAACCACGAATCTCTGAACTGGGCCGTGCTCATGCTGCAAAAGGAGGTTGGACAACGACTCACCGCTCCGGTGGGATCAAAGGAATACGGGGTGCTCTCCGTCCTTCTCGCGGACTGCGCCTCGGTGGAAACCATCATGCAGGTCGGACCTGAACAGTTTCATCCCCGTCCCAAGGTTGATTCCGTGGTGGTACGAATCACTTTTCGCCCTGTGCCGGAGAGGGTGGCACTGCTCCCTCCGCACGACCGAAAGCTGCTCCGCCGCATTGTCAACGCCGCCTTTGGTCAGCGGAGAAAAACCCTGCGCAACTCCTTGAGCGCCGGAATGATCAACGGCTTGTCTCGCGAGCGGATATCCACGTTGCTGAGCGAATCCGGAATCAATCCGGAAACAAGAGCGGAACGGCTGACCCTTGAGGATTTTGTCCGTCTGACCAATGCTGTGGCCGAGTGCTCCCCAGGCTGATCTGCCATGCGCGACTTTGTTTTTCACAACCCGACGCGGATCATTTTCGGCCAGGGCGCCATTGGCCAAACAGGCGAACAGGCTGCACCCTTCAGCACCAAAGTCTTGCTGGTTTCAGGCAGGAAAAGCCTGAAAAAACTGGGGATTTACCAAACTGTTTACGAATCCCTGCGCCAGGCAGGACTCGAAGTTGTTGCGCATGCGGGCGTACAACCAAACCCAATCGTAAGCCATGTCCAGGAAGGTATTGTCCTTGCGCGAAAAAATAACGTCGGAGTCATAGTCGCCGCGGGTGGAGGCAGCGTCATTGACAGCGCCAAAGCCATTGCCGCCGGCACTTTGGCAAATCACGATGTCTGGGGATTTTTCAAAGGAAAAAAAAGCATCAAAGGTGCCTTGCCGGTCATCGCCGTGCCGACGGTGGCGGGCTCAGGCTCTGAAACCAACAACGGCATGGTGCTCACCAATGAGGCAACCAGCCAGAAGATCGGTATCGGGAACCGTCATCTTTTCCCTTGCCTGGCCATTCTGGACCCGACCGTCACCTTCAGCGTCCCGCCGCCTACAACCGTTTTCGGCGCAGTGGACTCTTTCGCCCATCTGCTCGAATTTTACCTAAACCGGGAAGAATCCTTTACCCCTTTACAAGACCATTACAGCGCCGGACTCATGCAGACCATTATGGGTGCCTGCGAGGCAGCCTTGGTCAACCCCGAAGACTACCAGGGCCGCGCCGAACTCATGTGGGCAAGCAGCCTGGCTTTAAACGGCATCAGCGCCTCAGGACTGGGGCGGGTCGGGTTTCCCTTTCATTTGATCGAACACTCCCTCAGCGGTATGCACAATATCCCCCACGGCGCCGGTCTCGCGGCCATACTGCCGGGAGCCATTTCCCATGTCGCCGGAAAAAACCCGACCCGGCTGGCTATTTTTGCCGCACAGGTTTTCGGGTTGCGCAATGCGGATGAGCATTTCCTCGCCAAGGAAGGAATCCGGCTTTTTACCCACTGGCTGAAAAAAATAGGCGCTCCCACCTCGCTCTCCGACCTGAACATCTCCGGGAAAGATATACCGGATCTTGCCGCAAACACCCGCGCCCAGGCACGGTTATGGCGGCTCGGCGAATATCCTCCGGAGGTTATCGAGGCAATTCTTTGGGCGTGTCTATGATGATGAATTTTCCGGCAGGCCCGGTGTATTCGATCAGTTCCGCCGTCAAGGAACCGATGACAATCTTCGCCTGAATCTTTGTAGGGATCCTCCAGGCATCGTCTGTGAGCCAGATCAGAGGATCTCCTACTTTTTCATACAATCCCTTGAATCTCAGGTGCGGCTGCACCTTGATGGTATTTTTCTTTCCCAACACACTTTCCTGCTCTTCCCTTCCCTCCATGGCAACAACGACCTCATGCCTCTTTTTGTCGGCAAAGGTAGGAACAATCACCGGGGCTTCCCCGGTGAACGGCAGCGTTCGCATGAGAAAAAACGAGGAAAATTCGTTCTGCATCGTGCCCTCAACCTGATAGATGTCTGCAGGCTGATCATTTTTACGATACGACACGCGGAACTTTTCCTGATCGTACAGGGTAAGCTTGCTGTTTACACGACTCCCCTCCTTCTGCTGCATTTCGTGTCGACTCGGCAAGCGCATCGGCCCCTTCACAATGGTCAAGAAATGGTCCTCCACCGGATAAAACACTTCCAGCAGTCCTGCGCTTCTGGCCGTTACGGCAATAGAAAATGTTTCATCGCTGCCTTCAATTTTGCTGACCCGCATGACGAGTTCACCGGCTTTTATGCCAAGCCAGTTGACGGAATAACGCAGGGTTTCCCCCCCACCATAAGCGGTTTGCAACAACGCCTCCGACGGACTGGTTCCCGGATGCACCATCTTTGTCGCATTAGGAACCGAAGCACGCAGAACAATAAAGCCGTCAGCGTCAAAAAGCGCATCGCCCCAAGCATGGGCGGAACACAACAGACCCCATATCAGAAAAGAAAGAAGCATGCCTGTCTGGGGTTTACCGTAATTATTTTTCGTCATTACAGCACCAGACCTCTTTTGGAAAAAATATGTACCTCAGATTGGCCCAAAAAATTATCATCATCATTTTTTTCCGTTTCAACCTAACTATTTTATGATACATAACTACAATCATTTCCAACCCGGCACAACGGACAACACGACCCAAACCACCTCACAATAAAACAAAGAGAAGATCATGTCGCTTGCCGATAGAAAACAGTATGTACAATTTACTTCCGTCATGCACAGGGAATACGAACATGCTGTGAAAAAAATGCGCGAAGAGCTGTCCAAAGGGCGGACATATGAGCAGGCATGTGATGTCTTGATCGATATTAGTCAAGAGATCAAAACTTTTGTTATTGAAGATTTCCTCAAAATCATTATTGCCGAAGAACATTTCGGCGCAGGAATCGAAGTCTCCGACATCGCCCTGCTGCTTGACCTTCCGTTCGAAAAAGTCGAATTCGCCAAATTGACTCTGCTGAAGGACATGATGCGGGAAACAGAATCCCACAAGAACCAGCGTACGGACAAATTCAACTGACTCCCCGCGCCATTCGCGACAAAGGTCATCCTCATAAAGGCAATCGTCGGCATCCCATAGGTTACAAACAAAAAAGGGTGGGCTTCAACAACGAAGCCCACCCTGAAAATGGAAAGAATACTATCAGCAGATATTACCAGCGACTGGAACGATGATGGGGGCCAGACCCCATACCCATACCCATTCCCATGCCGGGACCGCCACACAAACCAGGACCGAACCCGCCCTGAGCCAATCCTGCTTCCTGGGCCTTTGTGTGCATCTGGTTGCGAAGATCAAACAACTCCTCGGAGAGCTTAGCCGCCTTTTTCTCATCGGGCTTTTCCCCGTTCATGACCGCACCCAACTCCGTTTTCTTGGAAAACATTTTTTTGCGCAACTCTGTTGTCTCGGCAAAAAATTTCTCCCTGGCTTTCTGGGTTTCTTCAGTCATCTGTCCCTGAGCCTGTCCCGGGCCACCCATCATACCAGCGCCGGGACCCATTCCCGGACCGCCGATCCCTGGTTGCGCCTCGGCAAGCTGGTATCCGGCCAGACCAATCGTGGTTATTTCAGCAATGGCTATCAGTGTCTTTTTCATTTGTTACCTCCTGAGCGTATGGTGTCGCATTAAATGGATTGTGAATACTCACTGTATGTCCTGTAGTATTACAACAACCATGCCAACGACCGACAAAAACATCAACATACTGAAATAACTTGTTTTATTTCATTTTGAAAACCAGAATCACTCGCGCCGAGGAGAAGAGCCATGCGGATTGGATATTTTTTATCCACGCACATAAGGTTGATTGACTATTTTTTACCCAATCGGAATAATTTCCGGAACAACGGGAAGAATGCAGGCCGTGAACACCTCATTACAGGCACGAAAACAAACAAGGAACAATAATTGCTTGTAGAACGTAAAAATGGTTTCATGCACACACGCATATCTCCATGCCGATAAAATTTCTCTCAGGACTTGAGTTCATGAAAAAGAAAACAAAGATAATTACCTCCCCTTTTGCCTATGCCTCTCCCTGGATACTGGCCACTGCCATAGGTATGCTCATTGCCATTGTTTTTTTCTTTGCGATCAATAACCTGCAGCGGGAAAAACGGATCATGACCGAAAGTCTTTTCAATAAGGGACAAGCCATAATACGGTTTATCGGCGCAGGCACCAGGGCTTCCATGATGATGATGGGCACTCCCAACCCTCAGCAATTTCAGCACTTGATCGAACAGGCTGCCGGCGAATCCAGCATCCTCTATATCGCGCTGGCCGATAACGAAGGGAAAATCGTGGCGCACAGCACGCCTGCCCTGGTGGGAAGCCCCCTTGATCATCCATTGCTTGCTGATCCGGAGCTTTCTCCGGTTGGCAACTATCATATTGTCAATGACCCGAAAACAAACAACAAGGTCTTTGAAATCGTTGCGCCATTCAAACCGTTCATGCGCGGGCGAGGCCCTTTTTTCAAGCGACATCTGCAGGAAATGCAACAAGCTGGGAAACCGGTCAACCCCGACTGGCAAAACGGCACGAATCCTTCGGCCTGCCAATCCTTTCCAGGAAAAGAGCCTTGGTTGCCAGGAGACAAGCTCTCCATTGTTGTCGGATTGGACATGACAGAGCAGGATAAAATTATCCAGCAGGACAGATATCACATGATATATATGTCCATCGCCATGCTGCTGGTTGCAATTGGCGGATGGATAGCCTTGCTTACCGCGCAGAGCTATCGATCATCGCAAAAAACCATCATGAACATGCGGGCCTTCACCGATCTGCTAATTTCTCGTTTGCCCGTGGGCATTATCGCAACCAATACGGAAGGACATATCCAGACCTTCAATAGCGCGGCTGCGAAATTTACAGGCAAGACCCCGGAACAAACCATCGGCCATCAGCAGGCTGCTGTCTTGCCTCACATCCAGCAACTCATCCCTTCCGGAGAACAAGAGCTTGAGATCCTTGACACGGAGATACTGCTGCCCCCGGATTCTCCAACGCCCAATTATCTGCACATCAGTTCCGTGCCGATCACCGATGGCCAAAGCAACTCCATCGGCAGAGTCATGCTCATGTACGATGTCACGGAGATCAAAAAACTCGAAGCCCAGGTCCGGCGGCATGAACGCCTGGTCGCTCTTGGCAAAATGGCAGCAGGCGTCGCCCATGAAGTGAGAAACCCCTTGAGTTCCATCAAGGGCTTCGCCACGCTCCTCGGCTCCCGTTTTGCCGATGAAAGCGAGGAGGGGGAAGCAGCCAGACTGTTGATCAACGAAGTGGAGCGGCTCAACCGCAGCATAACCGAATTGCTCACTTACGCTCGACCGCTCCCCCTTACCATCGTCGGGGTAGAGATCGAACCGTTTATCGAGGCATCCCTTAAGCTTATCCTGAGCGATGCCAAAGCACTGGGAGTGTCCGTACACCACGAGATTGCAATGAAACGCACGCGGGTACGCCTTGACAAGGACCGGCTCAACCAGGTCCTTCTTAATCTGTACCTCAACAGCCTGCAGGCCATGGAGCACGGTGGGGAATTACATGTGTCGGTGCAGGAAGGACCCCGGCCGGATACCGTTGCAATAACTGTTCGGGACACGGGGTGCGGAATAGCGGAGAATATTCTGGAACGGGTTATGGACCCGTATTTCACTACCAAACCGGCAGGAACCGGTCTGGGGTTGGCCATGGCCTACAAAATCATTGATGAACACGGCCGCACGATCCGAATCGCGAGCACGGAAGGGGAAGGCACCACGGTGAGCATTACTCTGCCGGGATAACTTATTCCTCTTTTTCGCGCCGAATTCGGGCTCCGGCTTCCGAAAGTTTGCCGACCAGGTTGTCATACCCGCGGTCCAGATGATATACCCGGGAAATATGTGTTTCCCCCTCGGCAGCAAGAGCCGCGATCACCAGAGAAGCGCTTGCCCGCAAATCCGTCGCCATCACCGGCGCACCGCTCAACCGGCCGGTGCCGGTGACAATGGCGCTGTGGCCATCCACCTTGATATCCGCCCCCATACGCCGCAATTCAGCCACATGCATGAAACGGTTCTCAAAAATGGTCTCGGCAATTACGCTCAGGCCATCACTCAAGGTCATCAACGCCATGATCTGAGCCTGTAAATCCGTTGGAAAGCCCGGATAGGGCATGGTTTTGATGTCCACGCTTTTGAGAGGACCCTTGCGGGTAACATGGATGCGATCTGTCCCTTCTTCGATAGACAACCCTGCCGAACGTAATTTTTCAAGCAGGGCAGGCAGGTGCTGCGGGTTACATTGCGTCACCGTAGCCTCGCCGCCAACTGCGCCGACAGCGATGAGATAGGTCCCTGCCTCAATCCGGTCAGGAATAACCACCTGTTCGGCGCCGTGCAGTTTCTTCACCCCCTCAACCACCAGGGTGTCTGAGTTCTTGCCTTTGATCCGCGCTCCCATACCGATGAGCAGATCAACAAGATTGCCGATCTCAGGCTCACGGGCCGCGTTCTTGATCACAGTGACACCCTCGGCAAGAGTCGCGGCCATGAGGATATTTTCCGTTCCTGTGACCGAAGGGATATCGAAACAAACAGTCCCCCCTTTCAGTCGCCCCGATGCCTTGGCCTCGACATACCCCTGATTCAATTCGTACTGTGAGCCTAGTTTTTCCAACCCTTGGAGATGAAAATTAATGGGACGCGCGCCGATGGCGCAGCCTCCGGGCAGCGAAACCCGGGCCGTACCCATTCGGGCAAGAAGGGGACCCAAAACCAGCACGGAAGCCCGCATGGTCTTCACCAACTCATAGGACGCCTCGCAACTGGTAATAGTGGAGGCATCAAGCACCAGCACAGTACCTTCTTTCTTCCAGGTAACCCCGAAAGATTCAAGCAGAGTAAGAAAGGTGCGGACATCCCGAAGATCCGGCACATTCCGTAAGGTAATCGAATCACCACTCAGCAGACAGGCTGCCATCAAGGGAAGGGCCGCGTTTTTGGCGCCGCTCACCGGAATTTCGCCATGCAGGGGATAACCACCTTCTATAACTATCTTGTCCATGAAGT
>Ga0180009_10000558_pt1 | contig 51135 bp, 36 predicted proteins | sample OS_PC_MetaG_FD_123537 | JGI IMG/M metagenome (GOLD analysis project Ga0180009, IMG submission 123537) | Groundwater microbial communities from the Aspo Hard Rock Laboratory (HRL) deep subsurface site, Sweden - OS_PC_MetaG | ecosystem: Environmental > Aquatic > Deep subsurface > Groundwater... | reverse complement strand
CGAAGTACTCGCCGGGCATGGGCGGGATGTACCGGGAGTCGTCCTCCTCGGTGTCCTCGAAGGCCTCCTGCTGCTGCGCGCCGGCGGCCCCTCCCGGTCCGCCTTCGGCAAGCAGCGCGTAGGTGAATCCCTTGCGGAAGCTGATGACCTCGATGCCGTCGCCGACCTGCAGCCGCGGCAGCTGCAGGGTCTTGATGCGGTCGCGCCAGTAGATCGCCGCCTGGGGGGCCGGCAGGTCGTGGATGCCCGCGACGTCCACGGGAATGTACTCCCCGTCGCGGATGATCGAGACCTTGCGGATTTCCACGTGGCTGCTCTGGGGGTCGTAATGCCACTTGAGCACCCCGTTGTCCCGGCAGCCGGCCGGGGTCAGGATCTTGACCAGACGGTAGGCGTCCACGTAGGTCACCCCGCTGGGCTTGACCTTGTTCACCGCCTTGTCCAGAACCACCACCAGGTCGGCGCCGCCGTGGTCGTCCGCGGTCCCGGCGTCGGCCAGGCGGGTGACGGGCGTGGGCGGCGGGGACTCGCCGGGGGGCAGGGACGGGTCGGCGACCAGGACGCCGGGGGTGAAGACCGCACAGGCGTAGCTGAGGCACATGAGGAAGGGTAGGATCACGCGCACGGGATCGTCTCCTGGCTGGGGTGGGAGATTCGGATCTGCAGACGGGCAAGATTACCACGGACGGGGGCGGCGGGAAAGGTCCAGGGGATACCATGAGTCCAGGATGCCTGCCAGGAAGGACCGGCCGGCGGCGGGGATCCACATGGTGAACCCGGGGACGCCCCGTGGTATGTTGCGGCCGGATCCGGCCTGGAGTGCGGATTCATCCTGGACGGAGAGAGCCAGGCAATTGAACGTCGATGATTTTCCGGGAGCGGAACGATGACCCCGAGCACCTCCGACACCATGACCGACCTGCTGATCCGCGCCAACCGCCTGAAGACCACCCCGCGGACCGGCTGGGCCCAGCGCGGCGTGCCTGCCCCAGAAAGCGTCGCCGATCACTGCCACGGCGTGGCGTTGATCACCCTGGCCCTGCTGGATCTGGTGGATGAGCCGGACCTGGACCGCGCGACCGCCCTGACCATGGCCATCACCCACGACCTGCCCGAAAGCGTCACGGGCGATCTGTCCCTGGGGGCCTCCCGCCTGTTGCCGAAGGGAGCCAAGGCGACCGCCGAATCCGCCGCCATGTCCGAGTTGCTGGGGGAAACCCGGGTCGCGGCATCCTGGCGATCGACCTGGGACACGTTCGAGTCGCAGGAGACGCCCGAGGCGCGCCTGGTCCGTGACGCCGACCGCCTCGACCTCCTGGTCCAGGCCCTCGCCTACGAACGGGCAAGCGGCACCCTCGAGCTGGAGGAATTCTGGTCCTTCGCTCCGGAGGAATCCTTCGCCTTCCCGGCCAGTCGCGCCCTGGCGGGGATCCTGAGGTCGCGCAGGCCGGCCAGAGGCTGATCACCAGGAGCGCTCAATCCTGATCGGCCTCGTCCCGGGGATAGTAGAAGTCCAGGCACACCGGGCAGAATCCGTGCGTGACTTCGGGCGGGGGCGTGGCGACCCAGGCAGGTACCCAATCCCACTCGTGGGCCTCCCCCTGGCGCAGGATGCGCCGGCACTGGACGCACTGGTGCACGAGGCCGCGATCGTCGCAATAGACGGCCGGATCGGCCGTCTGGGGCGGCCGGGCCGCCGGATCGTGGCGCACCTCGGTCACCAGGGAATTCAGCACGACCAGCCCGGACCTTTCGCCCAATGGATAGACCCGTTGGTTGAACAGGCGGAAGCGCTCGGGGCTGGAGCATTCGAACTGGTGATCCCAGGGCGCCTTCTGCTCCAGGCACAGCGAGAACATCTTCCGGAAGTAGGATTCCAGATTGGCGGGCATGGCCTCCAGGATGTTGCACCCGATCCCCCAGCGATCGGCGAAGTCGGAGCCGCCGCCGTTGTCCCTGGCGAAGTCGAAGTAGGCGGGATTGGCGTAGACCATGGTGAGGTCTCCATCGACGGCGAACACCGGGTTGCCGAGCTCGTCGAGTTCCTTGACGTCGAATCCCTCGAGGATTTGCGGCGGCATTGCGGCTCCTTGGTTCCGGGTCGGCAGGTGTTTGCGAGCCGATCTTTGGTCCTTGGCCCCACCCTGTCAATCCCGCGATCCCTGCGGGCCGGCGATCGGGTCGGGTTCAGGCCAGCATGGCCTTGATCATGCGCCGGTTCTTTCCCCGGGAGAATCCGGCGAACGTCCCGGCGAATCGTTCGCCCACGGCCTGCTTGCGCTGGTGCATCTGCAGGATGAGGGCTCCGAGCGTCGCCGCTTCCCTGCCGGGGATGGGGCGGTCGGCCTTCCCTTCGAGCAGGGCCTCCAGGTGCGCCATCTGGACGCAGAGATCGTTGAACTCCCCGAGATCGTCCTGCAGGGTCTTCAGGCGACGGACCACCTGGCCGTGCTGGGTCCCGGGAAACAGGGAGGCGAAGAATTCCAGGGCGTAACGCAATTCCTTGCAGCGGATGCGCAGCCGGTGGAAGCTGCGGTCCTTGCCTTCCCGGGTCACCCGTTTTCCCCGCCTCAGGACCTGGCGGTACAGCCGCTCGATCTCCCGGCGGGCGGTCAGCCCGACGGGGGGATCGGCCAGATCGGCGCCGCCCGGCCAGGCGGCGGGGTCGAGGCTCAGGAACGCTTCCCAGCGGTCCAGCGCCTGCAGGAATTCCGGACCGTCCAGGTATTCCGTCAAGCGGGTCAGGGCTTCCCGCCGCCGGTCCCCGAGTTCGCTGAAGTAATCCTCGAGGCCGGGGTGCAGGACCGGGGGCACGAGCGCGCCGTATTCACCCCTCTTCAGCAGGTACACGTCCAGGTCCCGCAAGGGTCCGGTGGCCCGGCCGATGTTCCGGAACACCGGGACGAACTCCTCCAGGACCCCGTCGGGAATCACGGCGTCCAGGAGCTTCAGGAGGGACCGGGTCCGGCGCACCGCCACGCGGAAGTCGTGCAGGAACTCGGTGTCGACGTCCTTGCGGATGCCGGGCAGGTTGGCCCTCATGACGCCTGTAAGGTTCCGGGCGATCCTCCGGGCCGCCTCCCTGGTGGACAATGCGGGATCGAGGGACACGGCCATCTTGCTGGAATAGGCCCCCGGGACGATGCGCGCCCGGCCGAGGGCCCGGTCCAGGACCACAGGTGGGGCCTCTTCCCAGCCGGATTCCCGGCAGAGGCGGGCGGCCTGGATCGCCAAAGGCGAATCGGCGGGAAGGGTGCCGAAGGAACAGACCACCAGGAAGGGTTCGTCACGCTCCCCCCGTTCAAGCTGCAGCGTGGTCAGGTCGCAGCGGCCGACCAGCTCGCCGTGCCGGTTGCGGAGGGTGAACCGGCGGCCACGGCCGGCGACGGTCAGGATGCCGACCAGGGCGCGGAGCTTCAGGCGGGGTTCCAGGAGGGATCTCAGGCGGGGATCGGCGAACTCCCAGGCGAAGCGGGGAGCATGGGCCGAGGATTCCACGGCCGCGGCGATCACCTTTCCCCCGACACGGTCCAGGAGCCGGTAACCGGAGCCCTGGATTTCCAGCGCCCAGCCCGCCCGGTGGAGCGCCCAGTCGAAGGTGTCGCTGAAGAGCACCCGGAACCGGAGTTCCTCGGCCGGGACCAGGGTAAAGGCCAGGCCCAGATCGGCCAGCAGCTTCTCGGCGGAGGCAGCCCTGGTGGTGCAGTAAGCGGTTCCTGGGAACATGGCGATCCCGCGTGGAATACAAAGTGGAATGACCCTTATGGGAATATATCATAATTCAAAAATTAAATTATCTCAACAATTCCGAATCAGCGTTTGCCTGGAGGTCCTCCACTGGGTATCCTCCAGCGAGCGTTCCATGATCAGAAAGCGGTGAGCGTCCATGGGCAAGTTTCCCAGCAAGACCAGGTGCATCGGAATCCTCACAGCCGGCGGGGATTGTCCCGGACTCAATGCGGCCATCCGGGGGATCACCAAGGCGGCGATCCAGGATTACGGCATCCGGGTGGTCGGCATCCTTGACGGGTTCCGGGGGCTCGTGGAGAACCGGACCAGGCCGCTGGAGTCCAGGGATGTCAGCGGGGTCATGACCCTGGGGGGGACCATCCTGGGCACGGCCCGGGACAAGCTCCACAAGATGCCCATGGGGGGCAAGGTCCTGGACATGACTCAGGTTGCCGTCGAGAACGCCCGCAGCAACGGGTTCGACTGCGTGGTCTGCCTGGGCGGCGGGGGCACCCAGAAGAACGCCCTGCAGCTGCAGCGTGCGGGGCTGAACGTGCTGACCCTGCCCAAGACCATCGACAACGACGTGGCCCTGACGGACGTCTCGTTCGGTTTCGACACGGCCATGGAGATCGCCACCCAGGCCATCGACCGCCTGCACACCACGGCCACGAGCCACGACCGGATCATCATCGTCGAGACGATGGGGCACGACGCGGGCTGGCTGGCTCTGGGCGCGGGCATCGCGGGCGGTGCGGACATCGTCCTCATCCCCGAGATCCCTTACGAACTGGAGGCCATCGGGGATTTCATGCTCGAGCGCCAGAAGCGGTTCGGGAAGAAGTTCTCCATCGTGGCGGTGGCGGAGCGGGCGAAGTCCCGGAAGGAGGCCGAGGCCGAATCCGGACGCAAGAAGAAGGCCCAGGGCAAGTCCCAGGAGACGGCGAACGATCCCGACGCCGATTCCCCCGAGTTCAGGGACTACAAGCTGGTGCGGGAATCCCTGGCCAGCAGGCTGGCCAGGCAGCTCCAGGTGCTGACCCGCACCGAGGCCCGGGTCACCTCGCTCGGCCACGTCCAGCGGGGGGGCGTGCCCTCGGCCGCGGACCGCCTGCTGGCCACGACGCTGGGGGTCAAGGCCGCGGAGCTGCTGGCCGCCGGCCATTACGGCGTGATGGTGGCCCTGCAGGGCGGCCGGGCGGTGCCGGTGCCTCTGGACAAGGTGGCCGGGGTCAAGAACCTCGTGCCCCTCGATCATCCCTGGATCGGCACTGCGCGGCGGGTGGGCACCCACATGGGAGTTTCCGAGGAGCGTTTCCGGGCTCTCCTGGAGCAGGGTTCCAAGGGAGAATGAGCCCGCAGCGGCCCCGGTTCACCGGGCCAGCAGACGAGGAGGCAACAGCCAGGCCAGACGCCCGGCTGGAGGGTCTTCCGCGAAGAGATCCACCCTCGCCAGTCCCCCCTTCTTCATGACGATGTCCGAACCGCCGGTGAGGTTGGCGATGACCAGGCTGAAGTCCGGCTCGTGTCCGACCAGGACGAGGCCGTCCGTGTCCCGGTAGGTGGATAAAAGGGCCGCCAGGTCCCGGGAATCGAACCCGCAGCCGAGCTCCTCGGCGACCTTGACCCGATTCTGCAGATCCAGACCTTCGGCGACGATCTCGGCCGTCTGCCGGGCCCTGGCCAGGGGGCTCGTGAGGATGAGTCCGGGTTCCCAGCCCATCCGGGCCAGCGTGGCGGCCGTGGTCTGCATCCGCAGCCGGCCCTTTGCGGTGAGGGGACGCAGGGCGTCGTCCTTGCCGGTGTACTGAGAGCGGTCGGCCAGCCCGTGGCGCAGGAAGTAGAGGGTGCGCATCAGGCCGGACCCGCGGCGGGGTGCAGGCCGCTCAGGAGGATTTCCTGGACGTCGACGGCAGGGGCGTCCGGCTCCGCCTTCACCCGGTCGTAGCCGCCGTCGGGCCGCATCGTTCTGGCCTTGACGTTGTCGTCGAGGTAGGCCTGCAGGACCTGGTCCCGCAGGCGCTGGACGAGCGGTTCGGTCCGGATGGGGAACAGCGTCTCGACCCGATGGTCGATGTTGCGGGTCATCAGGTCGGCGCTGCCGAGGAAGACCTCGCCCTGACCGCCGTTGTGGAAGTAGTAGATCCGGCTGTGCTCGAGGAACCGGCCGACGATGCTGCGCACCCGGATGTTCCTGCTCAGGCCGGGCACCCCCGGACGCAGGGAGCAGAGCCCGCGGATGATCAAATCGATCTGGACGCCCGCTTCGGAGGCCTCGTAGAGCTGGTCGATGAGCCGACGGTCCACCAGGGAGTTGCACTTGAAGACGAGACGGGCTTCGCGCCCCTCGCGGGCGTGGTCCATCTCCCTGCTGATCAGTTCCTGCAGCCGCTCCCTCATGTTCAAGGGGGCGACCAGCAGCTTGCGGAAGCTCCGGATCCCCGAATAGCCGGTCAGGTAGTTGAAGAGGTCCGTCAGGTCGGCGCCCAGGTCCTCGTCGCACGTGAACATGCCCAGATCCTCGTAGATGCGGGCCGTGGTGTGGTTGTAGTTGCCGGTCCCCAGGTGCATGTAGCGGCGCAGATCCTTGCCTTCCCGACGCACCACCAGCAGGGTCTTGGCGTGGGTCTTCAGGCCCACCATTCCGTAGATGACGTGCACGCCCTCGCGCTCGAGCATCTTGGCCCAGCCGATGTTGCTTTCCTCGTCGAAGCGTGCCTTGAGCTCCACCAGGACCGTGACCTGCTTGCGGTGTTCGCGCCGGGCCTCGAGCAGGTACTTGACGACCGGGGACTGGGGGCCGACCCGGTAGAGGGTCTGCTTGATGGCCAGCACGTCCGGGTCGCGGACCGCGGTCTTCAGGAAGTCGATCACCGGATCGAACGATTCGTAGGGATGGTGGAGGAGGATGTCGCCCGCCCTGATCGCGTCGAAGATGTCGGTGTCCGGCGCCTCCGGGCGCAGAACCGTCGGGATGCGCGGCTTCGTGGGCTTGTCCTTGAGGTCGTAGCGGTCGACGTCGTAGAGCTGCATGAGGTGGCTCAGGACCAGGGGGGAGGGGAGGTCGTAGATGTCGTTGCGGTTGACGTCGAGGTTCTGGACCAGGACCTTGCGCCCTTCCTTGGACAGCCCCTGTTCGACGGCAAGTCGGATGACGGGGCTGAACCGGCGCGTGTGGATGTTCTCCGCCATGGTCTCCAGGAGGTCGGACGCCTCCAGCTCCTGGAGGGCGATGTCGGCGTTCCGGGTGACGTGGAAGGGATACGCCTGGAGGATTTCGTTCCCGGGAAAGAGGTGCCCCAGGTGGGCGGCGATCACCTGCTCCAGCCAGACGAACCAGTGGTTGTAGGGAACGGTTCCGTCCTTGCGCTGGCCGCCGCTGGACCGCTTCAGGGGAACCAGGCGGGGCAGGATGGCCGGGACCTTGATGCGGGCGAAGTGTTCCTCGCCCTCGGCGTCCCTGATCATCACCGCGAGGTTCAGGCTCAGGTTGGAGATGTGGGGGAAGGGGTGGCCGGGGTCGAAGGCCTGGGGCGTCAGGACCGGAAAGATCGACTTGAGGAAGTAGGCCTCGACCTGCTTGAGCTGCTTTTCGTTCAGCTCCTGGTGGTCCAGGACCTGGATGCCGGCCTCGGTCAGGGCGGGTTTCAGGACCTGGCGCCAGTGGGCCGAGGCCTTGAGCATGAGGTCCTCGGCCACGGGCCGGATGGCGGCCAGCTGGTCGGCCGGGCTCTTGCCGTCGATGGAAAGATCGACGATGCCGGCCCGCTGCTGCATGACCAGTCCCCCGAGCCGGACCATGAAGAACTCGTCCAGGTTCGAGCCGACGATGGACAGGAACTTGACCCGCTCCAGCAGGGGGTTGCGGGGATCCATGGCCTCTTCGAGGACCCGGTACTGGAACCGGAGAAGTCCCAGTTCCCGGTTCACGTACCGGGATTCCCGGCGGGAAAGGTCGAGGTCCTGGGATGGTTTGTCCACGCCGACGGGTTCCCCTTCGCCAAGGTCCGAGCTGAAGGACTCTTCCTCGGGGGCAATGTCAGCAAATTGCGGGCCGGACGCAACCTGGAGGTCGTGGGTATCCTGGTCCATGGCCGTATCCCTGCTGGGGCCTGGCTTCCTGGGGTTCAACGGGAAAAAGATAAGAGCGGGGTGGTGAATCATCCATGCGGGGCTAGTGGATTTACAAATTTCTCATTATCAATGGAGTCGGTCCGAATTCAATGGTGACAGGGTGGAATGACGGAGACGGATGGGAGCCATGAGCAAAAAACCGAAGGAAATCTGCAAGTGGGAGAAGGGATCCTTCGACAAGCAGATGGACCAGCTCTTTCCCATCGTCCGGGATCCCAAGTTCGCCTGCAAGACCTGCGGTCGGGTCGCTTCCGCCAGGAAGTACCTCTGCAAGGCCCTCAAGCTCCCCGTCCCCAGTGATTGAGGCTCACGGTCCCCGCCCCCACCCGCTTCAAGCCAATTTGTCATGTCATTTTGTCTGCTTTTGGCAGGATCTGAAATTGCATACCGAATACGATTTTTGGAAGTTATTCTATTACAACATATTATGGATTTATCGGTTCTGGCATCCCCCCTGCATGGCTCACCCCGAACAAAGCGAATACCCCCCGGGGGTTGGTCGAAAGCGAAGGGGAACACCGATGAAGAACCTGACCGTGAACGCCATGGAGGCCATCCAGAAGGCTCAGTCCAGGGCTTATGAATCCAAGCATGCGGAGCTGGAGCCGCTGCACCTGCTGTGGGCCCTGCTCAGCGAGACGGGCCTGGCCACCAACACCCTGCGGGGGATGGAACTCGATCCCGGCCTGATCGCGCGCACCTGCGAGCAGGAGCTGCAATCGCTGCCGACGGTGGCCAGCCAGGACGTCCCCGGTCCCAGCCGCGAGCTCCAGAAGCTCTTCCTCGAAGCCGAGAGCCTGGCCAAGAAGGGCGGCGGGATGGTCGGCACCCGCGAGCTGCTGCTGGCGCTGGCGGCGGACACCGGCCGGGCGGGCAGCGTGCTGAAGACCTTCGACGTCACCGCGGCGAAGATGGCCCGGGCGCTGGAGGCGACCGGGGCGACCGGAGCCTACCAGGGCGACGACGAATCCGGCGTGGGCGACGGGAAGGACTCGGCGCTGGAACAGTACGCCCGCGACCTGTGCGCGGCCGTGCGGGAGGGCAAGATCGACCCGATCATCGGCCGCGACGAGGAGATCCGCAGGACCATCCAGATCCTCAGCCGCCGCACCAAGAACAACCCGGTGCTCATCGGCTCGCCCGGCGTGGGCAAGACCGCCGTGGTCGAGGGTCTGGCGCGCCGCCTGGTCGAGGGGGACGTGCCCGAGGGCCTGAAGGGCAAGCGGGTGCTCGCGCTGGACATGGGCGCGCTCATCGCCGGCACCAAGTACCGCGGCGAGTTCGAGGACCGCCTGAAGAAGGTCATCAAGGAGGTGACCGAACAGGAGGGCGAGGTCCTGCTGTTCATCGACGAGATGCACACCCTGGTCGGCGCCGGGGCGACCAGCGGCGCCATGGACGCCAGCAACATCCTCAAGCCGGCGCTGGCCCGCGGCGATCTGCACTGCGTGGGCGCGACCACCATCGACGAGTACCGCCAGCACATCGAGAAGGACCCGGCGCTCGAACGGCGGTTCCAGCCGGTGATGGTCGAGGAGCCCTCGTGGGAGCAGGCCGTGGCCATCCTGCGCGGCCTGAAGGAACGCTACGAGGTGCACCACGGCATCCGCATCACCGACGGGGCGATCGTCGCGGCGGTGAAGCTGTCGCAGCGGTACATCCCCGACCGCATGCTGCCGGACAAGGCCATCGACCTGATGGACGAGGCCGCCAGCCGCCTGCGCATGGAGATCGACTCGGTGCCGGGCGAGGTGGACGACCTGCAGCGCCAGCTCAACCAGCTGGAGATGGAGCGCCTGGCCCTGGAGAAGGAGAAGGACAAGTCCGCGGTGGCGAGGCGCGAGGTCATCGACCACCAGATCGCCGAGCTGAACGACGACCTGGGCAAGGTCAAGGCCCGCTGGGAGCAGGAGCGCGAGGCCATCGACGCCATCCGCGCCCTGCAGAAGCAGCAGGAGAACCTGCAGCTGGAGATGGAGGCCGCCGAACGCCGCGGCGACCTGGCCCGCGCCAGCGAGCTGAAGTACAGCGGCCAGACCGGCCTGGAGAAGCAGATCAAGCAGGCCTACGCCGAGCTGGCCCGCATCCAGGGCGACCAGCCGCTGCTGAAGGAAGAGGTCCAGGAGAACGACATCGCCGAGCTGGTGGCCCGCTGGACCGGCATCCCCGCGCAGCGCCTGGTCGAGGACGAGATGGCCAAGCTGCGCGAGCTCGAGCAGCGCATCACCGAACGGGTGGTCGGCCAGGACGAGGCGGTCGCCAAGGTGGCGCGGACCATCCGGCGTTCGCGCGCGGGTCTGACCGACCGCCGGCGGCCCCTGGGCTCGTTCCTGTTCCTGGGACCCACGGGCGTGGGCAAGACCGAGCTGGCCAAGGCCGTCACCGAGCAGCTGTTCGGCGACGACACCCATCTGGTGCGGCTGGACATGTCGGAGTACATGGAGCGCCACGCGGTGGCGCGGATGATCGGCGCCCCTCCCGGCTACGTGGGCTACGAGTCCGGAGGCCAGCTGACCGAGGCGGTGCGCCGCCATCCCTACAGCGTGATCCTGCTGGACGAGGTGGAGAAGGCCCACCCCGAGGTGATGAACGTGCTGCTGCAGCTGCTTGACGACGGCCGGCTCACCGACGGCAAGGGTCGCGTGGTGAACTTCACCAACACCCTGGTCATCATGACCAGCAACCTGTGCCAGGGGCCCGAGTACGAGACCCCTGTCCGCCGCGACGAGACGGAGCAGGAGAGGATCGAGCGGGAGAACCGCATCCTCGAGGGGCTGCACGGCCACTTCCGGCCCGAGTTCCTGAACCGGCTGGACGGCATCGTGCGGTTCAACGCCCTGGGCAAGGACCAGATCGCCACCATCGTCAGGCTCGAGCTGGCCAAGGTGGGCAAGAGCCTCGAGGAACAGGACGTGACCCTGACGGCCACCGACGCCGCCGTCGCCCGCCTGGCGGAGCTGGGTTTCGACCCGCGCTTCGGGGCGCGGCCCATCAAGCGGGTCATCCAGCGCGAGGTGCAGGACCGTCTGGCCGACCTGATCCTCGCCGGCGAGGTGCATCCCGAGAGCACCGTGACCCTGGACACCACCGCTGCGGGGTTCGTCATGACGGCTTCTGCGGCGGCGGGTCAGGAGAAGAAGATGGTCCCACCGACCCGCAGGTAGGTTCCAATCCACCGCCGGTGTTCGGTCCGATCCTTGACAGTCCCCTGGCGCTGGGGCATACTTTGATCGGTGGCCGCACAAAGTTTGGTCCGCGATCATGATCGGATCGGCCGGTCCCCCATCGACCTTTCCCGGATGCGGTGCCCGTTAACTTGAAGTCGCGTTTTGTGTGTCGACACCCTTCAACGGGTCTTGATGGACAACATCTACCGGCACACATAGTATTGGGCGGATTAACCACCGAGATTCCAACCGAGCCACCACGAGGTCGATTGTTGTTCAATGAAAATCCCATCTGGAAAGGCCTGAGACGCTCGGCGCCCGATCATCCCCGTCCCCTGGCGGATGCCGTCCTGCGCCTGATCTGGAACGCGCGCCGGATCTCCCGCGCCGAGATCGCCCGCCTGGCGGGCCTGTCCCGGTCCACCGTGTCCGAGGTGGTGGGCGAGATCCTGCCCCTGGGGCTGGTGTCCGAGATCGGCGAGGGGCCGTCCCGCGGCGGCCGCCGCCCCATCGTCCTGGAATTCCGCGACGATTCCTGCGTCATCCTCGGTGTGGAGATGGGCGGGGCCCACGTGGCCGTCGCTCTGACCGACCTGCGGGGCCGCGTGCTGGCCTGGGAGACCCGGGGTCATCCGGTGCGGTCGGACCCGGCGGGAACCCGCCGCCTCATCGCCGAGCTCTGTGCCAGGTGCCTGGAATCCTCCCCTGCCGGGGGACGTCCCCTGGTGGGCATCGGCGTCGCGGTGCCCAGCCCGGTGGATCCCTCGCGGCCCGACGGCCTGTCCCGGGTCGTCATGCCCGCCTGGGAGGGACGCCACGGCCTCGAGGATCTGGGCGAGCGGTTCGGGGTGCCCATCTTCGTGGACAACGACGCCAACCTGGGCGCGCTGGCCGAGCACTGGTGGGGCCAGGGCGGCGGCGTGGACCACCTGGCCTACATCAAGGTCGCCACGGGCGTGGGGTCGGGGCACATCATCGGCGGCGAGATCTACCGCGGGGCCACGGGTGTCGCGGGGGAGATCGGTCACCTGGCCATCGATCCCCAGGGCAAGCGCTGCGTCTGCGGACTGCGCGGCTGTCTGGCCACCCTGGTCGGGGGCCAGGCCCTGCAGGAGCGGGCCGCCGAACTGTTGCCGGAGTTCCCCGAAAGCACCCTTGCCGGGCGGCCGTTCACCGTCCTCGAGATCGAGGACGCCGCCCTGGCGGGCGATCCCCTGGCCCTGAAGGTCGTCGGAGAGGTCGCCAAGCACCTGGGCACGGCCGTGGCCGGCCTGCTGAACCTCATGAATCCGTCGGTGGTCGTCCTGGGCGGCGATCTGGTCCAATTGGGCAACCTGTTGCTCGATCCCCTGCGTGACCGGGTGAAGAACCGCACCCTCATCAGCTCGGTGGCCGCCGCCGACATCGTGATCAGCGAGCTGGGCCCGCGGTCGGTGGCCATCGGGGCGGCGACCCTGGTCCTCAAGGCGAGCCTCGGCGACTCGCGGCTGTTCCCCGAGATCCCCGTCCCCACCGTGGAGGAGGCCGAGCGATGACGCGCAGGTGCGCGGCGCTGGTCTGCCTCGCCCTGGGCCTCGCGGCGGCGGGCTGCAAGGGGGACGATGCATCTCCCGGGTACGGTCTCGTCTGGCAGGACGAATTCGACGGCCCGGCGGGGCAGTTGCCGGACTCGGAGCGCTGGCGGTTCGACACGGGCACCGACTGGGGCAACGCCCAGCTCGAGTGGGACACGGACCTGGCGGACAACGTGAGCCTGGACGGGAAGGGCAACCTGGCCATCACCGCCCGGGAACAGGAATACGAGGGGCAGCCCTACACCTCGGGCCGCATCAAGACCAAGGACCTGTTCGAGCGCACCTACGGCCGGTTCGAGGCCCGCATCAAGCTGCCCATCGGTCAGGGGATCTGGCCGGCTTTCTGGATGCTGGGCGAGGACATCGACGACGTGGGCTGGCCCGCCTGCGGCGAGATCGACGTCATGGAGTACCGGGGGCACGAACCCGGGGTCATCCACGGGACCATTCACGGTCCGGGGCACTACGGCGACAATGCCATCAGTTCCCGCCACGAGATCTCCCAGGGCGGTTTCAACCTGGGGTTCCACGAGTTCGCCGTCGACTGGACCCCCGACTCCATCGTCTGGACCGTCGACGGCTACACCTATCACTCGGTCAAGCGGGCGGACATGCCCGCGGGGGCGACCTGGGTCTACGACCACCCCTTCTTCATCCTGCTGAACGTCGCCGTGGGCGGGCGCTGGCCCGGTTATCCCGACGAGACGACCGTCTTTCCCCAGACCATGCTCATCGATTACGTGAGGGTCTACGGGACGCTGCCCTGATCCTCTTCCCCGCTCGGTTGCAGGAAGTCGGCCAGGACGCTGCGAGCCGCGTCGTGATCCCCGGCTGCGACAAGGAATTCCACCGGCTCGGTGATCGGGTTGACGCCGACCAGGCGCCCGATGCCGAACAGGTCCTGGATCTGCTGCCCGCGGGCGAGATAGGGGATGCCCGCGTCTGCGAGCAGGCTCTCGATGATCAGGAGGTCGCTCTCGCTGGTGACCGAAAGGACCGGAACCAGCTGGAGATCGGGCTCCGGTTCCGGCAGACCATCGTGCGCATCGGGGGCGGGTCCGTCCACCAGGACGCCGCCGCAGTCCGAGCAGACGGTGGCCTCATCGGTGAACTCGGAGATGATGCCGAACTTCTCCCGGCCTCCGCAGCTGGGATTCGGGCAATGCTTCATGGGAAACCTCTTTCGGATAGGGATGTTACGTTACCCGATACCTTAGATGGATATTTCCCCTGCGTCAATCCGGCCCGGAACGGAGGTGACTCCAGTCAATCAAAAATCACGTTCTCATGAATAAGCTTAAATTCAGGCAAATTCATCATAATTCGAAAATTTTTCGAAAAATTTCCAAATTTATGATTTAATTTAGGTTATTTTTGGCAATAATAGTGTTATAATGGCCTTGATTATCGACGGATTCCCCTGTCATCCCAGCCCGAAAGGCCGACCATGACCCCGTCCAACGCCCCCCTGCGCGAATTCCTGGAAATCCCCTACGAGAAGCTCGAGGAACTCAACCTGACATCCCTGGACAACAAGCTGCAGTGGCGACCCATGGACGAGGTCGAGGCGGAGAGGCGGAGCTACCTGGAGTCCGAGAAGCGCATCAAGGCCGTCACCGTGGCCTTCACCGATCTCGAGGGCCGCTTCCACATGCTGGACTACGACAAGAAGTTCCTGCTGAAGAGCGACATCCTGACCTTCGACGGGTCCTCCATCCGCGGCTTCACCGCGATCGCGGAAAGCGACCTGCGCCTGGAGATCGACTGGCGGGCCTTCTACTGGATGCCGGCCGACATCTTCGGTCCCGGGAAGGTCCTGGTCTTCGGCCACGTGCTCGACCGGGACGGGCGGCCCTACGAGGCGGACTTCCGGGGGCGTCTGCTGGCCTACACCGAGAAGCTGCATCGGGAACAAGGCCTGGTGGCCAACGTGGCCACGGAGATCGAGGGCTTCCTGTTCAACGGTCGCGATGCCGAGCGCAGGTACTACCGGACCGGCAAGTTCGAACTCATCTCCACCGGGGGTTACTTCAACAGCCTGCCCCAGGACCCTTTGCGCAGGTTCATCGATGCAGCGGCCGAGGTGCAGCGCGCCATGGCCTTCGAGAACGAGAAGGATCACCCCGAGGTGGGCCCCAGCCAGTTCGAGATGAACTTCAGGTACGCGCCGGCGCTCATCGCGGCGGACCGGGTCCAGCTGTACAAGCTGCTCTGCCGCCAGGTCGCCCAGAGCATGGACATGACCGCCAGCTTCCTGCCCAAGCCCGTCACCGGGATCAACGGCAGCGGCATGCACACCAACATCAGCCTGGCCAGGGACGGCGTGAACCAGTTCTGGGACGACAAGGGCAAGGACAACCTGTCCGCCCTGGGCAGGAAGTTCACCCGGCGCATCCTGCACAGCGCCGAGGATCTGTGTTTGATCCTCAACGCCAGCGTCAACGCCTACCGCCGTCTCGACCCCGCCTTCGAGGCGCCCAACGAGATCGCCGCCAGCAGCGTCGACCGCAGCTCCATGATCCGCATCCCCTACGCCGGGCCCGCGGGCCAGCGTCTGGAGATACGCTCGGTGGGCCCGGACGCCAACCCCTACCTGGTGATCTATGCCCTTCTGAAGACCGGGCTGGAAGGTCCCGAACCGCCGAAGGACGCCCCCAAGCCGAAGCGCATCCGCAAGCGGCTGCTGCCGGGGAACATCTACGACGCCATGACCACCTACCGGCGCAGCGGGTGGGTCCGCGAACTCATGGAGCCGGACAGCCACGCCAAGTACCTCGAGCTCAAGCAGATGTGCGCCCACCGTTGCCCCCGCGAACTGGGGAACCGCATCAAGCGCGCCGAGATCATGTTCCACCACGAGGTGACCAACCAGATGCTGTGGAGCATGTTCTAGGGGGGGTGCCGTCGGCCCTCGGTCGCGGTGATCCAGTTGTGTCGGCAGGGCGCCGTGGGTATCTTGGCTCCAGGCTTCGGCCTGACGTCCGGATCCGACCTCGATCGTCCCTGCATGACCTGGATGCTGAAAGGCCGACCATGCGCGCCGAGAACACCCGGTACACCCGCGAGGAATGGCTCGCCCTTCAGGACAGGGCCCTGGCGGTGGCGGCGGAGGGCGTCACCATCGCGGACGCCCGCCTGCCCGGCCGCCCCTTGATCTACGTGAACGAGGGGTTCGAACAGCTGACCGGCTACGACGCCGCGGAGGCGCTGGGCCGCAATTGCAGGTTCCTCCAGGGCGAAGACACCGATCCCCACACGGTGCAGGAGATCCGCGACGCCCTGGTCGCGGTCAGGGATCTCACGGTGGAGATCCTGAACTACCGCAAGGATGGGTCCCCGTTCTGGAACCGCCTGTCCATCACTCCGGTCCGGGACGAACGTGGCGGATTGACTCATTTCATCGGCATCCAGTCGGACGTGACGGCGCGGCGGATGGCCGAGGAGAGCCTGCGCCGGGCCAACGCCCAGATGCTGCGGGATCTGCAGGAAGCGGCCCTGATCCAGCAGTCCTGGCTGCCCGGATCCCTCCCCCGGGTGGACGGTTACGAATTCACCTACAGGTTCCGCCCCTGCGCGGAACTGGCGGGCGACGGTCTGAACATCCTGCACCTGGATGATGACCGGATGGGCCTGTACATTCTGGACGTCACCGGCCACGGGGTTCCCGCGTCATTGCTGTCCGCTTCCCTGAACCGGATGCTCTCCCCCTCGCCCGAACAGTCCTGCCTGTTCGAACCGTCGCCCGCCAGCCGGACCGGATTCGTTCCTTCCCGCCCGGCGGCGGTCGCCGCAGCCCTGAACCGGCAGTTCCGGGCCGGACCGCAGATGGGCCGTTTCTTCACGCTCATCTACGGTATCCTCGAACTTTCCAGCCGCCGATTCCACTACGTGACCGCCGGGCATCCTCCTCCGGTCCTCATCGATCGCGAGGGGGCCCGTCTCTGCCCCCTGGCCAAGGGCTTGCCGATCGGGGTCTTGCCCGATTTCGAATTCGGCGAATGCACCCTGCAGCTCGAACCCGGGGATCGTCTGATGCTCTATTCCGACGGGGCGTTCGAGGCCATCGATGCCAGGGACCAGGAGATGGGGGAAAGGCGCCTGCTGGACGCCCTGGCCGGGTTCCATTCCCTGCCGGGGGACGAAAGCCTCGGGGCGATGATCGGGATGATCGAGGCCTGGTGTCCGCGCGGCCAACCCCAGGACGACGTCACGCTGCTCGCCATCGATGTCGCCAGCGCTTGAACCCCGCAAGGGATATTCCTGTAATACATCTCCGGCCCGGGCGTATCCATTGCCGAGAGCATTCCAGAGGGTTGTCGACAGGGGAGCAGCGGATGGAACCGGATCTGAGAGTGGTGCCGACGGGGGATTGGGACCCGGATGATCCCGAGAGCTTCGGCCGTGTGTACGACGAGCACTATTCCCGGATCTTCAACTACATCCGCTACAGGGTGCAGGATTCGGCGACCGCCGACGATCTGACCTCCATCACCTTCCACAAGGCCCTCGATCGCCGGTTCACCTTCGACCCGGGGCGGGCGGGGATCGGCACCTGGTTGCTGGTCATCGCCCGCAGCACCGTCACCGATCACCACCGTCGCCGGGGCAGGCGCAACCGGATGCTGGGCTGGCTGAAGGGGGAGCAGGGTTCGGTGCCGGATCCCGAGACGATCCTGATCGGGACCCAGGAGTCGGATGGACTGCTGGCTGCCATCGCCCGGCTTCCGGACCGCGACCGCGATCTGCTGGGATTGAAGTTCGCAGCCGGTCATACGAATCGGACCATCGCCGAGATGACCGGCCGGACCGAGTCGAGCGTGGGGGTGATCGTGCACCGGGCTGTGGCCAGGCTGCGCCTCCTGCTGGACGGCGAAAGGACGGGACGATGAACGAGCGCGAGAGATCACTGGAGGAACGCCTGGCCGCGGCCGATTTCAGCGACCGGAGCGCCATCCGCTATTCGCTTCGCCGGGAACTGCTGGATCGCATCGCACGCAACGATCCGGGGGCGGGACGATCCCGCCCGCAATGGGGGAGGTTCGAGATGTTCAAGAGGCCCATGCCTGCATTCGGTCTGGGGATCTTCGTGGCTGCGCTGGCGCTGGTGCTGGCCCATCCGGACGGCCGCGCCGCCCTGGCCAAGCTGCCGGGCCTCCTCCACATCGGGGAGCACACGGGGATCTTCACGGAGAGCCAGTTCAGCTCCGCGCAGCTTGACTCGCTCCTGGCGGCATCGGATGTGTCCCGGGAGAAGGGGCAATCCGTCTTCCAGGCGACGCCCTACGGGGGCTGGGGCAGCACGGTGCCCCCGGGCGGCGACCCCTTCATCAAGGAGGTGTGCAGCCTGAGCCTGGCCGCCGGTATGGTGGATCATCCGCTGTTGGTGCCCACCTACTTCCATCCCCTGCTGCCCGACCGGCTGCGATTCCAGAAGGCGGTCATCATGCCCAACGGCTCGACGATGTTGTACTTCGGGGTCGGACACCTGGAAACCGTGCTGACGTTGACGTCGGTGGCCAATGGAGGAATGGTCTCCTACATGGAGAGCGCCACGACGATTGCGGAGGACGGGTCGAAGGAAACAACCTACGTCCAGCCCGAGCTGGAGGTGCTGGAGGCCGGTGACCGGACCGTGACCTGGCTGAAGCACAGCGAGGGCGCGCGCTGGAACCTGGGCGGCATTGCCGTCACCAAGACCGATACGGAGATCGGCCGCTTCCTCTGGGAACAGGAGGGATGGAGCTGCGCGCTGAACGGCAAGTTCCTGACGAAAGATGAAGGCCTGAAGATCATCGCGTCGCTGCGCACCTACAAGGGGGACAGCTAGCCCGGATGATGGTCCGATGCGGAGGGCGGCGCCGATGACCAGCGGCCCGGTCTTGTGACCGGGCCGTTGTCCGTCAACACCATCGGGGCGGGAAAAGCGAACCTCAAGGGGCGGGGTCTTCGCCGTCGTCGACGGCGTTGGCCATCGCAGCATCGCGATACCAGAAAGCGCTGTCCTTGGGAATCCGGTCCAGGGTGTCCGGATCAAGGGCGCACAGGCCGAAGGTCTGCTCGAATCCATGTCCCCACTCGAAGTTGTCGAGCAAGGACCAGGCGAAGTAGCCGCGAACCGGGACGCCGGCGGCGATAGCCCGGTGGACCGCCAGCAGGTGGCTGCGGAGGTAGGCGATGCGCCGCGGATCGGCGATGCGGCCGGCGACCGGCGCCGGGTCCGTGTAGGCCGCCCCGTTCTCGGTGACGTAGATGGAGCCGGGAGCATAGTCGCGATGAACGCGCAACAGGCTGTCCTCGAGACCCTGGGGATAGACCTCCCAGCCCATGGTGGTCCGTTCCTCGACAGGTGCGACGGCCACGGCTTCCGGCCTGCCCTCCCGGCCCATCCGCATGACGTTCCGGCTGTAGTAGTTCAGGCCCAGGAAGTCCAGGGGGGCGGCGATGATCTCCAGATCGCCGTCATGGAGGAAGGGCAGGTCCGAGCCAAGCAGGTGGCCGCGCTCCACGCGGTCCCAGACTGCGTCCTCGGGATAGCGGCCTCTGAAGAGGGGGTCCAGATACCAGCGGTTGAAGAACCCGTCGAACCAGCGGGCGGCGTCAACGTCCGCATCGGTCGGGGAAGCAGGCATGGCCGGGCAATGGATCAGGACGATCCCGACCTCGGCTGAGGGAACTTCGTTGCGGATGACGGCGGTGGACAAGCCGTGGGACAGGAGCAGGTGGTGGGCCACGCGCAGGCTCTCGGCGGGGTCGGTGTGTCCGGGAGCGTGGTGCCCCTCCTCGTGTCCGAGGGTGGCGATGCACCAGGGTTCGTTGTGGGTGGTCCAGCGGGTGACCCGGTCGCCAAGCCGCCTGGCGACGGCGGTGGTGTATTCGGTGAAGGCGTCGATGATGCCGCGTTCCGCCCAGCCCCCTTCATCCTGCAAAACCTGGGGAAGGTCCCAGTGGTACAGGGTGGGGAAGGGCTGGATGCCGGCTTCCAGCAGACCGTCGACAAGCTTGTCATAGAAGTCGAGCCCCGCTGGGTTGACCTTTCCGCGCCCGGCGGGAAGGATCCGGGGCCAGGAAATTGAGAATCGGTACGCCCCCATCCCCAGGCTGGTCATCAGGTCGAGATCTTCTTGCCACCGGTTGAAGTGGTCGCAAGTCATGTCGGGGCGGGAGCCGTCGGCTATCTTGCCCGGAAGGGTTGCAAAGCGATCCCAGATGGACTCGCCTCGCCCGCCCTCATGCCGGCCACCCTCGATCTGCTGGGCGCTGGTCGCGGTGCCCCAGAGGAATTCCCCGGGAAAGTGATGTTTCGCCACGAGTTACCCACCCCCGAAATTTCCTTTGTTCGGACTCCGAACATAGTGTATAATACTTGCAACAGTGTCAAGAGGGCATTCTCGTCGATGGCTGGGTAACCCGGCAACCGGAGAATTCGATCCCGGGCGGGAATGCTGGCCCTGGGCCATCAGTCAAAACAGGATGGTTGAAATTTGTTTTTTGGTGTGATCATTGTGGGAGGGCTTCCCATGAAGTCCAACCGGTCGTCCATCCCGGCTGGGGATGAGGGAAAGTCCTTCCCATTCTCCATCGCCGCCGAGCGGAGGATCACGCATGAAGGGTAGGCCCCAACAGGACCTGCGCACGGTCCCGACCAGGAACAGGTCGACCGGCCCCGGCGGGCGATTCACGGTCCTCGACGGCGAAGTATGCTACCTGATCGCGAATTTTTCCGAGATGCCCCCCTTCCTGGCCAGCATCCCCAGCGACACCGATCTGTGGATGTTCATCGCCTCGGGCGGCGGCCTCACCGCAGGACGGGTCGACGCCGAAGGCAGCCTGTTCCCCTATCTGACCGTCGACCAGCTCCACGATGCGCACCATCATACCGGTCCGCTCACCCTGGTCCGCATCGAACATCCCGGCCTGGAGCCCCTGCTGTGGGAACCGTTCACCGCCGGGATCACCGAATCTCCCCTTGTCGAACGCAACCTCTACAAGACCGCCACCGGGAACCGGATCGTCTTCGAGGAGATCCACCACGGGCACGGCATGGCGTTCCGCTACGGCTGGGCCGCCTGCGACCGTTACGGCTGGGTGCGGTCCGCGGCGCTCGCCAATCTGAACGACACGCCCATCCGGGCGATGGTCCTTGACGGGCTGCGGAACATCCTGCCCTTCGGGGCTCCGCTGGGTCTCTACCAGCAGGCGCCGAACCTGGTGGACGCCTACAAGAAATCCGAGGTCGATCCCGAGACCGGAATGGGGATCTTCTCCCTGACCGCCGGGATCACCGACCGGGCCGAGGCGGTGGAAGTGCTGCGGGCCAACACCGTCTGGTGTTGCGGTCTGGAAAGCTACCGGATCCATCTGTCCCTGGATGCGGTGGCCGGCTTCCGCAGAGGCGAGGTGATCGCACCCGATGAGGTTCTTAACGGGTCCCGGGGCAACTATCTGATCAGCTTCGGGGTGGATCTCGATGCCCTCGAAGCGGAGGAATGGTACCTGGCGGCCGACACCGGCCGGGATCATGCTCAGCTGGGCGAGTTGCGGAAACTCCTCATCGCTGACGAGGATTTGCCGGGCCGCCTGACCACGGGCCTGAGGGAGGCGGACCGGAACCTGCGGCGTTACGTGGCCAGCGCGGACGGCCTCCAGGTGACCGGTGCCCCGGCGGTCTGGGTCCACCACTTCGCCAACGTGCTGTTCAACAACATGAGGGGCGGGGTCTTCGCCGCCAACTACGACGTGCCGGTGGGGGATTTCACCGATTTCCTGCAGGTCCGCAATTCCGCCGTGGCCGAGCGCCGGCGCGCCGCGATCGTGGCGCTGCCTGATCCGGTGACCGTGGACGACCTGATCGCCCGTGCCCGGGCCACGGGGGACGCGGACTTCATCCGCCTGTGCCTGGAATACCTGCCGCTCCACTTCGGGCGGCGCCACGGCGATCCGAGCCGGCCCTGGAACCGATTCGCCATCCGCGTGCGCAACGGCGAAGGCGAACGCCTCCTGAGCTACGAGGGCAACTGGCGGGACATCTTCCAGAACTGGGAAGCCCTCTGCACCGCGTTCCCCGGGTTCCTGCCCAACATCGTGGCCAAGTTCGTCAACGCCTCGACGCGGGACGGGTTCAATCCCTACCGTATCGACCGCAACGGAGTGGACTGGGAGTCCGTCTCGCCCGACGATCCCTGGAGCAACATCGGCTACTGGGGCGATCACCAGATCATCTACCTGTTGAAGCTGCTGGAAGCCTGGGACCGCCACGATCCGGAGGGCCTGGCCGGGATGCTGGAGGCCGAGATCTTCAGCTACGCCGACGTTCCCTACCGCATCAAGCCCTACGCGGACCTGCTGCGGGATCCCCGCTCGACCATCGTGTTCGACGCGGAACTCGACGCGCGCATCGCCGCCCGGGTGGATGGACACGGCACCGACGGCAAGCTGGTCGCCGGGCCCGACGGCGAGGTCTACCACGCCAACCTGCTGGAGAAGCTGCTGGTCCCCGCCCTGGCCAAGCTGTCGAACCTGGTCTGCGACGCGGGCATCTGGATGAACACCCAGCGGCCCGAATGGAACGACGCCAACAACGCCCTGGCCGGAGGCGGCGTCTCGGTGGTCACGCTCTGCCACCTGCGCCGGTACCTGGCCTTCCTGGCCGACCTGCTCGAAGGACGGAAGCAGGAGAGGCTTCCGGTGAGCGCCGAGGTCGTCGCCTGGTTCGACGGGATCGCCGCGGCCCTCGACGAGGCCCGGGAACTGACCGCCGCCGGCGCCTTGACCTCGAAGCAGCGGCGGGAGCTGCTGGATGCTTTCGGCGAGACGTTCTCCCGTTACCGGGACAAGGTCTACGCGGGCGGGTTCAGCGGGAAGACGGCGCTGCCCGTCGGCCGCGTGGTTGCGGCCTGCCGCGCCGCCCTGGAGGTGATCGACCGCGGCATCGCCGCCAACCGGCGTCCAGACGGACTCTTCCACACCTACAACCTGCTCGACGCGGATCCGGATGGCGACGGTGCGGAGGTGCAGCATCTGTACGAGATGCTCGAGGGACAGGTGGCCGCCCTCACCTCGGGCGTCCTGGATCCGGGCGAATCCCTGGCCATCCTGGAGCGCCTGTTCGCGAGCCGCCTGTATCGGCCCGATCAGCGCAGCTTCATCCTCTACCCGGAGCGCGAGCTGCCCGGGTTCCTCGAGAAGAATACCGTGCCGGCCGGATCGGCGGAGCGGGTGGCTCTGCTGGTCGATCTGCTAGCCGAGGAGGACCGTTCGCTGTTAGTGCGCGACGCCGAAGGGGTCCTGCGGTTCAACGCCTCGCTCGGGAACGCGAAGGACCTCGAGGCTGCCCTGGACGGGCTGGGGGCCGACCCCCGGTGGAGCACCGCCGTTTCCCGGGACCGGCAGGCTGTCCTCGATCTCTACGAGGAGGTGTTCCGCCACCGGGCCTACACCGGGCGGTCGGGAGCCATGTACGGGTACGAGGGCCTGGGCTGCATCTACTGGCACATGGTGGCCAAGCTGCTGCTGGCGGTCCAGGAGACCTGGCAACGGGCCGTCGCGGGGGATGCCGATCCCGGGGTGACGAATGACCTGGCCCGCATGTACTTCCGCATCCGTGCGGGCATCGGCTACGAGAAGTCGGTCACCGAGTACGGAGCTTTTCCCACCGATCCCTACTCGCACACGCCCGCGAGCGGCGGCGCCAAGCAGCCGGGCATGACCGGCCAGGTGAAGGAGGAGATCCTCACCCGCCGGGGCGAGCTGGGCATCTGCATCGAGGACGGGGTCGCCTGTTTCCGCCCCGGCCTGCTCGGTCCGGAGGAGTTCCTGGGGACCGACCGCGAGTTCCGCTACTTCGACGTCGACGGCCGGGAGAACTCCCTGCTGCTGGAGCCGGGAAGCCTCGCTTTCACCCTGTGCCAGGTGCCCGTGGTCTACCAGCTCACCGAGGACGGCCCCGTGATCACCGCCGAATTCGTGAACGGCACGACGCGCGTGAACACCGGCGACCGGCTGGACGCCGCCACGACCGCGGCGGTCTTCGGCCGGACGGGCCGCGTCCGGTCGCTGTGGGTCGCCGTTCCGAAGGATCGCCTCACCAGGGTCTGATCCTCCTTTGGGAGGTTGCCGTGAATTCCTTTCCTGTTTCCCGGGCGGCTCTTGCTCTGGGTCTTGCGCTTGCTGCCGCAAGCCCGGCGGCCGGCCAGTGCATCCTCAGCAATCCCAGCTTCGAGATCGGTGGGACCGGCGGGTCGGTGTTCGGGGGCTGGGAGCAGTTCGGTGCGTTCGGGGCCACGATGATGGCGAGCCACGGTCACCAGGCGGCCCGGGTCAGCGGCCCGGACACGGGGGACTGGGCCGTCTCCGGCTACTGGCAGGCCCAGGATTGTGTCCCCGGGGAGAGCTGGGTCGTCACGGGGAACGTCCGGCACCCGGCTTCAAGACCCCTGGTCGGCCAGAATGCGGCCCTGGTCAACGTCGAGTGGCGCGATGCGGCCGGCGGCCTGATCTCCTACGATTCGTTCTCGGTGGCCGGGGCCGCCTCACCGACCGACGAGTACCTCGACTTCTCGGTGACGAGCAGCCCCGCGCCTGCAGGTACGGTGAAGGCCCGGCTCCTGCTGGGCGTGCTGCAGAGCCCCGTTGATCCCTCCAGCGACGTCATCTTCGACCAGGTCACCTTCACCAGCACCAGCCCGCCGACCCAGGACGACGTCCAGTGGACCGACTTCACCGGGGGCACCGCCCTGGATTTCGCCGGACGTACCTGGCGCGTCAAGGGTCCGGGGTACTACGGGCCGGGGCCCAACGTCTTCTCCGATTCGCCCGAATGCGTCTGGGTGGACGGCGCGGGCGACCTGCACCTGACCCTGAGCCTCCGCAGCGGCACCTGGACCAGCACCGAAGTGGTCCTGGAGGAGGCCCTCGGCTACGGGGACTACGTCCTGACGACGGTGGGACGCCTGGACACCCTCGATCCCCAGGCGGTGCTCGGCCTGTTCCTGTGGGAATACGGCCCCTGCTACGACTACGCCTACACCTGGTGGAACGCCTACAACGAGATCGACATCGAGTACAGCCGCTGGCAGGATCCTGCGAACGATCTCGCGCAGTTCGTGGCCCAGCCCTACGACTGGCCGGGTAACATCAGCCGTTTCGATCCGGTCTTCGCCGAGGGGGAGATCGTGAGCCACGCCATGCGCTGGCTGGCCGACCGGGTGGAGTACCGGGTGTGGCGGGGAGGCCCGGGCGACGAGGGGCCCGGGACGATGGTCCACGCCTGGACCTACACGGGGCCGCACATCCCCCGGCCCGAACAGCCGCGCCTGCACCTGAACCTGTGGCGCATCGCGGGTTCGCCGGCCGCCGACCAGGAAGTGGTCTTCAGCGACTTCAGGTTCGTGCCCGCGGGTGTGGTCTCGGCGGTCGAGGATGGCCGACCCGCATCGCCGGTGTCCGGCGTCCGCCTGCTGCAGGCGGCGCCCAATCCGTTCAATCCGCGGACGGTCCTGTCGTTCGAGGTCTCCTCTGCGGTGGCGGTCGACCTTGCGATCTTCGATGCGAGGGGGCGGCGGGTCCGCTCGCTCCTCGAAGGCGCCGCGGTTCCCGCGGGAACCATGACCCTGACCTGGGACGGGCGGGACGACGCCGGCCGCAGCGTGCCGGGGGGCGTGTACTTCGCGCGGTTGGAGGCGGGGGAGGCCGTTTCGAATGCGGCCCTGACTCTCTTGAAGTGACTCTTTCGGCATCGAATGATCGGCCGCCGAGCCCAAAAGGTTCGGCGGCCGTTGTTTTCGGCATGGGGCAAGATGAGGATTCCGGCGGAAAAATCCGAAAAGAACCTTCCGCTCCTGCGGTCGGGCCGGATTGAATGATTGGCCGATATTTTGCCTGAGAGGCGCGAAACCCGCATCTGGACGCTAGTTTCGGTCCCGGGTTCGTGATGAATGGCTGCCGTTGGAGAGGGGGCGGGCGCCCCCCGGGGGATTTTCGTGGTATAATGATTGGCGCATATTCCAATTCATATCAGGGACCGAGAGGTTGGACCATGAGATTCAGGATTCCTCAAGCATTGTTGACCGGGTTTCTCGCTGTCCTCCAAACCGCAATGTCAGCCTGGCCTGCGATGACGAGGACGATCATTGTGCGATCTGCATGCCATTTATTTTGACTGATTATCCACCAGCTGGGTTCTTGCGAACCCAGCTGGTTCATAAAAATTCAAACCCCTGGGCTGGGCAGGCTCTACCTCGTTCCTGTGCCTCGGGACCTTCAACCGGATTTTGAGCGGCAACCGAAATCGGGCCGAGGCTGTCGCAGCGCGCTCATTGCGGGGTGAAGGGGCACGGCAGCGGCGGGGGCCCTCGCCGACCTGCCGAGGGCACCCACTGGGCCAGCCGATCGTAAGTCCTTGAATGACAATATGATAAATTCGCATCCTTCGATTTCGGCTTCAGGGGAGAAATTTCATTCTTCGGACAGAAAATTTTCTCGACAATCGTGCATTTTGGACTTGATTCGGAATCCGAACATAGTCTATAATCGTTCCATTGGGATCGTGAGGGAATGCCGTGCCTGCGGGCCCCGCAAGGTTGCCGCCACAGGACTCGGGATTCAAGGGTAACCACGGGATCGTCTTCAACGAGAGGTCAATGAAAATGAAACTTCGCGCTATCGCACTGGTCGCAGTCGCAGCCATCCTCTGCATGGCTCCTGCCACGGGTCTGGCCATCAACGGGTACAGCCAGGACTTCGAGAGCTTGAACCAGGCCGACACCGGCGCGCTGGGCAATGACGGCTGGCTGGTCTTCGCCAACGTCTTCGGTCCGGACTGGGCCTACTGGTACGGCTACGGCGTGTTCCCCGCTCCCAACGACGGCGCCGCCTTCAGCGCCATCGCCTCCGGCGAGGGCGGAGCGTCCCAGGGCATGCAGCAGCTGGTCGCCTTCAGCGACTACAACAACGCCGACCACGCCAACGGCGCGCACATCGAATCCCTCCTGTTCCAGGAGCAGACGATCGGCGCCGGCGACGTCGGCGAGACCTGGACCTTCGTCTTCGACGCCAAGCTGGGCAACCTGGAACTGGACTCCACGGCCTGGGCCTTCATCAAGACCCTGAACCCCGCCGCCGGCTACGCCACGACCAACAACATCCAGCTGGACATGACGGCGATCCCGTCCACCTGGTCGACCTACTCGATCACCATCAACATCGACGCCTCGCTGGTGGGTCAGCTCCTCCAGTTCGGCTTCGGCAACTTTGCCACCCTGTACCAGGGCTCGGGCGTGTTCTACGACAACATCATCTTCTACGCCGACACGGTCATTCCCTCCCAGGACGCTTCCTTCGGCGAGGTCAAGGCCCTGTTCCGGTAGTCCTCTTTGCAGCAGGCCCGTGCGCGGGCTCGGGGGGTCCGGTCGTTCCGGACCCCTTTTTTCAGGCGAAAAAACGACCCCCACGCTGGCGCAGGGGTCGCACTCCTGATTGCACCCAGGACCTTGTTCTACAGGTTGTCCTTCATGGCCTTCAGAGGACGCACGCGGACCGAGCGCGATGCCGGGCGCGGCTTCTGCTTGACCATCTCGCCGGTGAAGGGATTCTTCACCAGCTTGCCGCCCTTGACCGCGGGCTTCTTCACCAGGGTCAGCTTCAGCAGACCCATGTAGTTGAAGGTCCCGAACTTCTTCACGGACTTGGTCATGACGTCGTTCAGGTTCTCGATCACGGCGACGACGTCCTTGCGAGCCAGGCCGGTCTTCTCGGCGATCTCGCGGTAGACTTCGTTCCGGGTCGGGGCCTTGGTGGCCTCGGCTTTCTTGGCGGGGGCCTTCTTGGCGGGGGCCTTTTTGGCCGGAGCCTTCTTGGTCACTTTCTTTGCCATTGCGCCTCATCCTCCTTCGTTGGCGGCAACGGAAGCATTCATGCTTCCAACTCACGGGCGGAATGCTAGCGCATTATTCGCGGAACGGTTACAAGAATCTTCGCTTTTTCTGCATTTTTTCGGGGCGGGGGGCCATGTCGGGGCGGTGTCCCCTTGATGCGGAGCCGACGATGTCCCACAATCCGGGCAACGAAAGGACCGCCATGCGCCCAGTCATCGCATCCGCCCTGCTCCTGCTCGCCCTGTGTTTCCCGGCTTCCGTGGTGGCCGCCGGGTCCGTCGGAACGGTCCGCGCCCAGCGGGACACCGTGGGTTTCGCCGTCAGCCGGGAGGACTTCGCCAAGGTCCTCTACGCGGCGTTTTCCGCGGAAGGCCTGGACGATCCGCGGGCCCGCCGCTCCGCCGAAACGGCGTCCGTGGTCATCCTGCCGCACGACGACTACCTGTACGCCGGACGCACCGCGGTCCACGCCCTGGCCCACCTGCGGGCGAAGCGCTGGATCCTGTTCGGGGTGTGCCACGCCTGCCGTCGCATCGGGTTGAGAGATCAGCTGCTGCTCGAGGACGACGCGGCCTGGAACGTGGCGGGAAGCGACTATCCGGTGGATGCGGAACTGAGGGATGTCCTGCTCGAACGGATGCCCGCCGGGATGGCGGGGGTGAACGCCGAGCGCCATGCCGCCGAGCACTCGCTCGAGGCCATGCTGCCGTGGATCGGGGCCGCGGTCGGGGACTTCACCTTCGTGCCCATCCTGGTGCCGGGCATGGAACCGGATCGCATCGAGCTGGTGGCCGGACGGCTGGCCGGCGTCCTGGCGGAGATCTGCCGGGAGCGGGGCTGGGCGCCGGGTCGCGATCTCGGGATCGTCATCTCCGCCGACGCCGTCCACTACGGTTGCGAGGGCTGGGGCGGGGCGGGTTACGCGCCATTCGGCTGCGACGAGGCGGGCCACGCCGCCGCCCGGGCCCAGGACGTGACCCTGGCCGAGGCGACCCTGGCCGGGCCCCTGACGGTCGAGGGCATCGCCTCCTTCATCCGGCTGGTCTGGAATCGCGAGGGCCCGGAATATCCCGCCGAGCCCTACCGCATCACCTGGTGCGGCCTGTTCTCCATTCCCTTCGGTCTGACGACGGCGCTGCGCCTGCAAGAGGACCTGGATCTTCGGCCGCTGACCGGAACGCTTTTGCGTTACGGCGACAGCGTCACCGACGGCCGCCTGCAACTCGAAGGCACCCGGCTGGGGGTGACCGCACCGAACACCCTGGGTCACTGGGTTGGCTATCCGGCGGTCGCCTACTGGTAGCGATCCTTTTGAATCTGTGATATCATCGGTGAAGGGATTGAACTGCCCTGCACCCTGGACCAGCATCCGACCCTCACATCCCCCCGTGATCGAAGCCCTTCCCCGCCCATCAGTGCGGGCGGGGTTCGCGTCCCTGCCGACCCGGGACGCCCCCAGCAGGGTTCCGGCCCGGAGCGCCACCGGCTCCGGCTCGTGGGCCCGGCCAACCTCGATCACGGGAGGTTCCCCATGAATAACCGCTTATGGCTTGCGGGGTTCTTGCTGCTGTGGCTGGCAGCTCCCCCGCTCCAGGCCGACTGGGATCCCGGCGCGACCGCCAAGTGGATCCAGTTGCCCGACCTCGACATCACCGGCATCGACGTGAACGATTCCCCCTTCCCCCGCGACTACATCCTGGCCGACGACTTCCTTTGCCAGGAGGAGGGTCCTTTGACCGACATCCATATCTGGGGTTCTTGGGTGCAGGACATGCTGCCCCAGAACGACCCCGGCATGGTGGAGTTCCAGATCGGGATCTATTCGGACATCCCCGCCAGCGAGAACCCCGACGGGTACAGCATCCCCGGGCAGCTGCTCTGGGAGCGGGTCTTCCCGGTGGGCGCCTTCGGTGTCCGGCCCTACGTGGAGGGCATCGCCGAGGGCTGGCTCGATGCTCCGGACTTGTACCTGCCCCCGCCGGCGGACACGGTCTGCTGGCAGTACAACTTCACCATCCCCGAACCCGAGGCCTTCTACCAGCTGGGAAACCCCAACGAACCGGTGGTCTACTGGCTGTGCGTGAAGGCCTTCCCCATGGGGGACGGCACCCAGCGATTCGGCTGGAAGACCAGCGTGGACCACTGGAACGACGACGCGGTCTGGGGCGAGGGGCCGGCGCCCATGCCCGGTCTCTGGTGGGAACTGCGGTATCCCCAGGGTCATCCCTGGCCGGGCGAGTCCATCGACCTGGCTTTCGTGCTCGATGGCCCGGAAATCCCGGAGGAGTACGACTTCGGCGACGCGCCCGACCCGACTTATCCCACCCTTGCGGCCGGCAACGGCCCCATGCACCTGCTGAGCCCCCTGTACCTGGGGAACCTCATCGACGGTGAACCCGACGGCCAGCCGGATCCCACGGCCACCGGCGACGACAACAACGGCCTGCCGGACGAGGACGGGGTGGTCTTCACCTCGACCCTCGTGCCTGGCCAGCCCGCCACCGTGGACGTCACCTGCTCGGGCGGCGGGATGCTGGATGCCTGGGTGGACTTCGACCTGAGCGGAAGCTGGGAGCCGACCGAGCAGATCTTCGCCTCCCTGCCCCTGCCGGCCGGGCTCAACAGCCTGAGCTTCATGGTGCCCCCCGGTTCGGTCCAGAACACGTTCACCTTCGCCCGGTTCAGGTTCAGCACCGGCGGCAACCTGGGCCCCTCCGGACCCTATCCCACCGGTGGGATCCCCGACGGCGAGGTGGAAGACCACCGGGTCTTCATCGAGATGCAACACGCGTACAAGTGGTGGCAGCGGCCGGACCTCATGCCGACAGGCATCGACGTCAACTGCTCGCCGATCCACGGGACGCCGGGCTACATCCTGGCCGACGACTTCCTGTGCACCAGCCCAGGCCTGCTGACCGAGATCACGATCTTCGGGTCCTGGCTCTACGACTACCTGCCGTTCGGGCAGGACCCTCTGGCCATGGACTTCATCCTGAGCATCCACAAGGACATCCCGGCCGATCAGAATCCCGACGGGTACAGCATGCCCGGCGAGGAGCTCTGGGAATGGGGCTTCCCGGCGGCGTCGTTCAGGGCCGAACCCCTGGTCGTCGACATCGTCGAGGGGTGGATGAACCCGCCCGACGAGTACATCTTCCCGGCCGACTACACCTGCTGGGAGTACACCTTCACCATCGATCCCACGGTCGCCTTCCGGCAGACCGGGACCGAGGCGAATCCGGTGGTCTACTGGCTGGACGTCAAGGCGTTCCCCCACGATCCGGAGGCCTACTTCGGCTGGAAGAGCAGCCTGGACCACTGGAACGACGATGCGGTGTGGGGCATCGGCCAGGAGCCTTTCCCGGGCCCCTGGTACGAGCTGATCTACCCGCCGCAGCATGAATTCCATCCCGAGTCCATGGACCTGGCGTTCCGCATCCTGGGCACCGAGATCCCGGAGGAACTCGACTTCGGCGACGCGCCCGACACGGGTTACCGCACCCTGCTGGCCAGCAACGGCCCGCGGCACCTGATCGTCCCGGGATTCCATCTGGGCGCCCTCATCGACGGCGAACCGGACGGCCAGCCCAATGCGGCCGCAACCGGGGACGATCTCGCCAACCTCGACGACGAGGACGGCGTGGTCTTCACGTCAGTCCTGAAGCCGGGGCAGACGGCGACGGTGGACGTGACCGCGTCGGCCGCCGGCATGCTGGATGCCTGGTTCGACTTCAACGCCAACGGGTCCTTCGATGCAACGGAGCGGATCTTCGGCTCGCAGCCCCTGATCGCGGGACTCAACACCCTGTCGTTCACGGTGCCGGCCTGGGCGTCCGAGCTCACGGTGACCTTCTCCCGCTTCCGCTTCAGCTCCATGGGCGGCCTCGGTCCCGACGGCATCCTGCCCACGGGCGCGGTGCCCGACGGTGAGGTCGAGGACCACCAGGAGTTCATCGACGACCGGTTCGTCTTCAAGTGGATCCAGCACCCGGATCTCAGCCCCTTCGGCATCGACGTGAACGCCTCGGTGGACGAGGCCGGCAACACCTACGTGCTGGCGGACGACTTCCTGTGCACGACCACCGGGCCGGTCACGGACATCCATGTGTGGGGTTCCTGGCTCCACGACTACCTGCCCTTCGGACAGGATCCCAGGGCCGTGGAGTTCACGCTGAGCTTCCACGCGGACATCCCCGCCGACCAGAGCCCCACCGGGTACAGCATGCCGGGCGAGGTGCTCTGGGTCCGCACCTTCGATCCTGTGCATTTCAATGTGGAGCGTTTTGCAGGTGACATCGAGGAAGGATGGATGGATCCGCCCGACCGGTACGTCTTCCCGGCGGACTGGACCTGCTGGCTCTACAAGTTCCACGTCGACCCGCACCTGGCGTTCATCCAGGAAGGGACCGAAAACGAGGCGGTGGTCTACTGGCTGGACGTCCAGGCCAGGCCCCTGGATCCCATGGCGCACTTCGGCTGGAAGACCACCATGGACCACTGGAACGACGACGCGGTCTGGGGCCTTGGCGCCGAACCCTATCCCGGCCCCTGGGGTGAACTCGTCTACCCGCCGCAGCACGAGCTGTTCGGGCAGTCGATCGACCTGGCCTTCGCGCTCTACGAGGACCTGATCACGCCTGCGCCGGAGATCCCCCTGAAGACCGGCCTGCTCCACAACGCCCCCAACCCGTTCAACCCCGCGACGGTGATCCACTTCGTGATGCCGCCCGAGGGCGGGACGGTCAAGCTGGAGGTCTTCGACCTGCAGGGCCGCCTGGTGAAGGTCCTGCTGGACGGCTTCACGGGTGGCGGGGAACGCACCGCCACGTGGAACGGACGCAACACGGATGGCGCGATGATGCCGTCCGGCGTGTACCTGTATCGCCTGCGCGGCGCGGGTATCGACCAGTCGCTGAAGATGCTGTTGCTGAGGTAGGGATCGGAGGGACCAGCGGCAGCAGGGGCTCCCGGCGCGGGCCGGGAGCCCCGATTCGTCACCGGAACAGGGACTTCACCCCGGACCAGGACTGCGCCTCGGCATCGACCGTACCCTCGTACTCGAGGGCCAGGCGCGGCGGGTTCGGATGTCCGCAGCCGCCGATGGAGATCCAGTCCTCGTACCCCGCCTCCGAGTAGATGCCCGCCAGGATCAGGCCGATGCGGTCGTGGCCGTTGAGGCGCAGGTCCTGAACGCCGGCGGTGACGTCCAGCACCAGGTCGACGTTGGCTGCGGGGGGGTAGGTCACGTCCAGGGCGGTGTCGGGATCCAGGTCGTCGCGGGGAACGGCCATGGGGCCCCCCGAGGCGAAGTAGGGGAAGACCCCCAGGTAGAAGAAGCCCTGGGAGTCGTCGGAGTAGCCGGTCTTGCGGACGGTCAGAACGGCCGAAAGAACCTGGTGGCCAGGGGGCAGCCAGGACAGGTCGAACTCCACGAACGCGGCCCACTCGGAGTTGCAGCCCCAGCTCTGGCCGCCGGTCATCAGCGACAGGTCGGCCGAGGCCACCCCGGCGGTGAAGGCGTCCTCCTGGAGGCAGGGGGACGGGGCGTCCTCCCTCTCGTCGTGGCCGCAGAGGATGGGAAGCAGGACGGTCTGGTCGGCCAGGGCGGCCGGGGCGAGCAGCAGGCAGGTCAGGATGGCGGTCAGGATTCTCGGCATGGTCTCCCCCCTCGTTGGCCATGATGATCCTACGGGGGAGGGCCTGAGTCAACCCCCCGCCAGCCGGGCCCGGAACAGGAAGAACACCGCTCCCAGCAGGCATAGCCCGGCCCACAGGTAGTCCAGGGTAAGCTTTTCCCTCAGGTAGAAGACGGCGAACGGCACGAACACCGTCAGGGTGATCACCTCCTGCAGGATCTTCAACTGCCCCACCGTCATCGTCTGGTGGCCGATGCGGTTGGCGGGCACCTGCAGCAGGTATTCGAACAGGGCGATGCCCCAGCTGACCAGGGCCGCGATGATCCACGGCCTGTGCGAAAGATTGCGCAGATGGCCGTACCATGCGAAGGTCATGAAGACGTTGCTCAGGCAGAGCAGGGCGACGGTCACGAGGGTGCGGTTCATGGCGGACCACCGGGTAGATGTCTGGAGCGCGACCGGGAACCGGCGCATCAAAGTAGAGGGGAATCGGGGATGGACAAGCGAATTCTTTCGATCCTGGCTGCGGCCGCCCTGGCCGGTTGGGCGGGCGGCGCAGCCCATCCTGCGGCCGGCGTCACCCTGGACGAGCTGGCGATACCCGTGACCCCGGACCATCCCCGGGAATTCATCTTCACCGACAAGGGCGCCGCCCACCTGGCCGGCGAGGCGATCGGCCCGGACACCCGCAGCTACCACGGCTTCTACGTCGCCATGCACGAGGTGGTGGACGGCTGGACCCTCAGGCTGGAGGACGGGACCGAGCTGGGCCCCGGGACCGCGGTCGAGGCCACGGTCGCCCCCGACCGCCTGGTCCGCCTGCACCGGCTGCCCGACGGGAGCACGGTGACCGAGACCGTCGAGCTGTTCGACCGCGAGAACGGGTTCCGGGTGGTCTACGACGGGGTGCCCTCGGGGACCTTCGCCTTCGTGCCCCGCATCGACATGCGCTTCCTGTGGAAGGTGGGCCGGCCGGGCTACGAGGTGCGCTGGGAGGACGGCGCCCTGCTGGTCTGCCGCCAGGACGCCCTGACCGCCGAGCCCGACCCCGCCCATCCGCGCTGGCTGGCGATCAAGGTGCGGGGGGCGGCGGGTTTCACCCCCGACGGCCGCTTCCAGCCCGTGACCTACCCCAAGAGCCTGGCCCGCAAGGCCATGGCCGAGGCCTCTCCCTACCTGCCCGGGTCGATCGACGGGCGCATCCCGCCCCAGGTGCCCGGCGGTCGGGTCGAGGCGGTCTTCGCCGCAGACATCCAGCCCGAAGACGCCGCCGTGCGCGCGGGGAACCTGATGGCCGCGGCCTTCGACCTTGCGCTCGCCCGCCGCGACCGCCTGCAGGAGCTCGTCGACCGCACCGCCATCGCCACCGGCGACGAACGGGACGACCGCGCCCTGGCCTGGGCCCGCATCTCGCTGGACAACCTGATCATGAACCAGCGCGGGCTGGGCATCTACGCGGGGTTCTACTGGTTCACCACCTACTGGGGCCGCGACACATTCATCAGCCTGCCGGGCGCCTGCATCACCAGCGGTGATTTCGAAACGGCCCAGGCCCTGCTGCGTTCGTTCGCCGACTACCAGGACATCGACCCCGGCAGCCCGCGTCGCGGCCGGGTGCCCAACTTCGTGACCGTCGACCAGGTGCAGTACGCCAGCATCGACGGCACCTGGTGGTTCACGCGTGCGGTGGACGAGCTGTGGCGCTGGTCGGGCGACACGGCCTTCGCCGCCGACATGGCCCCGGTGGTGGAGCGGGCGGTCGAGGGGGCCCTGGCCACCGCGGTGGACGGCGAGCTGTTCCTGGTCCACGGCGACGGGGAGACCTGGATGGACGCCGGCGGCACCGAGCATCCCTACTCGCCCCGGGGCAACCGGGCGGTCGAGGTGCAGGCCCTGTGGCACCGGGGTCTATTGACCGCCTCCCGCCTGGCCGCAGCCGCCGGCGACCTGACAGCCGCGGATCGCTACGTCGACCTGGCGAACAAGCTGGCCGCCGCGTTCCACGCCCGGTTCTGGCAGGACGGGCGCCTGGTCGACCACCTGAACCCCGACGGCACCCGGGACGGGCAGATCCGGCCCAACGGTTTGCTGGCGATCCTGGCCTCGCCGACCCTGTTCACGCCCCAGCAGAGGGAGGCCGTCACCGCCGAGGCGGCCCGGGAAGTGGTCGAGCCGTGGGGGGTCCTGTCCCTCAACGTGGCCGATCACGCTTTCCATCCCCGGCACCTGGACCTGGGCAACTATTACTATGACGAGGCGTACCACAACGGCGACGTGTGGCTGTGGCTCTCCGGGGCGTACGTCTCCGCGCTGAACGACCCGACGGACGGCTTCGGCCAGACCCGGATGCTGCTCGACGAGATCCTGGACGAGGGGGCGGTCGGCACCCTGCAGGAGATCCGGGACGGGGCGAAGGCCGCGAGCAACGACGAGTTCGGCGGGGCCACCAGCCAGGCCTGGTCCCTGGCCGAGCTGCTGCGCAACGCGGCCCAGGACTACGCCGGGCTGCAGGTGGACCTGACCGCCGATCCGCCGCTGGTCCAGATCGCCCCGCACCTGCCGGCGGCCTGGCCGCAGTTGCGAGTCCGGACCCGCATCGGGCCCGCGCCCTGCCTGCTGACGGTGAAGGGGGACAAGGGGGATCCCACGATAGAACTCGAATTCCTCGGCGAGCCCGGACCGGACTGGGAATACCGGCTGGTCCTTCCGGGTAAGGAACCGAGGACCGGCGGGATCCGCCCGGACGGAGCGGGCCGCTGGTCCGTCGTCTGGAACTGAACGCGAACGACAGTCAACGCCGAGAAGAAGGGCGGCCGCCGCGGCCGCCATACCCGACACACTTGCCCTGGAGGACCTGACGTGAAGAAGACGATCCGGATTTCGACCCTCGTGACCCTCGGCGCCCTGTTGCTGATGCTGGGTGTGGCCGTGACGGCTGCGGCCATGGACGCCGACGAACTCATCAAGAAGAGCATCGAGGCCAGCGGCGGCGAGAAGGCCATCAAGGGCAAGACGTCGGCGAAGATCACCGGCAAGGTCATGGCCCAGGGGATGGAGATCCCCTTCACGATGTTCCAGAAACGGCCCGACAAGCTGCGCATCGAGGCCCAGGTCATGGGCATGACCATGACCCAGGGTTACGACGGCGAGCAGGGCTGGTCCATCAACCCCATGATGGGATCCATGGATCCCCAGCCCATGGACGAGGTCACCAACAAGGGCTTTTCCCTGCAGGCGGACATGGACGGCGCCCTGGTGGGCTACAAGGACAAGGGCTACACCGTCGAGTACCTGGGCGAGGAGGACGTCGAGGGCACCCCGTGCCACAAGCTCCGCATCGACACCAAGCTGGACATCATCGTGGACATGTTCATCGACAAGGAATACTACCTGCCCATCAAGAGCCACTCGACCATCACCATCGACGAGACCGTGGTCGAGCAGGACAGCTACATGAGCGACTACCAGGAAGTGGACGGGATCGTCATGCCCTTCGCCGTCGAGACCAAGAGCAACGGCGTGACCATGATGCAGATGATGATGGAAACGGTGGAGTACGGGGTGGAGATCGCCGACGACCAGTTCGCGATGCCCGCCCCCGCCGCCAAGACCGAGTAGCATCACAGCCGGGACGGGCCACGCGGCCCCTGCCGTATGGGGGAACCATGCTGAACAGGATTCTCTGGACGTGCCTGGGCCTGCTGGCCCTGGCGACGGGGCCGGATGCGGCCCGGGCCGGCGGGGAAAACTCCACCGCCGGCATCGAGATCGGCAGCCACGTCTTCGGCGATCTGCGGGCCCGGGAAATCGGGCCCGCCGTCATGAGCGGCCGCATCGCCGCTCTCGACGCCGTGCACGGGGGCGGCAAGACCATCTACGTGGGCGCCGCATCGGGCGGCGTCTGGAGGAGCCGCAACGGCGGGGTCACCTTCAAGCCGGTCTTCGACAAGCACAACCAGTCCATCGGGGCGATCACCATCGACCAGGCGCGCCCCGACACCGTCTGGGTGGGCACGGGCGAGGTCTGGGTGCGCAACAGCGTCTCGGTGGGCGACGGGGTGTACCGGACCACCGACGGCGGCGACACCTGGACCCGGATGGGGCTGCAGGACAGCGAGCGCATCGCCGAGATCATCATCCATCCCACGGATCCGGCCACGGTCTACGTCGCGGTGCTGGGCCACCTGTGGAACGCGAACGACCAGCGCGGCCTGTACCGGACCACGGATTCCGGGGCGACCTGGGAAAGGATCCTCTTCATCGACGGGAACACCGGCTGCAGCGACATCGCCATGGATCCGCGGGATCCGGCCGTGCTGTACGCGGCGATGTGGGACTTCCGGCGGCTGCCCTACACCTTCCGCTCCGGCGGCCCGGGCAGCGGCCTCTACAAGAGCGCCGACGGCGGGACCACCTGGACCGAGCTGCGCCAAGGGTTGCCCGAGGGTGAGCTGGGCCGCATCGCCATCGCGGTCAGCCCGGCGGATCCCGACCGCATTTATGCGGCGGTGGAGTCGGCCGAGTCGGCCTTCTACCGCAGCGACGACGCCGGCGCCGCCTGGGAGAAGGTCAACACCCAGGAGGGTATCAAGGGCCGGCCCTTCTACTTCCATCTGCTGATCCCCGATCCCCGGGATCCCGACCGTTGCTACAAGACCAGCCAACCGCTCCTGGTCACCCGGGACGGTGGCAAGACCTTCGGCGGCCTCGGCGGCTGGATGCACGTGGACCAGCACGCCCTGTGGATCGATCCGGATGATCCGACCCACATGATCGCCGGCAACGACGGTGGGGTGTACACCACCTACAACCGCGGGGACGGCTGGATGCACGCGGCCAACCTCCCGGTGTCCCAGTTCTACCGGGTCGCGGTGGACGACCGCCGACCCTACCGCATCTACGGGGGCCTGCAGGACAACGGCAGCTGGTACGCCCCCTCGCGTTCGCCAAGCGGCATCGAGAACGGCGACTGGGAGAACCTGGGCGGGGGCGACGGTTTCGCCGTGGCCATCGACCGGACCGACCCGGACCTGGTGTACTGGGAGTGGCAGGGCGGCAACCTCAACCGCATGGACCTGCGCACCGGGGAGAGCAAGGACGTCAAGCCCCTGCCCGGCGCCGGCGAACCCGAGTTCCGCTGGAACTGGAACACCCCGGTGGTGACCACGGGCGGCAAGCGCGCGCGGCTGTTCACCGGATCCCAGTTCCTGCACGTCAGCCGTGACCGGGGCGAGTCCTGGGAGCGGCTGTCGGGCGACTTGACCACCGACGACCCGCAGAAGCTGCGGCAGGAGGAGTCGGGCGGCCTGACCATCGACAACACCACCGCCGAGAATCACTGCACGATCTTCACCATCGGGCCCTCGACCCTGGACCCGGACGTGATCTGGGTGGGGACCGACGACGGCAACCTGCAGCTGACCACCGACGGCGGCCGCCGGTTCACCGAGCTGAGCGGTCGGTTGCCGGGGCTGCCCCCCGCCACCTGGATCAGCTGCGTGGAACCCTCGCGGTTCGATGACCAGGAGGCCTTCGTCACCTGCGACGGCCACCGGACCGGCGACATGGCGACCTACGTGTTCGCGACCGGTGACGGCGGAGACACCTGGGAGGCCTTGGCCACCGGCGACCTCGCCGGCTACGCGCACGTGATCCGCCAGGATCCGGTGAACCCGGACCTGCTGTTCCTGGGCACCGAGCACGGCCTGTACGTCACCCTGGACCGGGGCCGCCACTGGGCCCGTTTCGAGGAGGAGTTCCCGCCGGTTCCCGTCAACGACCTGGTCTTCCAGGAGCGCACGGGATCCCTGGTGATCGGCACCCACGGCCGGGGTGTCTGGGTCCTGGACGACCTTTCGCCCCTGCGCCAGATCACCGCCCCGGTGCTGGACGCCGAGGTGGCGATCCTGGAGTCCAGTCCGGCGGTGCTGAGCACCCCCGTGTGGAAGTCCTTCTCGCCCGGGGACGGTTACTACATCGCCGGCAATCCCGACCGGTCCGCCCGGATGGTCTACTACCTGAAGAAGCGGCACATGTTCGGCGAGATGAAGCTCGAGATCTTCACTCCCGAAGGCGAACTGCTCAAGGTCCTGCCCGGCAGCAAGCGCAAGGGGCTGAACATCGTCAGCTGGTCCCCGCGTCTCAAGCCGCCCAAGGTGGCCCCGTCGCCGACCCTCGATCCGGCGACCTCGTACGCCGGCGCGGTGGGTCCCGCCGCTCCCGAGGGGGTGTACGCCTACCGGCTGACCAAGGGCAAGGAGGTCCACGAGGGCACGGTCGCGGTGACCTACGACGAGGATTACCCGCACTCCCGCGCCGACCGCGCCGAGCAGCAGCGCATCGTCCAGGAGCTCTACGGCATGCTGGCCCGCCTGGCCTACGTCGCGGACGCGGTCACCTCGGCGAGGGACTCCGTGGTGGCCCGGGCGGATGACCCGGCGGCGGGCGAGGCCCTGGCCGCCGATCTGCGCGGTCTCGCGGACGAACTCGACGTCCTGCACGGCGATCTGGTGGTGACCGGGGAAGTGCAGGGCATCAGCGGGCAGCGGCGATTGCGGGAGAACGTCGTCCGGCTGTACGCCGCGGTGAGCGGCTTCGGAGGACGGCCGACGAAATCCCAGGTGGATCGCCTGGAGGTGTTCCGCAGGGACATCGAAGACGCCGACCGGCGGTTCGGCGAACTGGCCGGGGCCCGGCTGGACGGCCTGAACGCCCGCCTGGCGGAGGCGGGCCTGGCTCCGGTCCCGGTGCTCACGGAGGAGGAATTCAAGAGCCGGGAGTAGCACGCGGCACCGGAGGCTGGAACGGCAAGGCCCCTGCAGGCGCGGGGGCCTTTGCGTCGGGACGGACCGCCGGATGTCCCCCTGGGTCGAGGAGGAGATTGACCGGATCAATTGTCTTAAATTATTTAAAGAAAATAACTTAAATCACATCCTCAAGATTGCTCCGTTATCGGCCGATTCGCGGGAATCACCACGAGCCAGAATTGTCAAATAATTAACATTTTTTCCTTGACCATCCCACACTCCTTCATAAATTTCCGCATATCGCCCATATGTTAAATGTTTGACAACGTTAGGTCCCGAACGGGGAGGGTCGAGGTGAGGACGAGAAACGCGACGGGAACGAGCCCCAGGGTCATCGGCAGGTTGTGCCTCTATTTGCGTTTCCTGCAGGATCTGGGGGCGCGCGGCGTGGGCTGGGTCTACTCGCGGGAACTGGCCTGGAGTGCGGGGGTGACCCCGTCCCAGGTCCGCCAGGACATCATGGGCATCGGCTACCAGGGCAGCGCCCAGCACGGGTACGAGGTGGACAAGCTGGCCGAGGCGATCCACGAGAAGGTCGGAGTGGCGGACGAGGCGCGGGTCATCCTCATCGGAACGGGGAACCTGGGCCGGGCCATCCTGCAGTTCTTCCAGCGCAATCACCCCCGGATGGAACTGGTCGCCGCCTTCGAATCGGACATCTTCCTGGTGGGCAGCCGGCTGCACGGGATCCCCATCCTGGGATTGGGTGAACTCGAGGCCACCGTGCGGGACCAGGACATCCGCATGGCCATCCTGGCGGTGCCGGAGAACGAGGCCCAGAACGGGGCCGATCGGCTGGTGTCGGCAGGTGTGCGCAGCATCCTGAACTTCACCCCCAACCGCCTGCACGTCCCTGAAGGGATCTACGTCGAGGACACCGACATCGGGATCTCCCTGGTGCGGGCGGCTTTCTTCGGTTGCTGCGGCAAGGGAGTGAAGGTGTGAACAGGACGGTGCCCGACATCCTTGCCGCGCATCCCGGGGCCGGGCGCGACGCCCTCATCCCTCTGCTCCAGGAAGTCCAGGAAGCCGAGGGCTACATCTCCCGCGCGGCGGTGGCCGAGCTGGGGACCCACCTCGACCTGCCGGCCAGCAGGATCTACGGAGTGGCGACCTTCTACAACCAGTTCCGGTTCCAGCCTCTTGGCCGCTACCACGTCCAGGTGTGCCGGGGGACGGCGTGCCACGTGAAGGGTTCCCTGGGCGTTTTCGCCGCCATCAAGCGCACCCTGAAGATCGAGGATGGCGAGACCTCGCGGGACGGCCTGTTCAGCCTCGAGGTCGTTTCCTGCCTGGGCGCATGCGGGTTGGCCCCCCTGGTGGCGGTCAACGGCCAGGTGCACGGGGAGGTCACGCCCGAGTCGGTGGTGGAGATCCTTCGCCGCTACCGGAGGGAGGGGGCCGTCGCATGATCGGGCCGATCTCCTTCACGCCGGCCGGGGATCCCGCGGCGATCAGGCGTCTGCGCCGCGACACCGTGGTGCGTCCGGTGGTCCTGGTGGGCACCGGGACCTGCGGTCTGGGCGCCGGGGCGGGCCGCACCCTCGCGCGGGTCAAGGAACTCGCCGGGGAACGGGGCTGGGACCTGGACGTCGTCGAGGTGGGCTGCATCGGCTTGTGCGCGTCCGAACCCCTGCTGGACGTCCAGCTTCCGGGCAGGGCCCGCCTCTGCTTCGGCGACGTGGATCCGGACAAGGCGGAGGCCATCCTCGCCTCGGTGCTGGGCGGCGGGGCCTGGCCCGAACTGCCGCTCTTCCAGTTCCCCGCCGAGGACCACACCCCCTGGGACGGGGTTCCCGCCATCGGGGACCATCCCTTCTTCGCCCCCCAGACCCGCTGGGTGCTCAAGAACTGCGGACTGATCGATCCGCGGAGCCTGGACGAATACCTGGCCCGGGGCGGCTACGCGGCGTTCCGGTCGGTGCTCGGATCCCTGCAGCCGCGCGAAGTCTGCGAACTGGTCGAGCGCAGCGGCCTGCGGGGCAGGGGTGGCGGAGGCTTCCCCACCGGTCGCAAGTGGCGCCTCGCCCTGGAAACGCCGGCGACGCAGAAGTACCTGATCTGCAACGCCGACGAGGGGGATCCGGGCGCCTTCATGGACCGCGCCGTGATCGAGGGCGACCCGCATCGTCTGGTCGAGGGCATGGCGATCGCCGCCTACGCCGTCGGGGCGACCAAGGCCTACGTCTACATCAGGGCCGAGTATCCCCTGGCCATCGGACACCTCGACAACGCCCTGGAGCAGGCGCGCCATGCGGGATTGCTGGGGCACGACGTCCTGGGTTCGGGGGTGGACCTGGAGATCCGCCTCAAGAAGGGCGCCGGGGCGTTCGTCTGCGGCGAGGAGACCGCGCTGATCGCCAGCATCGAAGGGCGCCGGGGCATGCCGGGCCCGCGGCCGCCCTATCCGGTCACCAGGGGGCTGTTCGGGGCGCCGACGGTGATCAACAACGTCGAGACCCTGGCCAACCTGCCCGAACTGGTGGCACGGGGGCCCGAGGCCTTCGCCGCCCTGGGCACCGCCGGCAGCAAGGGCACCAAGGTGTTCGCCCTGTCGGGCAAGGTGAGCCGCACCGGCCTGGTCGAGGTGGCCATGGGCACCAGCCTGCAGACGGTGATCGTGGACGTGGGCGGGGGCGCGCCCGGAGGCAAGAGGCTCAAGGCCGTCCAGATCGGCGGGCCCTCCGGGGGCTGCATCCCCGCCGACCGCCTGGACGTCCCTGTCGACTACGAGTCGATCAGGACCCTGGGCGCCATGATGGGGTCGGGTGGGCTGGTGGTGATGGACGAGGACAACTGCATGGTGGACGTCGCGAAGTTCTTCATGGACTTCATCCAGCGCGAGAGCTGCGGCAAGTGCATCCCCTGCCGCGAGGGCACGCGCCACATGCTGGAGATCCTCCAGAGCATCACCCGCCATCCGCGCCGCGAGCACGATCATCAGGCGCTTGAGCGTTTCCAGGGCGTGGTGCACCTGGAGGAACTGGCCGGGGTCATCAAGGACAGCGCCCTGTGCGGGCTGGGCCAGACCGCGCCCAACCCGGTGCTGAGCACCCTGCGCTGGTTCCGCGACGAGTACGAGGCCCACATCTTCGAACGCCGCTGCCCGGCCGGGGTCTGCGCCGAGCTGCTGACCTACGCCATCGATCCGGCCCTCTGCAACGGCTGCACCCGCTGCGCCAGGGTCTGTCCGGTGGATGCCATCCACGGGGATCCGCGCGAGCCCCACGTCATCGACCAGACCGTGTGCATCGCCTGCGGTTCGTGCCTCGAGGCCTGCCGCCGCGGGGCGGTCTCCACCGGGGCGGGGAGGCAGACATGCCCATGATCGAGGTCAACGGCCGCCAGGTCACTGCGCGCGAGGGAGGGACCTTGCTGGATGCCTTGCGCCGGGCCGGGATCCAGGTGCCCACCCTGTGCCACTACGAAGGTCTGCCGCCCACGGGCAGCTGCCGCCTGTGCGTGGTGGAGGTCGAGGGGGCGCCCAACCTGGTGCCCAGCTGCTCGTTCCCGGTGTCCGAGGGCATGAGGGTCCAGACCCATTCACCGCGGGCGGTGCGGGCGCGCAAGACCATCGTCGAGCTGCTGCTGAGCAACCATCCCGACGACTGTCTCTACTGCGCCCAGCACGGAAACTGCCGGTTGCAGGATCTTTCGGAAGACCTGGGCGTGCGGCAGCGCCGCCTGCCCGGTTCGCGCACCAGGCTGCCGCGGGACATCTCCAGCCCCGCCATCGTCCGCGACCCCGACAAGTGCATCCTCTGCGGCAGGTGCATCCGCGCCTGCGCCGAGGTCCAGACCGTCGCCGCCATCGACTTCACCGGCCGGGGCAGCGGGACCCGGGTCGACACCGCCTTCGGGGAGGGCCTGAACATCTCCAGCTGCATCAACTGCGGGCAGTGCGTGATGGTCTGCCCCACGGGGGCCTTGACCGAGCGCTCGCACCTCGACCAGGTCGAGTCCGCCCTGCAGGATCCGGATCTGGTGCCGGTGGTGCAGGTGGCGCCGGCGATCTCGGTCTCCCTGGCCGAGCTCTTCGGCGAGAAGCCCGGCCGGGACGTGGAGGGCGCCCTGAACGCCCTGCTGCGCCGGCTGGGTTTCGCGCGGGTGTTCGACACCTCATTCAGCGCCGACCTGACGGTGATGGAGGAAGCCAGCGAGCTGGTGGCCCGCCTCCAGGGCGCCGGGCCCCTGCCGCTGATGACGAGCTGTTCGCCGGGCTGGATCAAGTTCGTCGAGACCTTCTACCCCGACCTGATCCCCAACCTGTCCACCTGCAAGAGCCCCCAGCAGATGCTGGGCGCCATCATCAAAAGCCGGTTCGCCGGGATCCAGGGGATCGATCCGGCGCGCATCTACAGCGTTTCGATCATGCCCTGCACCGCCAAGAAGTTCGAGGCCGGCCGGTCGGAGATGCTGCGCGGGGGGCTGGTGGACGTGGACGCCGTGCTGACCACCCGCGAACTGGCCGAGCTGGTGCGTCGCCGCGGCCTGAAGCTCGGTGACCAGGCGCCCGAGCCGGCGGACATGCCGTTCGGCCGCCGGTCGGGGGCCGGCAAGATCTTCGGGGCTTCGGGCGGAGTCACCGAGGCCGCCATCCGCACGGCCCACTTCCTGGTGACCGGACGCGAGCTGGAGGACCTGACGGTCGAACCGGTGCGTGGGCCGGAGGGGATCAAGCGGGCCCGGGTCCAGGTGGGCGAGCTGGAGCTGGGGGTGGCCGTGGTCAGCGGGCTGGGCAACGCCCGGAGACTGCTCGATGAGATCCGGGAGGGCCGCCGAGACATCCACTTCGTCGAGGTGATGACCTGTCCGGGGGGCTGCATCAACGGCGGCGGGCAGCCCATCGGGACCAGGCCCGGGGCCATCACCGCGCGCATGCGGGCCCTCTACCGCATCGACAAGGGCGAGACCGTCCGCACCGCCCACGCCAACCCGGCCGTCCGCAGTCTCTACGCCGACTTCCTGGGCGAACCGCTGTCCGGACTCAGCCACGAACTCCTGCACACGCACTACGAGGCGCGAACCCCGTTGAGGTAGCCGATGGAGCCCGGAAGCATCGCCCTGGTCACGACCATCGGAGAGCGTTGCCGCACCTGCTACACCTGCGTGCGGGAGTGTCCGGCCAAGGCCATCCGCATCGCGGACGGCCAGGCCCAGGTCATCCACGAGCGCTGCATCGGCTGCGGCAACTGCGTGGAGGTCTGCAGCCAGGACGCCAAGCTGGTCTACGACTCGGTGGACGCGGTCGAGCGGCTGCTGGCGGGCCCCGATCCGGTGGCTGCGGCGGTGGCCCCTTCGTTCCCCGCCGATTTTCCCGAGCTGGGCGAGGACCGCTTCGCGGGGATGCTGCGGGCCATGGGGTTCGACGTGGTGCACGAGGTCGGTTTCGGCGCCGACCTGGTGGCGGCGGCGACCCGGGCCCACCTCGCGGACCACCCCGGCGGCCACTGGGTCTCCACCAGCTGCCCGGCCATCGTGTCCTACGTCGAGTACTACCACCCCGAGCTGACGGCCTCGCTCCTGCCGCTGGTGTCGCCCATGGTCGCCAGCGCAAAGGTCCTTCACCGGCTCTTCGGCAGGGACCTCAAGGTGGTGTTCATTGGACCCTGCATCGCCAAGAAGGGGGAGGCGGCGCGCCAGGACGGCGACGGCGAGGTCGCGGCGGCCCTGACCTTCCGCGAACTCAGGAAGCTGGCCGCCCGCCTGGACGTGGACGGAAGGACGGCGCCGCCGGCGGCCTTCGACGCCCCCCGCGCCGGACTGGGCGCGGTGTTCCCCCTGTCCCGGGGCCTGGTGCAGGCGGCGGGCATGAGCGAGGACCTCGCCACCGGACACGTGGTCAGCGCGGACGGCCGGCAGTACTTCCCCGAGGCGATCCGCGAGTTCGAGGCCGGGGACCTGGACGCCGAACTTCTGGACATCCTCTGCTGCAACGGCTGCATCATGGGGGCGGGCATGACCACCGCCGAGCCGATGTTCCGCCGCCGCGCGCGCATCAGCCGCTACGTGAAGTCGCGGCAGAGGGAATTCGATCCGGGGCACTGGCAGATCTGGGTGGACCGCTGCGCCGATCTCGACCTGGCCCGGAACTTCGCGCCCGACGATCGCCGGATGCGCGAGCCCAGCGAGCCCGAGATCGACCAGATCCTGGCCCGCATGGGCAAGCTCGACCACACGGACGAGCTGAACTGCCGGGCCTGCGGCTACGAGACCTGCCGGGCCCACGCCGTGGCGATCTTCAAGGGCATGGCCGAGAGCGAGATGTGCCTGCCCTACGTCATCGACCGGCTGCGCAGCACCGTGGACCAGCTGCACGAATCCCACCAGGAGCTGGCCAGCACCCAGGAGCAGCTCATGCATTCGGAACGGCTGGCCAGCATGGGCCAGCTGGCGGCCGGCATCGCCCACGAGGTCAACAATCCCCTGGGGGTGGTGATCCTCTACGCGCACCTGCTGCAGCGCGAGTGCGGGGACAACGCCCGGTTGCGCGAGGAGCTCTCCCTCATCGCCGACCAGGCCGACCGCTGCAAGTCCATCGTGGCCGGGCTGCTCGACTTCGCCCGCCAGAACAAGGTGGAGCTGCAGCCGGTGGCCATGGGCGAGCTGATCGACGGCGCCCTGCGCGGCTGCGTGATGCCGGCCAACGTGGCCCTGGTGGTCCGGCACGAGGATCCCGGGCTGCAGGCCCCCGCCGATGCGGGCCAGCTGGGCCAGGTCCTGATCAACCTGGTGAACAACGCGGTCGCTGCCCTGGGCGATTCCCCGGGGGCCCGCATCACCATCACGAGCGCGCCGCAGGGGAGCGACCGGGTCGCCATCGCGGTGGCGGACAACGGGCCGGGTATCGCCCCTGACGTCCTGCCGCGGGTGTTCGAACCCTTCTTCACGACCCGCCGCAACGGCCAGGGCACGGGGCTGGGCCTGGCCGTCAGCTACGGCATCGTCAAGATGCACCGGGGCGACATCGCCGCCGTCTCGAATCACGATCCCGGGCGCGGCCCCACCGGGACGACTTTCACCATCACGCTGCCGGCCCGCAACGGGAACCCCCCGTTGCCCGGCGGCGGGCCCGACGGGAGGAATCATGACGACCCCGCCTGAACCCAAGGGCGCTCCGTGCGTCCTGCTCGTGGATGACGACCGGGACTTCCTGGACCAGCTCGCCCTGCGCTTCGAGCGCGAGGGCTACACCGTGATCACCGCCGGGAACGAGAAAGAAGCCGGCGAGCGGCTGGCCGAGCGGTTGCCCGATCTGGCGGTGGTCGACCTGATGATGGACCAGATGGACGGGGGCTTCACCCTCGCCTACCGGATCAAGCAGCTCGACCCTGCGATCCCCGTGCTCCTGGTCACCGGGGTGACCGCCGAGACCGGCCTGGAGTTCTCGCGCGACGACCGCGGCCAGCAGGCCTGGATCAAGGCCGACGCGGTGCTGGCCAAGCCCGTGCGCTTCGAGCAGATCCAGCGCGAGCTCGAGCGCCTGGGGGTCCGGCATGTCTGAGCCCAACGTCCTGCGGGTGCTGGTCGCCGACGACGAGGCGGGCATCCGCCTGGGCGTGCGCCGCGCCCTGGACGGCATGAGGGTCCCGGTCGAGGGCTACGGGGACGACTTCACCTTCGCCGTGGATCTGGCCGCCGACGGCGAGGAGGCGCGCCGGAAGCTGGACGAGGAGCGGTTCGACATCCTGCTGCTGGATCACTCCATGCCGGGCCGGCTGGGCATGGAGATCCTGGAGGACCTGCGCGGCCGCGAGGGCGCTCCCCTGACGGTCATGATCACCGCTTACGCCTCGCTGGACATGGCGGTGAGGGCCACCAAGCAGGGCGCCTTCGACTTCCTGGCCAAGCCGTTCACGCCCGACGAGCTGGAGGACGTCCTGGAGAAGGCGTCGCGGCACGTGGTGTCCGACCGCGAAGCGCGCCGCCTGGCGAAGGAGCGGAGGCAGGTCCGGTTCGAGTTCCTCTCGGTCCTGGCCCACGAGCTGAAGGCTCCGCTGGGGGCGGTCGAGGGTTACCTGATGCTGCTGGAGGACGGGATCCTGGCCCAGGACCCCGAGAAGACCGCCTCGGTGGTGGGGCGGTGCCGGGAGCGCATCGGCGGCATGCGCAAGCTGATCTTCGACCTGCTCGACCTGACCCGCATCGAGTCGGGGACCAAGCAGAGGCAGCTCGGCGCGGTCGATGTGGCCGTGGTCGTGGCCAGGGTGATCGAGACCTTCACGCCGGAGGCCGAACGCCGCGGCATCGAGCTGAAGACCGTCCTTCGCGGGGACACCCTGATGCACGCCGACGCCGGCGAACTGGAGATCATCCTGAACAACCTGGTGTCCAACGCCGTGAAGTACAACCGGGATGCTGGAACCGTCACCGTCCGGGTCGACGGGGGCGAGCCGGACCGTCTCGGGATCGCGGTCAGCGACACGGGCATCGGGATGAGCCCCGAGGAGACGGCGCGGCTGTTCGGCGAGTTCGTCCGGATCAGGAACGAGAAGACCGGCGGCATCAGCGGCAGCGGCCTGGGTCTGAGCATCGTGCGCCGCCTGGCCCGGCTCTGCGGCGGAGACGTGACCGTGGCCAGCGCACCCGACGAGGGGACGACCTTCACCGTCACGCTCGACCGGGATACGGCGGCCTCCGAGGGGGGCACGCCATGACCATGTCGACCGCACCGAGGATCGACGAGACCTCCATCGCCGAGGCCCTCGGCGCCCCGGCGCCGGATGCATCGCGGGTGCGCGGGATCCTGGCCCGAGCCCAGGAGCTGGAGGGCCTGGATGCCGCCGCAGTCGCCGACCTGGGCAGGGTGGAGGACCCCGATCTGCTGGAGGAGATCTTCACGGCTGCCCGCACGGTAAAGGAGACCATCTACGGCAAGCGCCTGGTGCTGTTCACCCCCCTGTACGTCTCGAACCTCTGCGCCAACGATTGCGCCTACTGCGCCTTCCGGTCCAGCAACCGCGGGGTGGTGCGCAAGGCGCTGACGCAGCGGGAAATCGCCGAGGAGACGGCGGCCCTCGTGGCCGAGGGTCACAAGCGCGTGCTGCTGGTGGCGGGCGAGGCCTATCCCCGTCACGACTTCGGCTACGTCCTGGACGCCATCGACACCATCTACGGGGTCCGGGGCCCGGGCGGGGAGATCCGGCGGGTCAACGTCAACGTCGCGCCACTGGAGACCGACCAGTTCCGCCAGCTCAAGGAGCGCGGCATCGGCACCTACCAGATCTTCCAGGAGACCTACCACCGCGACACCTATCACGCTGTCCATCGCGCCGGACGCAAGATGGATTTCGACTGGCGCCTGGGCGCCATGGACCGGGCTTTCGCCGCCGGCGTCGACGACGTGGGGGTGGGCGTGCTGTTCGGCCTGGCCGACTGGCGCTTCGAGCTGCTGGCCCTGCTGCAGCACGTCGCCCACCTGGAACGGCGGTTCGGCGTGGGGCCCCACACCATCAGCGTCCCGCGGCTGGAACCGGCGGAGGGCTCGCCCCTGGCCGCCCATCCGCCCCATCCGGTCGGCGACCGCGACTTCCGGCGCATCGTGGCCATCCTGCGCCTGGCTGTGCCTTACACGGGCATCATCATGTCCACCCGGGAATCGGCGGCCATCCGCCGGGAGACCTTCGCCCTCGGCGTCTCCCAGATTTCCGCAGGCAGCCGCACCAGCCCGGGCGCCTACGCCCATCCCGAGGCCCATGCGGCCGAGCAGTTCAGCCTGGGCGACCACCGACCCCTGGACGAGGTCGTCCGGGACGTGGCGGCCCTGGGCTTCATCCCCTCGTTCTGCACCGGCTGCTATCGCCTGGGGCGCACCGGCGCCGACTTCATGGACCTGGCGAAGCCGGGCGAGATCAAGCGCCACTGCGACCCCAACGGACTGAGCAGCTTCCTGGAGTACCTGCTGGATCACGCCTCGCCGGAAACCCTGAAGGAGGGTCTGGAGCGCATCGGGGCGGTCCTGGCCGAACTGGAAGGCGAACCCCGGCGACGGGCCGAGGCCATGCTGGACGCCGTCCATTCGGGCCGCCGGGACGTGTTCTGCTGACGGCCGCGGCCCCGGCGAAAGGGACGTCATGAAAAAGGCCACGGCCCTGCGGGGCGACCGCGCCCACATCGGGATCCTCGGCCGGCGCAACGTCGGCAAGAGCAGTCTGGTGAACGCCCTGGTGCGCCAGGATGTGGCCATCGTCTCGGAGACGCCCGGCACGACCACCGACCCGGTGGCCAAGCCCATGGAGCTGCAGCCCGTGGGGCCGGTGGTGTTCATCGACACCGCGGGGTTCGACGACGTGGGCGACCTCGGCGGTCTGCGCGCCGAACGCACGCGGCGGATGCTCGACCGCCTGGATCTGGCCCTGCTGGTGACCGGGGCGGACGGCTGGGGCGACGAGGAACGGTGCATGCTGGCCGAGATGCAGGGCCGCCGGGTTCCGGTGGTGGTGGTCTTCAACCGCAGCGACCAGGTCCCGGCGCCCGCCGAGCTGATGGACCGGGTGCGGGCGTGCGGCGCCGCGGCCGTGGCCACCTCGGCCGTGACCGGCGCGGGGCTGGACGACCTCCGCGCGGTGATCGTCGCCGGCCTGCAGACGGAAGGCGAGACGGGGCCTCCCCTGGTCCGCGATCTGGTGCCGGCAGGAGGGACGGCCGTCCTGGTCGTGCCCGTTGACGAGGAGGCGCCGGTGGGCCGCCTGATCATGCCCCAGGTCCAGGCCATCCGCGACCTGCTGGACGGGGATGCGGCCTGCCTGGTGGTCAAGGAGACCGGTCTGGCGTCGGCTCTCGCCTCGTTGCGCGAACCGCCGGCCCTGGTGGTGACCGACAGCCAGGCCTTCGCCCAGGTTGCTCCCCTGGTGCCGGCCGCGGTTCCCTTGACCGGGTTCTCGGTCCTGATGGCCCGGTTCCGCGGTGACCTGCGCCTGCAGGCGGAGGGCGCTGCGGCGGCGGCCCGGCTCGGACCGGGCGCCCGGGTCCTGGTGGCCGAGGCCTGCACCCATCACCCGGTCGAGGACGACATCGGGCGGGAGAAGATTCCCCGCTGGTTGACCGCCCACGTGGGCGCCCCCCTGGAGTTCACGACCGTCCAGGGCCACGACTTCCCTGCGGATCTGGCCGAGTACGACCTCGTGATCCACTGCGGGGGCTGCACCCTCAACCGCCGCGAGGTGCGCACCCGGCTGGAACGGTGCCGGCGGGCCGGGGTCCCGGTGACGAACTACGGG
>Ga0180009_10000557_pt1 | contig 51312 bp, 49 predicted proteins | sample OS_PC_MetaG_FD_123537 | JGI IMG/M metagenome (GOLD analysis project Ga0180009, IMG submission 123537) | Groundwater microbial communities from the Aspo Hard Rock Laboratory (HRL) deep subsurface site, Sweden - OS_PC_MetaG | ecosystem: Environmental > Aquatic > Deep subsurface > Groundwater... | reverse complement strand
ACACCGATTCTGGAAAATCCAGAAAAGTGTTCAGCTTGAAACCAGAATCAGTGTTCAACTTGAATCAGAATGGGTGTTCAGATTGCTCCAGAATGGGTGTTCAGGTTGGGCCAGAATATGCATGCACATCCAGCCGACCGCCGGAATTGGTTTCGTGTATGCCGCCGCCCATCAGTTCCGGGTCTGGCAACAGATTGGGAATGCCCATCATCCGGCTAACCATATCGATAAACTCAGGTGATGCTAGTAGTTGGTGTAACTTAAGAATTGCTGGTGAAAATCGGGTCGTATCGCAAATCTGAATCTTGTATTTCTCATTAACGGCCGAGAACTCCTTGCCTATCGTCTTTGATTCTTCATAAGACGGAAACGAATCGTGCACTTCATTGGCAAAAGCTTCATCCAAAAAATTATCGATGCAAAAATGCGGAAATGGCTTAACGCCTTGAATATCAGACCTTAGAGTGTTGAAGCTAGCAGGATTGATGAGATTCAATAGACTCATGTAAATTTCCTTATAGTATGGGTTGATGGACAATGCTTAATTAGATTGAATTATCTTTGGCAAAACCTTGCGTAAGCATGGTGCGAACTTCGGTGTATGCCTTTAGACTAAATACTTGGCATAGCATGATAAAAAAGACACCTCCCACAACAACCTGCAGGCTCAACAAAGGTATAAATTCGTTATGCCAATATTCACCCATGGCAAATACTGTGCAGGCCATAATTGCGGACAGCAGGAGTGCGGGGAGAAAATCCAATACTTGCTGCAAGGGGCCATAATTAAAATAACGCCCGCTAAAGTAAGCATTTACTAAAAAACCCATGATGCTATAGGCCACCTGACTCCAGGCAAGCCCTAAAATGCCAAACATCAGCCCAAAAACCAGCATGCCGGTACCAATGAGCTTCTTGATCAGTTCGGCCCTGAAAAATACTTTGGAATGTCCTATCGCCTTAATGGCGTTTAGGTTAATAAGATGTAACGGCATCAGTATGCCGCCCAAACATAAAATTTGTAATAGAGGCGTAGCGCTTATCCATTGGTCACCGTAGATTAATACTATGACGGATTCGCTAGTGACCATGAGCCCTAGCATGATGGGTATATTGATGAACATCACCCCACGAATGGAATATTGCATGCCCCGACGAATCCTTTCAATATCGCCCGCAGCTGCTGAAAAAATGGGGAAAGCCACCCTGGACAAAAAAATCCAAAGTGCCTGCATGGGGATTTGTCTGGCATTGTCGGCTCGATTATAAAATCCCAAATCACCCACACCGTAAACCTTCCCGACGATTAGCGCATAGGCACGGTTATAGGCAATATCCAGAAAGCTGGTCAACATTAGAAAACCACCGAACCCAAACAACCGCTTTAATGACGCCAGACTAAAAACGAAGCCTGGCCGCCAACCACTTAGCACCCATAGTAAAACGCTCGAGACGACACTTTCTGTAACTTGTTGCAGCGCTAAAGCCCATACGCCAAAGCCTTCAATGGCAAGCCAAACAGCTGTACAACCGGATATGAATAATGCGCACGCTGTAATAATTGTGATTTTCTTTAATTCAAGCCGCTTGGTTAACAAGGGGTGATGTACACTACCTAGTGACATCACCACGATATTAAGCCCCAAAACTGTAATTAGAGGCGCCAATACCTCCAGCCTATAGAAATCAGCAATATAGGGTGATGCAGCCCATAACAGACTTGCACAGATAACGGCCATCCCAATGCTGAACCAGTACACCGTTGATTCGTCGGTATGCGTGATATCTTGCCTCTGACCTAGTGCAGCGGAAAAACCGCTGTCGACAAAGGCATGAGCGATGTCGCTAAATATATATATTAGCGCCACGGTACCAAATTCTTCCGGAGTTAACAGACGCGCAAGAAATACTGACACAATCAACCGAATGCCTTGGCGCGCAATAACCTCGCCACCGCTCCACATAACGGCCTTAATAGATTTATTTTTCAGTGAATTTTGCTTGGTTTCTTCTGTCACTAGTTGTCTTTGCTTAATTTATCGTTTTTGTCGGACTAAACCGCCGGTTCATCTTGAATCGGACGAGTATATTTAACATGGTGCTTTGCAGCGGATTGAGTACGTTTGCTATATAAGAGTTGTTCGTAACGCCCCATTAGCGCTCCCGCGACTAACCACGTCCAAGGGCTCATCGGATTATTGGGCACTAGGTCCAGCACGTTAATACCAAGGATAAGCGCAACGGCACCGAGTACAACAGCCTCTTGCGGGTCTTTTAGATAACGCAATGTTCTAGCACTCAGCAATACCGGTAGCGCCAATAAACCGAATTCGGCGAATAAGCCTATCCAGCCAAACTGGCCAATAGTGATTACCCAGCGACCATCCGTAACGCTTAAGTCTTTGCCAGATTCGGGATGGAAAACACGGTTACGCCCCCAAGTTCCCCAGCCAAACAAGGGCCTCTGATTGGCTTTGTTTAAAAGCATATCCTCATTTCGAATGCGAAAATCAAAAGACTGAGCCCGATCGGGACTAAATGAAGAAGCAGCATCATAAATAATTTGGCTTGGAAACCAATCCAGACCTCTAAGTACGGGATAAAAAATGGCAATCAATACCAGAATGCTAGCTACCCGAATTTGTTGCTTAGGTTTTCCATAACGTACCAGAGGGGCTAAAGTAACAGCATACAAAAACGCTGCCATGCTTTTGCATAACAGCAACACCGCCATGAGATAAGCGGTGGCTTGTCCGCCGGAAAGCCATTTTACCCGGCGCCCAATTCGCCAAAGTGCCGTTGCCGCAATCACGCTGGTCATGGTAGAAAAAGCCACCAGCAAGCCATGCCCCATGAATACGACCGGTCGAAAACCGTCGCCGCGCATTTGTTGCAAAAAACTATGTGGAAAATAACCGTATATCCACACATGTAGCTGCGGACTAAGCCGTACTTCGAGCAACATAGGCAAGGAATACAACAATCCTGCAACGGCGAGGGTTTTTAGCATATCCTCGTGATCCTTCGCCGTTCGCAAAAAGGCAAGACCAAGCAGGAAAGGCAGAATAAACAAACCTTGCCTAATCACGGCGGATAAAGCGTCGTAAAGCTCCATACCTTTAATATATGTAGGCCCGGCAATAATGGGCTCAGGGTTGATCGACGCTGTGATAAAAGTACTAACCACATAAATTACTAACAACCAGCGTGCGATGCGATCCTTTGGCAACAAGGGGACTCTCTTGCCTTTGATAAATAGACAAACCAGATAAGCTGCCATATTGGGGATAGTCGACTTATCCAGCGGCGGCAACAACGGTAAGTCTACTGTTGTGCCTGCGGGCAACAGAAAATAAGCAGCCAAAATAGACCACAGCGTTGCCTTACCTATGGGCAAACGTTGATAAATGGCGATCGTTACCAGCGGCCAGCTGAAAAGAGCCAGATATGCAAACCAATTCGGATTAATAAGAACTACTCCAAATTCTGAAAGTGAAGTAAACAACTAGCCATTGTTAATAATCTATTAAGGTGCTGAAACATAGCCTTTAATCGCTTGATATCTTGGGGCAGTCGCAGGATCCTGATAAGTAGATTGCAACAAGCCCCAATAACCATATTTGCCATATCGGCTGATATCTGAGTAATGATTTAACACACCTACTGAATCGGCACCGAACTCTTGATAGAGCTTGTTCCAATGATTCAGCATCACGCTATATACATCTTTCATCCGAGGGTCTTTATTTATTTGAGCCACTTTTGCGATCAATTCACCATTATTCTGCGGCGCCAATAAGTGTGTTCCACCTTCGTAAGCCACCAGTTGTAATCCCCTGGCTTTGGATTCCGCGAGTATGTTTCTGATTAGGCCAGGGTTTTTCTTATCGCCAAATAAGCTATTGATGTTGTCGATCTGTGCTGCTAACAATTCTTCTCGGCTTAGGGTGGTTTCCAATGATTTGTCTTTGTCCAGGTAAAAATAGGTCGTTACCGCCCAGGCATCGGCAAACTTGTAAGCAGGGTTACCTTGGGTAGGCATGCCATTGTTCGGCATTTCCCAATCCATGACACTTTTAGCGCGATCTAACCATGCCGTTTGTGAAGTTAGTACTCGCACGAGTCGACTTTGCTGCCGCGCTTCGTGAAGATCGGCATCGCCGAATACACGATTAAATATTTTGAATATCTCTACAGCACGATAAGCGTGCCAGGCATCTGCAAATACAGCCGCACCACTTAAATTGAGTTCACGTGCTTTGGCTTCGGAATAGTTATAACCAGGGAAGCCAAAGTTCCAGGTTTCATTGGAATATTCGATGTAGCACTTCAATGTTGGCTTGAGGAATTTTTTTAACAACAGAGCCAATTCTTCAACAAACTTATCGTCAGCAGCAGTGGGAATAGTAAGCCAGGGATCGACATCCAGGGTGTTTGCCAACTTGATCATGTATTCGAAGGCCACGCCCTTAGCTGAACCTTGTCCTAACGTAGTCGGTGGAGCGCGATCCGCCCAAGTCCTATTTAGAAAATCATAAATATTGACCGTTGGCTGTTTTCCGCTGATTGACGTTTCTATCGGTGATTTCAGAAATAAAGTACGGGTTGCACCATCGTATCTATCGATCAGAACACGCGGCCATTTGCCATTGATATTAAGCAAAGCCACCATATTGGCGTACACATTATCCTGAGCGGGCGCCGATTCCGGCAAAGTAATACTCTGCGTTGTATGAGCGGTGGCAGGTGCATAGTAAACTGATCTATTTAGACTGACCGCACCCCAATCCATAAAGCGAAGCACTTGAAAGGGCTCTAGTAACGCCAACCATTTTTCATTAAAGGGCTGTTCTCTAAATGTTGCTTCATCATTACTATGTACGATATGCATATCCCTGATGGGATCATTCCATTCCATCGCTGTTATTAGGATTTGAATTCCGTCTTTAGGCTTTAGTACATCAAATTCGATGCGCCCACCGTTTTTATAAACGACATTTTTAGCATCCCAGCCAAGCTTTATTTTTCCATGACCTTGATAAAGCAGTATATAGCGTCCTGGCTGATAAGGTGGGGTACCGGTTGGCCAGAAATCATCTTTAGGAATATGAAAAACACTCCATATCCTAATGACGCATCCATTTGGCAATGAACTCGGATAACCGTCTTGACTTAATGTAGGTTGTTCCGGGCAAGGGTCGTTAGTTCCTTGTTTTAGCACGTTGAGCCCCCCGTTTTGCATCATCAAGTCTTTCAACGGAACGGTCGAACTGTAGTAGCTAAAATTTGAAAGGTTTACACCGATTGGCGCTTTGTTGCCAATACGCTTTGACAGCGGGTTGTTTTCAAGATTCTTATGGGTCTTACCTTTCGCCAACGCAGTCTTTACAGAAATAGTTTCCGCTGTTGTGTTTGACGATGAAGTTTCATTTGAGGTTGGCTCTATCGTACTGGCTGGCTGCGTTGTAATTATTTGTGCTGTTGCAATATCCGGCGATGAGGTATTGCCTGCCGAAGATATTGCTATTGGAATTGTTGGGGCAACGTTGTCAGCTTCAGCTAAGGCTGTTTCTTTAGGCGCAACTACAAGGGGAGATTTTGTCGATACTGCCTCCACCTTTTTCCAGGCTACCTCAAGGCGAGCGCTGCCAGTCGCTTCAAAATATTCAACTTCAATTAGATGCCTACCGGCAATTTGATTAACCACGGCACGATATTCTGTTCCTGCTGCGTCTTGCCAATGATCAAGAATCAGCTTACCGTCAATAAAAATTCGAACACCATCATCGGCAATGGCACGAAATTCGTATGGACCTTCCTTAAAGTCGAATTGGCCTCGCCAACGAGCAGAAAAATTATCATGCGGCACGCGACGCGCTGGGCTCCGATTCTTCCAGTTATATTTAATAAAAGGGGCTTTTCGCGTAACCAATGGCTTGGTATTAAAATTCTTGCCATTGTAAAAATCGACACAGAAACGCCCTACCGGGGCATCGCAGGCAGATGCTGAAGATAATGGCATCATAAAAAGAATGAGAATGGCAAGCATCCATAGTTTTGAAGCGAATGACTTTACAAAATCTATTTCAGAGTCGCTGATGCTAAAGACTTTATTCATACTCGTAATCTCATTTTGCTTCCGGATTTAATACTGCATAAGTACAGGTCGGCAGTTTTGATTTTTTTACATATGCAATGGTGGATTTTGGAAAAAGCATCCACTCGGTTTTTAGGCTACAGCCCGGAAAAAGCTGCCTTAATTGCCGGCTTTTTAATACAGTAGTATTCGCTACCATCTCAGTCCATGCCGGTAACTTTTTAGACCATCTCGCCAAGAAGAACTGTTGCAGTTTTTTCGGATATATCCACCAAAAAGGCATGCCGCAGTGCGCTTCAATTGGAAAATAAATACTTGGCGTTTGTATCCAATAATTATCCGATAAACGCTGTACTTCGGCAGCAAATTGCCGTTGCTTTTCATGATCACCCACGTGCTCAATCACGCTATTGGAAAAAACCAGATCGAAATCTCCTTTTTTAAAATAAGGCAAGCTGCATGCATCGCCATCTCGATAGGTAATAGTGTGATGCGTAGGATAGTCTGTTTTGGCGACGCCTGGTAGATTGACACACGTTATCGAAAGAGCTGCTGTTACCGAATCCCAAATAGCCGGTTGACCGCCAAGGTCCAGTATTTTCATACCCTCAGTTGGTTTGAAAATCTTTTCAAATTCCGCCATTCGCCTTCTTCTCAATAGATTAGAGAACGGGCCTAATAACACTGTAAATATTCGAAATCTTAAATATTTAAGCATGTATCCTCACAAAGTAATTACCAGCCTATCGTTCCAATGCTTGGGATGAAATTATTCACGTTCCCCCTATCGTTCCCAGGCTCTAGCATGGAAATGAAGACCAAGAACCTCTAGCGTCTCGTACCGCTGGAGCGGTAATTACTCAGGCATTCCCACGCAGAGCGTGGGAACGATAATTGCCGAGGGACTGAATAATTACTTTCAATTTGCATTTCTATTTTTAAAATCTACTCAAGTTGGGGTTTTATTTATGAATTCGCGTAATACCAACCTTGGAAAAACTTTGGCATCATGCCAATAGCGACCAGCCAAGCGCTTTGGTTCGCTTAACATTCTGTGCAGCCATTCCAAACCCAACGTGCGTAAAAACTTTGGCGCACGCATCTTCTCGCCTGCGAGAAAATCGATCGTCGCACCAATGCATAGCGCCGCCTTTACCTGTAATTGGTCTTGCATGGCATGCACCCAAATTTCTTGCTTCGGCGCGCCAAGGCCGATAAGCAAAACATCCGGCTTGGCTTGATTGATCATGTCGAGCACTTGCCGGTTTTCCGCAGATTGCGCATTGAAACCCATCGGAGGGCTGTAACAACCAACAACGGTTACCCACGGCCAGCGCCTTGATATAGTCTCTGCAGCTCTAACCGCGACCCCTTCTGCCGCACCCAATAAAAACACGCGCAACCCAGGTTTAGTTTTAGCTGCATCGAACAATGCCGGACAAAAGTCGCTGCCGGCTACCAGGCCCGGTAGCGACTTGCCAAGTAACCGCGAGGCCCACAATACCGGTTTCCCGTCTACGGTAACCATGGCGGCATCTCGGTAGGCTGCGCGTAAGGCCTGATCCGTCTGAAATTTGACCACATGATCGACATTAGGTGTTACCAAATAGCGGCAACGATAATCGGGCTCCTCACTCCATAGCAACACCTTGGCAACCGCTTCCGGCATGGTCAAGGCATCGAAATCGATACCGAACATTTTCAGACGCTTATGCATTTTTGACCCCCAAGCCATATCGATATCTGGGGAACACCGCCCCGTTCACCTTGTTCAATACCGTACCGGCCAGATTGGTTTCGCCTAAAATCGCCAGCGATCGCTGCACTTCTTCCGGACTGGACTTGCCGTTTTCCACTACCAATAATGCAGCATCGAAATGCGGCATGAATAACAGGGCGTCGTCGGAGCTCAATAGTGGCGGCAGGTCGAACAAAACGATGCGCGACCGGTAGCGATTTTTGAGTTCTTCGACCAAGGCTGTCATTTTAGGCAAGGACAACAACTCCGAAGACACGGAGGTGGTATGCTTACCGGGCAGTACAACTAAACGTTCGAAACCCGGGTTTACTAGCAAGTCTTCGACCGGAACATCGGTCTGCAGATAATCCAGCAGGCCTTTTTCTATATCCAAACCGTAATACCAAGCGACTTGCGGATTACGCAGATCGGCATCGACCACCAATACGGTTTGATTGACTTCCATCGCCAATGCGATAGCGAGATTCGCGGTAACAAAGGTTTTGCCGCATTCGGCGGTCGGTGCTACCACAGCTAGACTGGTCCAATTGTTCTCTCGCAATTGTTTTAATACTTGCGTGCGCAGCAAGCGAAACACGTCGGCATGCGGGTCGTTTCGTAAGCCCATAACCAAGCGCCGTTCCCGCATCACATCCGGGCTTACCGCAACACTGCGGGTACGGGTGTATTTAATGGAAGAAAATGCGTGTTGTTGGGTTTTAGTCAAAACGAGTTCCTGTTTAGTAAATATTCAATCTCCCTATTTGAAAAAAAGGGGTTAGGGGAGATTATTTAAATACCCCCTTTTCAAAGGGGGAGGCAAAGTTCCAGCTTGTTTTAAATGCAGGGACCTGAATAATTAACCTGTTTAAATACTGGCTTATCAATTAATGAACCGACAGACATCAGTCTGAAGCCAATTTAAAAATACATCCTTAACCGCCAACTCATTCTCATAGCCGCCCTAATTTCGCTAGTCCTATCGTCCAAATCATCTCCAAGGGCATGACAAAAAAATGGGTAGCCAAGACCATCAGCACCGCCACAAGCAAAACAAGCAACCAGATCAGTTTTTTTTGTTTTTGTCGGCGCGCGATATCCTGCGGCGTGTCTATATAGGGTATGACCACGATAGGCGGCATGCCCGTCACGCGCTCTAGACCTTTAGCGCCGCGGATGACTTCGTATAACATTTCCAGCAAAATAGTCAGGCCAAAACCAACAGCCAACCCTGCTCCCAGCCCCAGGGCGATAATTTTTTTGCGGTTAGGCTTATCGGGTTTATCGGGCGCAATCGGCGGTTCGATTAGAGTAAAGGCTTCGCCTTTTTGCTCTTCTTCCAGGGTTTGCGCCAACCTAGCCTCTCTGTGTTTGGCTTCTATTTCGGCGTATTTTTCCAAACTAATCTGTCGCTGCCTAAGCATTTCCAGATAGTCCTTCTCTACTATCGGCGTTCTATCGATGTTTTCTTGCAGTTCTTTTATGTTTTGTTCTAGCTCGACTCTTCTGCTCAGCAAATACTCCAGTTCGTTTTGCGTCGCACGCAGTTGATTGTTTAAATTGATGTACAGCGAATTGCCTTGCTGTGTATCTAGTTCTGAAATAATCGTCTGACTGGCGGCTTCTTTTTCATTTTGCTTAAGTTTTTCAACCCGCTTTTGCTGTTTGACAACATCGGGATGGCCGTCTGCATACTTGTCTTGCAGCAAAATCAACTCCCGTTCCGCTCGCTTCAATTCTTCCGACACATCCAGGTCGCTGGATTCGCCGGTAAAGCTAGGTTCGAGATTTAGAATTTGTCGCTTTACCCGCACGGCATCCGGGTGCTTATCTGTATAGAGCGAGCTAATATGAATGTACTGCGATTTCAACAGTCTGATCTGCTCGTCTTTACTCATCGGTTTGCCGGCTTGTGCCGCGGGCACCTCGTCTTTGGCTTGGCGCAAGGAATCGGTCAAATACACGATTCTGTCCTTAGCAATACGAATGTCGCCTTCGGTTTGCCTTTGCGATTCTTTTGCTCTATCTAAAGCAGCTAGGTTAGTTTGCAGCATTTCAGGCAGACTTTTCGCGTACTTTTCCTTATAGTCCATGATTTTCGTTTCAAACAGGCCAATCTCGGCTTTCAGCTTATCGGCCTCGGCGCCTAGAAACTCAGTAGTCTTGGCCGCACGCTGCGCTCTTGCCCGGGTATTTTCGTCCAAAAACAGGCTGACCAGTTCGTTGGCGACTGCCTGAGCCAATAACGGACTCCTATCGCTAAAGGCTATGGTAAAGGCAATTGTCGCCTTGCCGCCGCCACGTTGCGGGTCGAGCACATTAGCGGAAATGGTTTCGATTTCGGCGTCTTCCATAAAGCGCTTGACCAGTTCGCTGGATACCAGTTTGTCGCGATCATCCAGATATACTTTATGCTTCTCGATGACGGACAATATGCGATCCCGCGTCATTACCCGTTGTTTGATTAACTGAATACGCTTGTCGGCAAAATCGGTAATGGTGGACTCGATCATGCTGCGAGGAATTTGTTGATCCTCGATCAAGATAGTAGCGGCCGAACGATACACCGGGGGCAACTTCATCGCTAATACAAAGCCAAGAAATCCGACTAGTAAAAATGATATTAAAATCAGCCCCTTGCGTCGATTAAGCGCCTCAAGGTATTCGGCAATGCTCTTGACGTTTTCTTCTTCCATAGGTATTTATTCAAGTTGACCTAGCGCGAGTCGCGCAAGCCGTCCCAGTTATAGTTAAGATGAATCATGACGGCGTTGGAGTCGCGCACTCCGGAAAGAAACGAGCTAATCTGCGCGCCGTCGGCGGCTAAGTCTTGCATTTGGTAGCGATAACTAGCAGTAAGACGCCATTCTCGCGCGAATTTCCAGGCCAGTTCTGCCGAGGCATTGTAGAAACTTAGTTTTTGCTCTAGCTGCGTTTGGCTTTGTCCGACCGCTTGGTTTTCGGAATAATTTCCACTGGCTTTGAATGATAATTCGCGGCTGATTTCGTAGCCGTATTGCATTCCGAATGAACTGACATCCTGAATTTGTCCGAAAGCACTGGGGCTTACAGAACGGGAAAAATTGACCGCGAAAGTATCGAACTTACCTTTGTAATTGATGGCGACGTTAAAGGTTTCCCCGAATAGGAGATCGCCGCTACCGCCCGAAGCGGATGCGCCGGGCGATTGCACCCAACGCCCGCCGGCGCCTGCATTAATGCTCCACTTACGTGTTATGGCATATTGACCGCCTAGTTGACCGCCGAAAACAATCTGACTGGATGTGCCTTGATTAAATGCATTGCCGGAACTGCTGAATTCCGAATGCGAGAAAAATATGCTGGCGTTGGAAGAAAAGCGCCGGGTCCATTCGTGTAACTCCGACAAGTTGACGCTGTAACTTGTGTTATCGCGAAAATTGTTGCTGATCTCATTGTTGTTGCCGGTACCAAAATCGTTGAAGCTGGTTTGCGAGTAGCTTGGACTCAGACTCAAGCGGTCTAGCTGCGTTACTTGCCAACTCCAGTTCGGCGACAGATTTAAACTTTCGGACTGGTTATTCGGCACTAATATGCCGGTGTCGCTAGCTTGTTGTGCATAACTACAGATTTGGGAATAACCGGCGTTTAGCGAGAAAACGTGTCGCCGTTGCGTATAACTTTGATCCGCACCTAAGGTAAAGTTGTCGCAATTCCATTGTGTGTCATCGTAACGGCGAATATCGCCGCTACCGCTGATACCCACTTTCATCAAGGCAGTGTTCCACTCTGCTTTAACGCTGGGCCGCAATAAATAACCGAAAGCAGGCGTTTTGTCGACGCGCAGACCGATGTTATCGTTGTACTCGAACCCTTGATCCAAAGCCCCCGTAATTTTCCACTGATCTGCGGTAGCCATGCGCATTAGACCAAGCCCAAACAAAACGACAAGCCACACTCTCCCATCACTGAGCATCTGTAATTTGCAGTATTAAGGGACAATGATGGTGTCGCCGCTTTGAAGCCGAATATTGGCCTCCAAATTGTCACCGTCCTCTACGTCGCCATAGCGAAACTTAATAGATAAAGGTTGCCCGCTCGAATCTTTGCGCAGTATATGTACATCGTTTTTTGCGGCATAAGGGGTTAACCCACCCGCCATGCTAAGCGCCTGCATCACATCCAAGTCTTTGATCATCATGTATGGACCAGGGCGAGCAACCTCTCCGATAACGAATATGGTATTGCCTTCTACGGTCATCAAAGAAACCGTAACTTCCGGCCCGGGTATATACAATTCGAGCCGTTCGCGCAGAAGCGTCTGCAGTTGATCTATGGTTTTGCCCGCGGCGGGTATGGTACCGACTATGGGAAAAGAAAATGTACCGTCCGGTGACACCATCACTTCAGCGCGCAAGTTTTCTTCCTGCCAGACATCGATTCTGAGATTATCACCCGCATTGATTAGATAACTACTATCCGCAACCGCAACTGACCCGACGAATACGCTAAACAGATACAAAAACGTAGCCGACCAGTTTCGAATTGAACCCGGTAAAACAAATAAACGATTCACTATTGACCTAAATACTTTCAAACAATTAATTCTTTAAGAGCTGCCAAACGGCTAGATTTTGCGACCGTTTTAGGTAGCGTGAAAAGCGCTCTTTCACCATGACTTTCAATCCATTCATACCAAACGGATATGTCGTTGATGTTGTTTTACTCAAACATCATGCCCATTTCTGTTTTAAAGAGCCGGGATTACCTAAAACGAACTCCAACAACAAATAACCAGCGACACACTTTCTTTTTTATTCTAAGAGTTAAGCAAAATTGAGGCCATATATATTTACTTTTGTTTCTTCAACGTTTTTTAGAACTCTAAGCTAAATTCAAAACCGCTTTAAATATGGGATATGACGCGCATTGCGTGATATGCCACACCCTTTTAGCAAATCTTGCAATTTGAAACTTTGTTGGCACAATTTCTGGACATACCATCGCAAATCTAAATTCGGCACCCGGGTCCCGTCAAAGGCACAGCACCTAGATTCCATAGCAGATTGACTATGTTTCACTATCTTGGATAATTTAGGTATTGGGTTCACAGCGTCCTGACCGGCGAGTAATCGCCCCTTATCTAACCCGAAGGCACTTTCATATTACGGAGTGAAAAAGCTTCTTCATAATCGCGTTAGGTTCGCGCACCTCAACAAAGGCGCGATGTAAGCTTTAGTCGTGCATTTTTATCGGTAAACCGCGAGCCACCGAAAAGTCTGCATGTAACCTCGCCACCTACTCCCAGCTGAATTTAACTCAAATCGATCGCTATCAACGCTCAGTATGCATCAGGATCTCTAAACACCTGAACAATTGTTAACAAAATCACCTTTAGATCTAATAGCAAACTCCAGCTTTGGATATAGCGCAAATCATAAGCCACGCGACTCTCCATTTTCCCAATCGTATCGGTTTCGCCTCGACAACCGCTGACTTGAGCCAAGCCGGTGATACCGGGCTTCACTTTATGTCGTAACATATATTGCGATATTTCCTTGCGATAGAACTCGTTGTGCGCGACCGCATGCGGCCTAGGACCTACAATGGACATACGGCCTTGCAACACGTTAACAAACTGAGGTAATTCATCCAAGGAATAGCGGCGTAAGAAAGCGCCGTAGGGCTTGATTCTCGGATCGTTGCGTGTTGCCTGCGTAACCGTCGGACCATTCTCGCACACCGTCATAGTACGAAACTTCCAGACATCGATAGGCGAACTATCCACACCGTAACGTCGTTGCCGAAAAATAACAGGCCCCGGCGAGCTAAGTTTTACCCCGATCGCGATAAAAAGCATCGGTAGCGCAATCAGGCACAAAATCAACGTGGATAATACAATATCCTCTGCCCGCTTTAACATGCCATCCATTGGCTCCTGGTCGAAAGGTGAGCCGTATACGCTGAAGCAAGGAATGCCTTGCAACATCACGCAACGCGAACTAACCAAATTAAACGCAAATAGATCGGGCACAAAAAACACTGTAGCCGTGGTATCGCCCAATTTCTCCAATATGTCGCGTACGCGGTTTTCAGCCGCCATCGGCAAGGTAACGAATATGGCTTCAAGTTTTCCCGACCGGGCATCCTCGTATAAACAATCTAGATCTCCTCGCCATTTTTCCGGATCGCAGGACAACCGTCTATTACTTTCCAATTTCCGATCGTCATAGTAACCGGAAAATCGGTAGCCCAAACCCGGCATATTGGAAAAAGTACCCTCCAAACGCTGCCCGAGCGCATTAGCACCCACGACGCCCACCGACAAGGAATGACATTCGGCTGGCGAGGCAACGCGGGTCAAATAATGATAGGCTGCGTGAAAAACCGCTAGCAACAATAGCGAGATAGTCGACCAAATACCGATCGCCAACCGGGATGCATCGCTTGCGGTTTTGGAAAAAAACAGCAAAGTGGCCACGGCTACCAAAGTTAACAACCAGGAGCCGGCAATACGAAATAGCTGATGAGCGAACCCGGCTCCGCGCCAGTTGTAGTAAACCTCGTTATATTCCGCGAAAAATTGATAAAGCAATAAACCGCTAAAGCCGTAGGTGAGATATATATCGTTCCAATCGTATTCACCCGGCCAAATTAAGTTAAGTGACAGCATCGCCAGCCATAAAGAGGTCAAAACTATGCAGCTATCAATGACACGAACAAGCGCTTGTTGCTTAGTCAAATGCGGACGCACAAAAGCCGATGTATAGCTTGACTTGACGGCAGCTATACGAGCCAATTCGATTTTCTCTGATGACAGTGGACTCGACATGTAAGGGTGTTTCTCTCTAAAACTCAATGCACTAGGAATGAAGGGACAAGCATTGCAAAGCTTGATCAGGGCTGGCAAAGATTGCTCAAATAAAGCCAAGTTAAGCCAAAACGCCACGGACACCGCGGCATTAGTAAATTACAGCAATATATATGTCATTAAAATCGCGCCAAAAATCATGCTTCAAGAAAACATCTTCCCGGTAAAACTACGTATATCCGACACTATGCGTTTCGCTCGCTCCCAAACACCTTGCTTGGGAATGCGGTATGAAATACTCCAGCTTTTGGCAACCGGTAAGCAACAGCAGATGTGAAGGACTTCTTAAACCGGAATTTGGGAAATAGCGGAGGGGACCTGAATACTTTCCTCTAATCTTTAATAAACCATAAACGGCTATTCGATCCAGAAACACTGGCTTCAATAACGCCTTACTAAGTTGGTCAAATAAATCAACTCCCAAACCCCTCCCATTTTTCTTAATAAATCGCATTCCAATACACAATATATTTAACGATTATGCCGCAAACAACTCGCGTTTACGGTTAAACCTCATCAGCCCCATCACAGCGCTACCAAACAGCCAAACTGCGGACGGAAGTGGTACAGCTGCGATCTCCAGCGACAAAGGATATGCCCCCATAGACCCGAATGGAATATTTTGACCCAAACTATTCGTTGCCGGACTATGCCCGGTCATACAGAACTCACCCATCATCCCCCCCGCAGTACAGTCACCATAAACCATACTTTGAACTATGCCTGCCATTGTCGTTTTATCAAACGAAAATGTGAAATAGGCATTGCTATTGATAACCTCGGTATTAGATTCAAAAAAAGGTGTGCCATATCGAAAAACATCTCCGCTCTGATAGCCTCCACCATAAAAAACATCCGTGCTATTTTTTAAAAAAACACTAGCAGTTACAATATCCCCTTCAGTGCTTTGCGCTAATTGGTAATTAAGATGCAACAGTGGAAAACTCTTTTTAAAATCCGGATTAACATCATCCACCTCATACATGGATGAGTTCATTGCCCCTTGCAGATTGGACACAACCGATCCATCCCAGTCAAAGCTGCCAACAAAATTTGTATTATTAGGCTGGGTCGCGGGCTCGTATAACACCCCTGTTACCTTATAGGTTACAACAGAAGCAAAAGATGAAGACCCCATAATAGCGACCATCAACAACAGCACCTTGACAAACTTTAATAAAACATTGTTTTTATTCATGTTTTTCTCTTACCAATGCAAACTTTTATTCAATAAGCTTCCAAAATCGATACAAACATCCTTGTTCAAATTCTTCCTTGCTAACCTTTACCAAGTAACCAACACATTTTCCTCATAAAACTGATTACCTAAATCCGGCTAGAACAAGCTTGCCATAAAGATTATGCAGGCAATACAGACTTACGACGATTTGCACCGAACAAGCTAACCAAAGCGCCACCGAACAACCAGGCAGCAGCGGGAACGGGAACGGCTGCAACCTCCGAGATCTCCAAGGATAATGGCGCACCGCCCATAGAGCCTCCACCGAGGAATGCAGTCATACCCATTGGACCGGTCAGCATAGGCCCCATCATGCCCAAAGCAGTCATGTCACCGTAGACCATTTGGCCTACAGTTGCCGAAGTATCAGTTATGTTTGTGGAATCAAACACCAAGGTAAAAAAAGCGTTGTCATTTCGCTGGTTACCATCAAAGGTGCCATAGGCCATAGGATTACCAATCACGTTATAACCGCCCCCATTCACAACATCAGTACTATTTTGCAAAAATGTACTTACTGTCACTAAGTTGCCGGAAGTACTGCTAGCCAGTTGATTGGTCAAATGCAGCAACGGCGCTTCGTTATCGGCATATCCACCGGGCTTGGCCCATACTTCACCCGTGTAACCGGCTGCATTCATACCACCAGCGGCGGTCCCGTTCGAATCGAACTCGGTTCCATTCCAAGCAAACATGGATTCAGACAGAAAACCCGAGAAATTGCTAACAGTAGAGCCGTCCCAGTCGAAGTTACCATCGAATACGGTTACTTCCTGAACCCCACCGTCAGTAAATACTGCAGACACATTGTAAGTGGCGGCCTGTGCCATAGAAGCGCTTGCTGCCAATATCAGGGATGCAGCCATTTTGGTTTTTAGATTCATAAATCAACTCCTTCAAAATAAATAAATTAATGTTCGGACGATACAACCAAGCCACCCGGTATTGCACCCGGTGCACTAGCTCTCCATCGCCCACAGAGGCGGCCCGGCTATCTGGCTTCACGCCAGACCCCTAGGCTTTCCGACCCCGCCTCACGGCGGCTGTGGCAATTGGAATTAGGACATCCTGCCCTACCAGCAATACATCCTTAATGCCTGACTCTTATTTCCTTTTATCTAACGCAAATACCATTTCGCTCTAATCAGACTCTGGTTCAGTAAACAGCACCTTCAAGACCTCACCCAGGGCTGTTCAAAAAATGCTTTCGCATTCTTTTTTAATAAAGCATACATTATGCCAATAATATTTTTTTGATTTAGGTTCAATAACTTAAAGCGTAAACAAATAGTCTCCAGTTAAGTCACCCATCTAAAATTAAGGGATTTAACACACCTCCCTAATATCAATGCGCGATTTGACTTAATCCGCTTTAAATCAGCTCATCCTTATGCGAATCGACTAACATCTCGTCTCTTTTGACAAGAAAGATCACTTTAGAAAAACGTTAATTAATCGCGTAAGCTTCCAACGTCACCATCTAAAATCCCTCGCAGCCACGGTTATCCTCAGAATTTTTCCACAGGGAGAGCACATGGTATTTATCGGAGAGACAGAAACATCACATCGAAGCCTGGCAAGCCAGCGGACTCCGATGCGCCTGCATTGATACCGGTACGGTTGCAATCGGAGTCGACGGCCTCGGCGTTATTATCATTGCGTTGGCCGCAAGGCCACGTTTTGGAAATACCAGGCAGTGTATCGCCGGATTGGCTCGGGGAGTTGTTGCAATATCTGGCTGGATTGAGAGTCCGGCGCAAATCTGACTAGCGTTCGATATGAGGTGGGGCATCGATGGTTTGTCGGTGATTTTGCAACAGCGCTTAGGCCATGCGCTATACGCCGGGGCAGCGTTTATTTTCCGCAATCGCGCCAGCAATCGTTTGAAATTGTTGCCGTGGGACAGCAATGGGGTCTGGCTGTGTCAAGGCGTCTTCATCAAGAGCGAAGGACTGACACCACTGCAACGCGACGTGTTCGAGGAAACTCTCGATACCGACATTGCCGCTATCTAAGCTGAGGTCGAGCAGTTTCAAGACGTCCCGGCGCATGATACGGCGCGGTTCGCTCTAAACGTCCGTGCGCCGGACGCCAGCCCTTACCGGATCATTTACCCCCGCATCGAGCACCGTCACGAACCCGAATCCTGTACTTGAGATCAATGCGGCAAGGACTTGGTCAAGATCGGCGAAGACGTCACCGAACAACTGGACGTCGAGCCGACCAAATTCTTTGTCCATCGTCATATCCGCCCACAATATGCCTGCCGGACTTACGAAACCATCACTGCGGCGCCGATTCCCCCGGCAGTGATCGATGGGGGTATGGCGGCATTGGGTTTACTGACCTGGGTGCTGATCGGCAAATTCCTCGATCATTTGCCGTTGTACCAAAAAAGAGAAGTCGACATGTGTGAAGACCGTTTGTGCTGAGCCAAGTGGTCGAAGCATGAAAGGTCTACAACACTTTCACCGGCTTGGTTAAGCATCAAACTGCTCTTTTTAGGTTGTACCGACTGGAACAGATCGCCGCCCGCAGCGGTGTGATCTTGTCCCGCTCGACGCTGGCCGATTGGGTCGGACGCCTCGGCGTCGCCCTGGAGCCCTTGGCGGAACGCCTGGCTTGGCATCTAAGGCAACGCGATAGCTTGCATGCCGACGAACCCCCCGTTTCGCAACTGGATCCCGGCAACGGCAAAACCAAGAAAGCCTATCTATGGGCTTATCGCAGCAACGACCTGCAACCCCGACCCCAAGATCCTCGCCTTCAATTACCAAGCCGGCCGGAGTGGCCGGCATGACGGGCAGCTTCTGCAAGACTGGAACGTTCACCTGCTGGTCGATGACAACAGTGGCTACAAAGCCCTGCTTGCGACGGCGCGTGCGTATCCCGAATCGTCTTGCCTGTGTCGAACTGGCTTACTGGGCGCATGTGCGCCGAAAATTCTTCGATCGATATCAGGCCGATGCGCGGGAACTGACATCCCGAGACCGTCAAAGTCATCGATCACGCCTTAAAACTCTGACCAACCCTGACACGGATATGCCGAAACCGGCGATTTACCCATAAACAACAATTCATTTTAGATTAATAAGTGCTTCCGGTAGTGGTGGGTGTTTTCAACTACTACCGCATAGTGATCCATTCGTAACGCCGTGACTCTTCCAGAACCTGCGCAAAAAGTGTTAGCGGGATTTCTTCGGATAATAAAAAACCCGCTAAGCCTTGTAACTTGCGGGTTTTTGGAGTTGTCCGGACTATCCCGAACTTGAATTTGGTGCCGATGGCCGGACTTGAACCGGCACGACTTGCGTCACCACCCCCTCAAGATGGCGTGTCTACCAATTTCACCACATCGGCTGATAGTTTTTTACTCGTTTATTTCGGCTTCCGGCTGTTCTTTTGCTTCAACCGTTTTTGATTCTTCCTCGATAGCAGGTGTCTCGGCCGATATTGAAGGTACAGCAACCGGTGCCGCTTCTTTACTCATTAACGGTATATCGAAAGCCTCTTCGGTTTCTGTGTCATCAAAAAAGTCTTTCGCGGCTTTACTGCCACCGCTCAACATTGCAAGAGAAAGACTTGTTACAAAGAATAAAGTCGCTAAAATTGCAGTGGCTCTCGATAAAAACGATGCTGAGCCTTGTGCGCCGAATAAAGTTCCCGATGCACCGCTTCCGAACGCGGCACCGGCATCGGCACCTTTACCTTGCTGCATTAAGACCAAACCGATTATACCCAGTCCGAATAATACATGAATGACTATGATAACTTGATACATTTTATTATGGTTATTTTGCTTTGATTATTTAGATGCGCGATATATTTTCAAAAAGCCTTCGGCATCCAATGATGCGCCGCCGATTAATCCGCCATCGATATCAGGCATTGCAAATAAGCCCTTAGCGTTGTCCGGTTTAACACTGCCGCCATACAAAATTTGCAGTTGATCGGCAATGGCTTGATTTTTAGCTGCGAACTTTTGGCGAATATATTGATGTACTTCTTGCGCTTGCTCGTCAGAGGCGGTTCTTCCTGTACCGATGGCCCATACTGGCTCATAAGCTATGACTGCTTTAGCAAAAGACTCAATGCCTGCCGCATTTAAAACCGCATCGAGCTGTTCATCGATGACGCTAAATGTTTGATCGTTTTCACGCTGTTCTAATGTTTCGCCAACACACAATATAGGGATGATCCCTTCTTGTTGCGCTTGAGAATATCGTGAAGCGACCGATTCGTTGGTGTCGCCGTAATAAGTCCTACGCTCGGAGTGACCGACGATCGCATATTTACAATTAAATTCGTTCAGCATGGATGCTGAGATTTCTCCGGTATATGCGCCTGAGCTTTGATCAGCGACATTTTGTGCGCCAAGATCAAGAGGAGTGCCTTCCGTTAATTTGGCAGCATCGGCTAAGTAGACATAAGGAACACAAACTACGATCCCGGTGTCGGATGAGTTAAGTCCGGCAATGATGGCTTTGCATAACGATTCTGTAGTCGCTTTAGAACCATTCATTTTCCAGTTACCAGCCACGAGTGTTTGACGCATAATTTCTCCTCTCCATCCAAAATTAAGCTGAGTATGATATATGCTTATCGAAACTTGTTCAAGCATCGATTGCTTTCTTGACCTCATCCGCTAATTGGTTGGCGCATTTATTCACCAATGCTTCGTCGACTCCTTCGACCATTACACGAATCAACGGCTCGGTTCCTGACGCTCTTAGCAAGACTCGACCGTTAGCACCCAATATTTTTTCGACATCTTTAACCGCTTTTTGTATTTTATCGTGATTATCGGGGTTGATTTTAATATCGGTCCTCAGGTTAATCAGAACTTGAGGATACATGCATACACCAGACCTAAGTTCATGCAGCGTCTTACCGCTGGTTTTCATTTCAGCCATGACTTGTAAAGCTGCCACAATACCATCGCCGGTAGTTGTTCTGTCTAGACAAATAATATGTCCCGAATTTTCGCCGCCTAGTATGCCTTTTTTTTCTTCGAGCATTTCCATGACATAACGATCTCCGACCTTTGCTCGAAACAATTCGATGCCTAAACTTTTTAGCGCATGCTCCATACCGAGATTTGTCATTAAAGTACCGACTACCGGACCTTTTAGGGCACCTGAGCTCAATCTCGATTTAGCGATAATATAAATCAGCTCATCGCCATCAACAATTTCGCCTTTATGATCCACCATAATCAGACGATCTCCGTCGCCGTCCAAAGCGATACCGAAGTCGGCCCGATAAGCAAGAACCGTCGAAACCAATTTTTCGGTCTTAGTAGCTCCGCACTCTTCGTTGATATTCAATCCATCCGGTTCGGCACCGATCGTGACGACTTCAGCCCCTACTTCACTAAAAACGTGCGGCGCTATATGATAAGTCGCGCCATTGGCACAGTCGACCACGATCCTGAGACCGTTAAATTCCATCCAAGTCGGAATCGTACTTTTGCAAAATTCTATATATCGGCCTGCCGCATCGCCAACACGATTGGCTTTACCCAGCTTCGAAGAGTCGACCGTTGTCATCGGAGAATCAAGGTAATACTCTATTTTTTTCTCCATCGAATCCGGCAATTTCGTTCCCTCAACCGAAAAAAACTTAATGCCGTTATCGTAGTAAGGATTATGTGAAGCGCTAATAACGATACCTGCCTGGGCGCGCAAGGTTCGCGTCAGGTAAGCTACGCCCGGCGTCGGCATCGGCCCCAATAAATGCGTATCAACACCGGCAGCAGTCAATCCCGCTTCGAGCGCCGATTCGAACATATAACCTGAAATTCGGGTATCTTTTCCGACCAATACGAAACCGTGCCCTTCATTCGCGAAGACTCGCCCGGTTGCCCAACCTAATTTGAGTAAAAAATCAGCCGTTATCGGATACTCGCCTACTTTTCCTCTGATACCATCGGTTCCAAAATATTTTTTTTCCTTCATCTTCAAGCCCGTTTATTACTTATGGGTTAAAAAGCATGCTTGTTTCAAACTAATAAAAAAGGAGAGCCGCCACTGACTCTCCTTTTCACTTGTTTCCGAAATGATTATTGGCTTTGTTCGGCGGCATCGCTTAAAGGCGGCTCGGAATCTTTAGCATTGGCTCGACTATCTACTTTAGCACCGCCTTGCGGTGGCGATGGATCTTCCCAGCCTTGGGGAGGCCTAACCGGTTTTCTTGACAACAAATCATCGAGCTGTGCTTTATCGATCGTTTCATACTTCACCAAAGCGTCAGCCATCGCGTGCAAGATATCTTCGTTTTCTTTTAGAATTTTTTCTGCGCGCTCGTAGTTCCTATCGATGATCGAGCGAATTTCTTCGTCGATCGTGTGCGAGGTTTCTTCGGCAACCGACTTATGCTGCGTAACGGATCGACCTAGAAACACCTCACCTTCTTCTTCGCTATAAGCCAAAGGACCGAGACGTTGCGACAAGCCCCATTTCGTGACCATATTTCTAGCTAATTCTGTCGCACGCTCGATATCATTGGATGCGCCGGTACTGACCTCTTCCCAGCCAAAAATCATTTCCTCGGCAATACGTCCGCCATACAAACTCGAAATCATGCTGTCGAGCTTACGCTTACTAATACTGTATTGATCTGCTTCGGGAAGAAACATCGTTACACCCAAGGCTCGCCCACGCGGCATGATACTGACCTTGTAGACCGGATCGTGGTCAGGCACCAGACGTCCGACAATTGCATGCCCGGCTTCATGATAAGCCGTCATTTTTTTCTCTTTGTCGCTCATTACCATAGAGCGACGTTCTGCGCCCATGATGATCTTGTCTTTCGCTTTTTCCAAGTCGACCATACTGATCAATCGTTTGTTGGCTCGGGCGGCACACAAGGCGGCTTCGTTAACCAAATTAGCCAAATCCGCACCGGAAAAACCGGGCGTGCCTTGCGCTATATATTTGATCACAACATCATCGGCAGCAGGAACTTTCTTCATGTGAACATTCAGAATTTGCTCCCTGCCTTTCACATCGGGTAAACCGACCGTGACTTGGCGATCGAATCTTCCGGGACGTAACAAGGCTTTATCCAATACATCAGGACGATTAGTCGCGGCGATCACAATAACCCCTTCGTTACCTTCAAAACCGTCCATCTCAACCAACAACTGATTTAAGGTTTGTTCGCGTTCGTCATGTCCGCCGCCTAATCCAGCTCCGCGTTGGCGGCCAACAGCATCGATCTCGTCGATAAAGATAATGCAAGGCGCATGTTTTTTTGCCTGCTCGAACATATCACGCACTCGAGACGCACCGACACCTACGAACATTTCGACAAAATCGGAACCGGAGATAGTGAAGAACGGCACTTTTGCTTCCCCGGCAATGGCCCTAGCCAATAACGTTTTACCAGTTCCGGGCGGCCCGACCATTAATGCGCCGCGCGGAATTTTTCCGCCAAGTTTTTGATATTTAGCGGGATCCTTTAGAAAATCGACCATTTCGGCAACTTCTTCCTTAGCTTCGTCACATCCTGCAACATCGGAGAATGTGACTTTGATCTGGTCTTCCTCAAGCATACGCGCCTTGCTTTTACCAAAAGACATCGCTCCTCTGCCGCCGGCGCCTCCGCCTTGCATTTGACGCATGAAAAAGACCCAGACCGCAATCAATAACAATATAGGACCGAATGAGACCAGAAGCTGCATCAAGAAGGAAGGTTGTTCGGGTGGCAATGCTTTGATGTCGACACCGCCTTCGAGCAAGTCATCGACTAAATGCGGATCATTCGGCGCATAAGTGCGAAATGTCTCGCCGGTTTGCATTTTTCCCTTGACGACATTGTCATCGATTGAAACCTGTTGAACCTGCCCCATTTTAACCGCTTGTATGAACTGCGTATAAGTCAGCGAAAGTTCGCCGCGGTCTCCGCGCGGAGCGAAATTGTTGAATACCGACATCAATACGACAGCGATGACAACCCATAAAATTACATTTTTTAACATATCGTTCAAGTTACTAGCCTCTGACCTTATCAGGCCCTCGGTTTAAAAACATTGCAATTGTATCAGGAATCTGCGCTCCTGATCGTTGTTATTGATTTTCGCCATTCTCATTCATTAAGATGGTGACTCAATCAGCTTATTTAAACCCTTTCCCTAAAATATATACTTCATTGCTTCTTGGTCTAGAGGCTTTCGGCTTTCTGATCGCAACCGATGAAAAACTTTGTCGGACATCTTTAAGAAAACTTTCATATCCTTCGCCCTGAAAAACCTTGACTAAAAATGAACCGCCGCGATTTAAAATCAAGCGCGCGGTATCAAGCGCAAGTTCGCATAAATACATGGAATTAGGCTGATCAACGCCTTTATTGCCAGTTATATTCGGCGCCATATCCGACATGACCAAGTCGACAGTCGCCCCGGCCAACAAGTTTTGCAACTGTTCCAACACCGCAAGTTCGCGAAAGTCGCCTTGAATAAAATCGACATTTTCCAATGGATCCATCGGCAATATATCCAGGGCTATAATTTTATTTTTTTTCCCTATAATGCGCCTGGCATATTGAGACCAGCCGCCCGGTGCCGCGCCTAAATCGACGACATTCATTCCCGGTTTTATGATGCTGTCCTTGTCTTGTATTTCAATTAACTTGAATACTGCGCGAGATCGCCATCCTTGCGCTTGAGCCATTTTGACGTATTCATCGTGAAAATGTTCCTGTAACCAGCGACTACTGCTTTTACTTCGTGCCATATCGGAAATCGTGTAAAATTCGCGTTTTATTTATAGCTAAGGAAACACAGAGTGACCCCTGCCGAAAGAAAACAACTCAAAGCCCAAGCCCACAGCCTGAAACCGGTTGTCATAATAGGCCATTCGGGCCTAACGCAAGGCGTTTTGGCTGAAATGGATATTGCGCTCAATAGTCATGAACTCATTAAAGTAAAAATACGCGCCGAACGCGACGATCGAAAAAAGCTACAACAGGAAATTTGTACACAAACCGGAGCCGACTTCGTTCAAAGCATAGGCCAGATTCTAGTAATTCATCGACTAAATCCTGAGAAATAAGCGTATGAGCGGGCAACGCACAAACCGCCCGCCGTTTCACACGATCGTTAAATATATTGAATCGAAAGGATTTCGTATTCTATATCGCTGCCTGGCGCTTTGACGATGACCACATCCTCTGCTTCTTTACCTATTAAGGCCCGTGCTATCGGAGAGCCAACGGAGATACGACCGGCTTTGATATCGGCTTCGTCTTCGCCGACGATTTGATAAGTGACGGCATCACCACTTTCAAGCTCTTCTATTTCAACGGTTGCACCGAATACGACTTTACCGTTGGCATCCAATTTAGTGACATCGATAATTTGAGCATTGGACAACTTGCCTTCAATCTCGGCGATGCGCCCCTCAGCAAAACTTTGCTGTTCGCGCGCAGCATGATATTCGGCATTTTCCTTCAGATCTCCGTGCTCCCTGGCTTCAGCAATGGCCTTGATGATTCTGGGGCGCACCACGGATTTCAACTCGTCTAACTCCTCTCGTAATTTCTTGGCTCCAGTGACTGTTAGAGGTACTTTATTCATGGATACAACTCCTTTAATTTATTGTAGTTACCGAACAAAAAAATAATTTGCCCGGTAAAAAAGTCGGATTGAGTCGGCATATGACTTGTTGCAATAAGCCAATGTAGCGCTTTAGAACAACTGTCAACTCACAATGAAAACTGACATAGTCTTTCAGCTTGTTGAGAGACGCGAGCGATTAATCGGCATCGATTAAGCTTTTGTGAAGTTCTTGCAAGCTAGTCACGGTTCCCGCCGCCAATTCTCCCAATGCATAACACGCGGCACGCGCACCAGCCATAGTAGTGTAATATGTTACACGATGCTGCAATGCTTCTCTTCGCATCGTGAATGAGTCGTGAATAGCTTTCTTGCCATCAGTGGTGTTGACGACTAATTGAATTTGGTCGTTTTTGATCATATCCACGGTATTCGGTCTACCTTCGTTGACCTTGAATACTTCGTCGCAAGGAATACCTGCTTCTTTCAATACCCTAGCCGTCCCTCGAGTCGCGACGATTTGATAGTCTTTTGCAACCAGCATTTTAGCCAATTCTGGCAACTTAGCCTTATCCGCATCACGAATGCTGATCAATACTTTCCCGCTTTGGCTTAAATCAATACCGGCGGCACGTTGCGATTTGGCGAATGCTTCGCCAAAAGTCTTTCCAACACCCATCACTTCACCGGTCGACTTCATTTCAGGCCCTAATAAGGAGTCGACACCAGGGAATTTAACGAAAGGAAACACCGCTTCCTTGACCGAATAATACGAAGGTATGCGCTCTTCTGTAATACCTTGCTCAACTAAAGTTTTACCAACCATACAGCGCGCAGCGATTTTGGCCAACGGATAACCGGTCGCTTTGGAAACGAACGGCGCCGTTCTCGATGCCCGGGGATTTACTTCAAGCACGTATATATCATTGCCTTGAATTGCAAACTGGGTATTCATCAACCCCCTCACACCAAGCGCTTCCGCCATTTTAGCGACTTGTTCGCGCAACTGATTCTGAATAGCCGCAGGTAAATCGTACGGAGGTATCGAACAAGCCGAATCGCCGGAATGAACACCCGCCTGTTCGATATGCTCCATTAATCCGCCGATCAACACCCGTTCACCATCGTAAATCGCATCGACATCCATTTCAACCGCATCATCGAGAAACCGATCCAATAAGACCGGCGAATCGTTCGAAACACTGACAGCCTCTTTCATGTAGCGCTGCAGGCCTTCTTCATTGACAACGATTTCCATTGCCCGACCACCCAACACATAAGAAGGCCTAACCACCAACGGATAACCCAGTTCCCGCGCCGAAAGTATTGCCTGCTCGACCGAACGCGCCGTTGCATTGGGCGGTTGTTTCAAGCCCAATCTTTCCAATAGTTTTTGAAAGCGTTCTCTATCCTCAGCCAAATCTATCGAATCGGGAGACGTACCGATAATCGGCGCTCCAGCGGCCTCGAGTGCGCGCGCCAGTTTCAGCGGAGTTTGCCCGCCGTACTGAACGATCACGCCTTTCGGTTGTTCGAGGTGAATAATCTCCAAGACATCTTCCAATGTCAACGACTCGAAATACAAGCGATCGGAGGTATCGAAATCAGTCGAAACGGTTTCCGGATTACAATTGATCATGATCGTTTCGTAACCGTCTTCACGCAAAGCCAATGCGGCATGTACGCAGCAATAATCGAACTCAATGCCCTGCCCGATTCGGTTCGGACCTCCGCCTAAAATCACGATTTTATCTTTATCGCTGACCCGTGCCTCGCACTCTTCATCGTAACTGGAATATAAATAAGCGGTATCGGATGAAAATTCAGCCGCGCACGAGTCTATACGCTTATAAACCGGACGAATATTGTTTTTATGTCGAGCGTTTCTAATTTCAGACTCGCTGGTATCCAGTAATTTTGCCAGCCGAGCATCGGAAAACCCTTTACGCTTCAAACGATAGAGCTCCCCCTCTTCCAAAGTCGCCAAAGTTTTGGTTGACAGCGATTTTTCGGCAATCAGCAAATCTTCGATTTGCGCTAAAAACCAAGGGTCGATTTTGCAAATATCATGTATCTCTTCAAGCGACATACCGCTACGAAACGCATCGGCAACATACCATAAGCGTTCGGCGCCCGGATGACGCATTTCCTTGAGTAAGATTTCCTTCGCATCCTCGGCATTTAAATCGACAATCTCATCGAGGCCGGTCTTGTCGACTTCAAGCCCACGCAAGGCTTTTTGCAAAGACTCTTGAAACGAGCGTCCGATCGCCATGACTTCGCCGACCGATTTCATTTGTGTCGTCAATCGATCGTCGGCTTGCGGGAATTTTTCGAAGGTAAAGCGCGGCACCTTGGTCACGACATAGTCGATCGTCGGCTCAAACGAGGCCGGTGTAGCGCCGCCGGTGATCTCGTTTTGCAGCTCATCCAAGGTATAGCCGACCGCGAGTTTAGCCGCGACCTTTGCAATCGGAAAACCGGTCGCTTTCGAGGCTAAAGCGGACGATCGCGAAACACGCGGATTCATCTCGATAATGACCATCCGTCCGTTTTCCGGATTAATCGCGACCTGCACGTTCGACCCGCCGGTATCGACGCCGATTTCGCGCAAGACGGCCAACGAAACGTTACGTAATATTTGGTATTCCTTGTCGGTCAAGGTTTGCGCTGGGGCGACAGTGATAGAGTCACCGGTATGCACACCCATAGGATCGAAATTTTCGATCGAACAAACGATGATGCAATTGTCTTTCGAATCGCGCACGACTTCCATTTCGAATTCTTTCCAGCCCAACACCGACTCTTCAATCAGCAATTCATTGGTCGGCGACAAATACAATCCGCGCTCGCAAATTTCAATAAATTCTTCCTTGTTATAGGCAATACCGCCGCCGCTGCCGCCCATCGTAAACGAGGGGCGAATAATGGTTGGGTAACCGACTTCTTCTTGTGCAGCCAGCGCTTCTTCCATACTATGCGCCGTTTTGGATTTCGCGACTTCCAGGCCGATTTTTCGCATTGCCCGATTGAACAGCTCCCGATCTTCGGCTTTATTGATCGCTTCTTTAGTCGCACCGATCATTTCCACGCCGTATTTTTCCAACACGCCATGCTTGTCGAGCGCTAACGCGCAATTCAGCGCGGTCTGCCCGCCCATCGTCGGCAAAATCGCGTCGGGGCGTTCTTTTTCTATAATTTTTTCGACGGTTTGCCAGTCGATCGGTTCGATATAGACTGTATCGGCCATATCCGGGTCGGTCATGATCGTCGCCGGATTGGAATTGACCAGAATGACTCGGTAACCTTCCTCGCGCAATGCCTTGCATGCTTGCGTGCCGGAATAATCGAATTCGCAAGCTTGTCCAATAACAATAGGGCCTGCGCCCAATAATAAAATCGATTTTATGTCGCTTCTTTTTGGCATTTTTATACTGTTCTTTCTCGGTGGCGGTTTAGGATTTGGTCGAAAATAACTTCCCTATTTTGGAGGGTTTGGTTGCTCGATTGGCAGGTGTCGGCGGCAGGGCAGATTTTTGCTCCTGCAAAATCTGCATTCACCCAGCACCTAAATTCCATAATTCATTGTCTATGGTTAACTATCCTGGATAATTTAGGTGCTGGGTTCACGCCATCCATGGCGTTTGCAGATTTTTGCTCCTCGGCAATTGCTGAGTTACATGGATGTAATGAATGCAGAAAATGCAGGAGCATTTTTCTGCCCTGCATTGCCCTAATACACGCCATCCATGGCGTAATGCAAAATCTGCATTCACCCAGCACCTAAATTCCATAGCCCAATGGCTATGGTCAACCATCTTGGATCATTTAGGTGCTGAGTTCACAGCGTCCCGTCAAGCGAGTGACCGAACCCTCAACAAAGCTCATAAATCCAGGACGTTATTGATCACGAAATCCTTAGTGCGTTTGGGGGCGTTCCATCATCTCGACGAAACGGTCGAATAGACTTTCGACATCCTGTGGACCGGGACTCGCCTCGGGATGCCCTTGAAAGCCGAAAGCCGGACAATCGGTTCGCTCTATTCCTTGCAGACTGCCATCGAAAAGCGAACGAAAAGTCGCTTTTAAATGCGTTGGCAAACTCGCTTCGTTGACCGCAAATCCGTGATTTTGACTACTAATCATAACCCGTCCGGTCGCAAGCTCCTGAACAGGATGATTCGCGCCATGATGCCCGAATTTCATTTTCTCGGTTTTTGCGCCGCTGGCTAAGGCCAATAATTGATGGCCTAGACAAATACCGAAAACAGGAACTTTGGTATCGAGAATCGTTTTTATCGCTTCGATCGCATAATCGCATGGCTCCGGATCGCCCGGGCCATTCGACAAAAACACGCCATCCGGATTCATTGCCAATACCTTCTCAGCAGGCGTCTGCGCTGAAACGACGGTTACTCGGCATCCGCGATTGGCAAGCATCCTCAGGATATTGCGCTTAATACCGAAATCAAAAGCGACGACATGCTTAGTCAAATTAGCGGCTGTTTGATGGCCCTTGTCGAGATCCCAAACGTCCTCCGTCCATTCATAAGACTTCTCGACAGTCACGATTTTGGCTAAATCCATGCCCTTAAGGCCGGGAAAATCGGCTATCGCTTTCTTGGCAATCTCAATATCGGGGTTATCGCCGGCAACAACTGCACCGCGTTGAGCACCTTTATCGCGTAATAAGCGAGTCAGTTTACGCGTATCGATCTCGGCAATCGCGACCACATTCCGGTCGATCAAATATTCCTGCAAAGTTTTCTCACACCGCCAATTACTTGCCTGCAAGGGTAAATTTCGAATAACCAAACCGCTGGCAAAAACGCTCGGTGACTCGTCGTCCTCGGCATTGGTACCTACATTGCCGATATGCGGATATGTCAACGTTACGATTTGACGCGCGTAAGATGGATCACTCAATATTTCCTGATATCCAGTCAATGAAGTGTTAAAGACGACTTCTCCAACGGAACAACCGTCTACTCCGATGGATACGCCATTAAAAACCGATCCATCCTCCAATACCAGTAATGCGGGTTTACTCAAAATCTGCTACCTCAAATGTGCAAAACGGGAGGAGCCACACAAGACCCATCCCGTTACAGAAAAGACAAAACTGTGTTAATTCTACGAAATTATCGCTATTTGGTCATTAACAATTTTCACTTACTGCAAAGCTGTCACTATACTCTTCGATCAAAATACCTATCGAGCATTGAGATTATTTTAGCGCCCCCGGCAAAGCAACTGAACTTTCGATTAAAAAATGCCTCTTTGCATTAATTTAAAATTAATATGATGGTGAATAAAGGGTTTAAAATCATTTTTTGACAATTATACCCTCGTAGATCAAAATTCTGCGCAAGGGGCATCAAAGGCCCAGCAGCATGCTGCCCCCTCAGCTAGCGTTATGCGAGGGCCCGAGCATCCCGGTGCCTCCTCAGGCACTGCCGAAACTTGACGTGCGAAAGGTATATTTCCCCTAAAAAATCGACCTATCCCATACTTGGCTTGGACGACCCAAATTCAACAAGACCTGACTGAAGGTAACCACAGAATATGCGAAATGTTAAACTTAAAATTCGCCGGTTATTGGTATTGAGTTTTTGGACCGGCGCGGCGTGGTTAAGCTTTTCTTTTGTCATCTTAGTCAAGGAGGAAATAGAAACTTCCCGCTATCAAGCCCGCTATCTTTCGGAGATTACCAAACAGTTGAGTTTCAAACTCGAACCCGGCATCAGCTCGTCGATTCGCTTTCCTTCTGAAGGCCCTTATGATCGACGGCTCGGGTACACATCGTTACCCGACATGATATCCCGTCTGGAAAACAACGGTTTCAAGATATCGGCCCAGGCACACTCGTCCGATGCGATTTTGCAATTGAACGACTACGGGCTCAACCCCATCTATCAGGAAAAAATCCAAGCCGGGCTTCGCATCATCGATTACAAAGACCGCGAATTATTCAACACCCGGCATCCGACTTACGGATATGCACATTTTGATACGATTCCTCCGCTTATTCTCAACACTTTGTTATTTATTGAGAACCGCGAATTACTCAATGACAAATTCCCTACGGTAAATCCGGCTATCGAATGGAGTCGACTAGGATTCGCCGGTATGCAATTCATTGCCAAGCAATTCGGCTCAAACATCAACGTACCGGGCGGAAGCACCCTGGCGACCCAGTTAGAAAAATACCGTCATTCACCGGACGGCTATACTCACTCAATCAAAGACAAACTGCAACAAATGGTCAGCGCTTCGATACGCGCTTACTTATTGGGACCCGATACCCGGGAAATGAGGAAACAAATCGCGCTTTCATATCTAAACTCGATGCCGTTGGCTGCGACGCCTAAACTCGGTGAAATTCATGGTTTGGGCGATGGATTATCGGCCTGGTACGGAGCGAATTTTGAAGAAACCAATCGCCTACTCGCTTCAAGCGCCTTCGACCCTGAACAAGCAGTCAGCCCCGAACAAGGCAAAGCCTACCGGCAAGTACTCAGCTTGCTTCTATCGCAACGCAGACCCTCAGATCTACTTGGTTCTAAGACCGGCTTCAAAGCATTACAAAATCTTACCGACAGCTATTTAAGAGTCATGGCCGAACAAGGCCTCATTTCAACATCATTACGCGATGCTTCATTACAAGCTTCCATTGCCCGCCAAACCAGAGAAATTGCAGAGCCGGCCAAGTTTATGACCGAAAAAAAGACCCAAGCCGTACTCCGAACACGATTAGCTAGAGCACTGGGAGTTCATTCGATCTACGAATTAGACCGAATTGACTTAACCGCAAAGTCGACTATCGATTTCGATACTCAGCAAGCAGTTGGCCAATCCCTCAGGCGTTTGAGCGAAATAGAAGGCGCCCGAGCCGCGGGCGCTATCGGATTCAGATTATTAAATGAAACCAACGATCCCTCGCCTATTATTTACAGCTTGATGCTGTTCGAGCGAAGCCCAAAAGGGAACCTACTGCGCGTACAAACCGATAATTACGATCAACCGCTGGATATCAACGAAGGCATCAAGATCGATCTAGGTTCTACCGCTAAACTCAGAACGATGGTTCATTACCTTGAACTAGTTACCAACGTTTACGAACTTTACAAACACACCCCGGTTTCCGAATTCAATAAAATCGAACTGCATTCACGCGACTATATTTCCGCCTGGGTAATCCATCAACTTCGCGCCAACCCTAATATACAATTGGAAGATTTATTGAACCGGGCCCTCGACAGGCGTTTCTCGGCCAGCCCGGGAGAAAGTTTCTATACCGGGGGCGGCATTCATCGCTTTAGTAATTTCAGCCGGATAGACAACGAAAAAATCCTATCGGTTCGCGATGCCTTGCGCGATTCGGTCAATTTAGTCTTCATTCGCCTCATGCGCGAAGTCGTATATCATCATCTTTACAAACCTGGAGGTGTTGCACGGTGGCTGGAAATTCCGGACGACCCTCGCCGCCAGGAATATCTCCAACGTTTTGCCGACCGTGAAGGACGTATATATTTGCGCCGATTCTACGCAAAATATCAAGATAAGTCGCCCGAAGAGGCACTGGCTATGCTGACAAAACGCGTTTACGCCAAAGCATCCCGGCTTTCTATGCTATACCAATCGATTTATCCCGATGCTAGCATTGATGCGTTGGAACAGTTTCTGAAAAAAAACCTACCTGCCTCCACGCTCGGCAATGAAAAAATCGAAAAACTGCACGAAAAATACTCTCCAGCCAATTTCGACTTACAGGATCAAGGCTACATCACCAAAATCCATCCTCTCGAACTTTGGTTAGTCAGGTATTTAGCTCAACACCCTAACGCAACAAAAGAAGAAATGCTAGAAGCCAGCACGGTGCAACGCCAGGAGGTTTATCGCTGGTTATTTAGGAGCCGCCGTGCCAGCGCTCAACAACGGCGCATTATGACGCTGCTGGAAATCGAAGCATTTACCTCAATCCATCGTGCTTGGCAAAGAACGGGCTACCCTTTCAGTTATTTGACGCCTTCCTATGCTAGCGCAATCGGTGCGTCGGGAGACCGTCCGGCGGCATTAGCAGAGCTGATGGGTATTCTACAAAACAACGGCATCAGACAACCGCTAGTTCGTTTTGAAAAACTTCATTTCGCAAAAGACACGCCCTATGAAACCATCATGAGTCGACAACCCGCTCATGGCCAGCGAGTCTTTGCGCCCGAAATTGCAAAAGTGACCCGTGATGCTTTGATTGGCGTCGTCGAAGGGGGTACGGCAACGCGCTTAAGAAACGTTTACAAAGACTCCGATATCGAACCGATCGCAATAGGCGGAAAAACCGGCACCGGGGACCATCGGCGCCAAGTGTGGGGGGAACGTGGACGGTTGATCGAGTCGAAATTCATCAGCCGTGCCGCAACTTTTGCATTTTTCCTTGGGGATCGATTCTTTGGTGTCATTACCGCTTATGTTAAAGGACCCGATGCGGAAAACTACCGATTCACCAGTTCGCTACCGGTGCAAATTGTCAAATCGTTGGAGCCGACATTATCTCCTTTACTAAATCGAGAAACTGAGATGAAAGACGTTCGGCCGATTTCCGAAGTAACGATAGCTGGGGTCCCACAAAATAAATCTTAGGATCTAGCATGATGGCCAATAGCGTATCAAAGAGATGTGAATAACGGCGAGCGCAAAGCATGGGAACGATAAACTTGCGAAGGATGCTTGCAAAGCGTCAGATCCATTTAGGGAAGTTATTTTTACCGTATCCTTATGAAAATCGATTTATGAATATGCGGTTAAGAATCACTTTTCGCTATTCCGTAGATTTTAATTTTGCCAGTGTCCGAGCTAAATTAACGCCTAATTCGATGACAGCATCTTGTTGAGCGGTATCGACCAACGACCCGTCATCGTTGAATGCTTTTGCGGCATTGGCTATCGCTTGCTGACCGGCTTGAACGGTTACACCGATATTGGACAATAGCAACCTTAAAAACACCAACCCCCTCAAACCGCCCAAAGCACCAGGCGAAGCGGACATAATTGCCGCTAATTTTCCGCGATATGCTAGCAGAGGCAACTCATCGCCCTCCCGGCGCGACGCCCAGTCTATTGCATTTTTTAATAATGGACTAAATGCACTATTATATTCAGGCGATGCGATTAAAAAACCGTCATGTGCGATTAAAAGCGACTTAAAATCCCGGGCCGCTCCCGGCATTCCCTCTTTTTTTTCGAGATCCTCATTGAAAATGGGCATTTCAAAATCAGCTAAATTAATCAAAGTAACTTCCGCACCCGAACGTCTAGCTCCACCGGCAGCAATCTCAACCAATTTTTGGTTATAGGAATTTTTTCTAGCACTGCCGGAAAAGGCAAGAATTTTAACCATAGCCCTTCTCTCCAAGTCGTTTCAGTTAAATCGCATCCGGTTCGATATATTCGTCGTTGAAATTGTTAAAATCAACATCGAGATCCCAATCGTTTTCGGGCACATTACCGTCTAGAATCAAATATTCTCGTTGTTGTATATAGGCATTTTTGAAGAATTCGTATCGATCCACAGCAGCTTCTGTCGCAATTCTCGTTGTGCTCAAATTGTCGGCGCGAGTATCGACCGCATTCAATACAAATAGACCGCCCCCAATAGCACCATAAGTTCCGGAAACGATACCGCCATCGATATAACTAATTGGATTCATAGCGGCATCGCCGACAAGGCCGAATACACCTCTGGACGAACTCGGGCCAAAAAGCGGCAATACCAAATACGGTCCTGACGGCACTCCCCAAACCGCTAAAGTTTGATCGAAATCCTCATTATGCTTCGGCAAATCGATTTCTGTCGCAACATCAAACAAACCTCCGATACCCGCCACCGTATTCACAAGAAAACGAGCGCCATCCGATCCGGTCTGGGCTAATTTAAATTGCAACAAATCGTTAATGGTAACACCTATATCATTGATATTACTAAAAATGTTTGTAATACCCCGATCGACAAAAGAAGGGGTAATCCATTGATACCCCTTGGCAAGAGGTTTCATGGCATACTCGTCCAAATTATCGTTAAAGACCTGCATATTCCGGTTAAAGCCTTCCCATGGATCGCTTTCATCGATCCTAGCTGCGGGCGCCGACGCGCATCCTATCACAGAGCCCAGCAATAACGGCATCGCCAATTGGACTACCATTGGTTTTAGATTCATATACGGCCTCGCAATACCTAAATTTTTATTATTCGGTGTTTTTCGCGTAACATAGCACAATATCCCTGCCCTTTCGAGCATTGGCAATAAACTTGCCGCTACTCCTTTTTTCAAATATTTCTCAATTTTTATGTATCGATGGAAAAAACCATAACTCCCCTGGGAAGTCGCTTCCGAGGTTACCTTCCAGTAATTATCGACATTGAAACCGGAGGCTTCAACCCCAAAAAAAATCCGTTACTGGAAATTGCAGCGGTCATCGTGGAACTAAATAAACACGGTAACCTTGAAGTCACCGAGCGTCACGCATGTCATATCATTCCTTTTCAAAACTCCGAATTAGACGAATCCGCTCTAAAATTCAACAAAATAGATCCATACCATCCTTTCCGCATGGCTATTCAAGAAAAAGATGCGCTGGATAAACTATTCAAACCCATCAAAAAGGCCGTAAAAAGAAATGACTGCACCCGAGCGATACTGGTTGGCCACAATCCCGCTTTCGATATTAGTTTTTTAAATGCCGCAATCCAAAGAACGCAAATCAAACGTAGTCCATTTCATCCTTTCAGCACTTTCGATACCGCAACATTAGGCGGTCTAGTCTATCAGCAAACGGTACTGGCAAAAATTGCCGCCGCAGCTGGATTAAATTGGGATAGCGACCAAGCGCATTCGGCTTTATACGATGCCGAACAAACAGCTACACTGTTTTGCACAATCGTCAACCGCTGGAAAAAACTGGAATCGTTAGAGTCTGACACCGAGACAAAATCAGGCTCGGGCATAGCCGAAAGCTAGAGGAAGCGATCAAGAAGTTACCCGGTACAAAAGACTATGCTTACGTTGGTAGTTGAAACGGCATCGAAAGCGAAATTGGGCAAGGATTGCCGGATCGCAAGAACATAAAAGCCACTCGCCATCCATGGCGAGCAAAAAAATTAAACGCTAATGGCTTCAGCATCCTGCAACAACTTGACTAACACACCCGTGTTATATAAATCGAGAATGATATCGCAACCGCCAACTAATTGACCTTTGATATACAGCTGAGGATAAGTCGGCCAACTGGAATATTCCTTCAACGCCTCCCTAAGTTCAGGGTCTTCGAAAATATTAACAAACGTGAAATCGGCCTTGCAGGCGCGCAATACTTGCACCGATCGGCCGGAAAATCCGCACTGAGGAAAATCGGGAGTACCTTTCATGTAGAGTACTACCGGATTATTTTCAATCTGATCTTTAATTCTGCTTATTACATCCATAGAAATTACTCGTTAATTATAAAAACCAAGTAATACTATCAAGATTTGCTTTGTTAAAAAAGCTTCTTTTTATAGCAATACTATTGATTAGCCCGGTTATCAAACATATAATCATCGGTTTTCTTGCAGGCGGCTTTTAGCCGACTTTTTGCATTTTAGGTAAGGTATAATCTATGACCGGCCACATTATGCCAACTTACGGACGTTTAAGCATTTCCTTGGATAGGGGAGAAGGCGCTTGGCTTTGGGATCAACAAGGCAATTGTTATCTGGACGCTCTCTCCGGTATTGCGGTATGCAACCTGGGCCATGCCCATCCTTCCATACATAAAGCCATCTGTGAGCAAAGCGCGAAGTTGGTTCACACATCCAATTTATACCGCATCGATTTACAAGAACAACTCGCCGATCGGTTAACGGCTCTAAGCGGGATGGATAATGCCTTTTTCTGCAATTCGGGCGCCGAAGCCAATGAAGCGGCTATTAAAATAGCACGCCGATACGGTCATCAAAAAGGCATAGAAAATCCCGCCATCATCGTCATGGAAAAAAGCTTTCACGGCAGAACCTTGGCGACGCTTAGCGCTACCGGGAACACCAAGATCCAGCAAGGTTTCGCGCCATTAGTAGAGGGGTTCCTTCGCGTTCCATATAACGACATTACCGCGATTGAAAACGCCTTGCAACAACATAGCAATGTAGTTGCCATTCTTATAGAACCGATTCAAGGCGAAGGCGGGGTTAATATCCCCGCACCGGATTATCTCAATAAAATCCGCACACTATGCGACCGGCACGATTTATTGATGATGCTGGATGAAATCCAGACCGGCATTGGCCGTACCGGCAAGTTTTTAGCTTACCAGCATAACGGCATACTTCCCGATGTTTGCACACTCGCCAAGGCGCTCGCTAATGGCGTTCCAATCGGTGCCTGCTTAGCGAGAGGAAAAGCCGATAAAATTTTGACGCCGGGCACTCACGGTTCAACTTTTGGCGGCAATCCTTTAGCTTGTAGCGCAGCTCTAGCCGTATTGAACGAATTAAATGACGGCCATTTGATCGAACAAGCCGAAATCAAAGGACGAATGATCGCGTCCAAGCTCGATGAGCTATTGGTCGGCAACAATAAGATCGTAGAAATTCGTCATAAAGGTTTAATGATCGGCATCGAATTATCGGTACCTTGCGGCGAGCTCGTCAACAACGCCTTGTCAAAAGGATTGTTGATCAACGTGACTAATGAAAAAACCATAAGGTTATTACCCCCGTTGATTATCGACGCGCAACAAATCGAAAGACTGGTGGAAACACTAACCGCCGTTATCCACGAATTCACGGAAAAACATCAAGCCAATGAACCCTAGACACTTTATTAGCCTAAATGATCTAACTTCGACCGAATTTCGAACCTTAATCGATCGGGCAATCGAGCTAAAAAAATATCGTGACCCGAACTATCAACCGTTGAAGGGTAAGGTTCTTGCCATGATTTTTGAAAAATCCTCGACACGAACTCGTATCTCGTTCGAAACCGGCATGATTCATTTAGGCGGTTCGGCTTTATTTCTATCGCCGCGGGACACGCAACTCGGCCGCGGCGAACCTTTGCAAGACAGCGCAAAAGTCATTTCAAGCATGGTCGACGGCATGATGTTGAAAACGTTTAAACACGAAACGGTCACCACGATCGCAAGATATTCCAGCGTACCGGTCATCAACGGCCTTACCGATCTTCTACACCCTTGCCAACTACTTGCCGACATGCAAACTTATTTCGAATATCGCGGCGACATAGAAGGCAAAACCGTTACCTGGATTGGAGACGGCAATAATATGTGTCACTCCTATATAAACGCTGCAAAGTTATTGAATTTTAAATTACATATTGCCTGCCCACGGGGCTATGAGCCGAACCCGGCAATAGTAGAAACCGGACGGTCACACATTGAGTTTTTTAATTCTCCCGAAGAAGCGGCAGAAGCTTCTGACTTGATTGTTACCGACGTATGGGCCAGCATGGGCCACGAAGAAGAGCAAAAACAACGCGAAATAGCTTTCAAGGATTATCAAGTCAGCGAACGAGTCATGAATACTGCAAACCAAGACGCGCTTTTCATGCATTGCCTCCCCGCACATCGAAACGAGGAAGTCGCTGCCGAAGTCATCGACGGCCCTCAAAGCGTTGTCTTCCCCGAAGCGGAAAATCGTCTACACGCACAAAAGGCTTTGCTGGAATTATTAATGAGTGACAAGTAAAATTTGACCGACTCCTAATACAATAATGCAACCCTGCCTGCATCAAGGATACACGTGAAAAAATTAGTATACGCTATCATTCTCTCCGCAATCGTTATCAATGCTGCTCAAGCTAAAACCGTTTATGTCACCGACGACTTAGAATTAACTCTCAGAGTCGCCGAGAACGAACGCAGTAAAATTTTGCGAATGCTTCGCTCCGGCACGCCGTTGACACTGATCGAAGACCTCAGCTCCGGTTATTCTTATGTTAGAACAAATAAAGGTATCGAAGGCTACATTTTAACTCGTTTTTTAAAAACCTCGCCGCCCGACAGCCATCTACTTGAACAAGCAAATAAAAAAATCGAACAACTTCAAAATGATAATGCCGGACTGAAATCCGAGTTAACTTCATTGCAAGAGACCGTTAAATCTAGCGAGACATTAATGGCCGAACGCAACCAATTGATGATGGAACTTGCCGAAATAAAACAAATTTCGTCAAGCGCTATCGACATTAAAAACCAACGCGATCAATTTCAAGAACGCGTCGTTTCAGCCGAACGCGAGTTACAGCAACTTAAACGAGAAAACCAAGCCTTACGCGATAACGCTCATCAAGACTGGTTTCTCTATGGCGGAATACTCGCATTAGGAGGCGTTTTACTCGGTTTTATATTACCGAAACTAAGCCTAGGACGACGAACCAGTAGTTGGGATACGTTTTAAAGATTGGAGATGAAAGTAAGTGCGCGCACATAATGACTTGAGCAAATGCCCCTGGGATAGGACTGGGGCAAGTAACCGAATCTTCGAAAAAACTCATAACTTCCGGAAGTTATTTTTCGCGCAATCCTAAGGAACCGCTTCAACTTGATACCCCCAGTCTACTATTAACAATTGAACACATTAGGAATTCAGATGGCAAATTCAGGTGACAAATCCGCAAGACGCTTTTCATCACAAGTCGTTGACGGCATGGAACGCGCGCCAAGCCGCGCAATGCTGCATGCCGTTGGCTTTAAAAATGAAGACTTCAAAAAACCACAAATCGGCGTCGCTTCAACTTGGAGCATGGTAACTCCCTGCAACATGCATATTAATCGACTTGCCGACGATGCAGCTCGAGGCATCGATAATTCCGGCGGCAAAGCAGTTATTTTCAATACCATCACGATCTCCGACGGTATTTCGATGGGCACCGAAGGCATGAAATACTCGCTGGTTTCCCGTGAAGTCATTGCCGACTCGATTGAAACCGTGGTCGGCTGTCAAGGCTTCGACGGCGTCGTCGCGATCGGCGGCTGCGATAAAAACATGCCCGGCTGCATGATCGCATTATCGCGCCTAAACCGTCCGGCCATCTTCGTTTACGGCGGTACGATTCTGCCGGGATGCCATAAAGATAAAAAACTCGATGTCGTCTCAGTTTTCGAAGCGGTCGGTGCTCGCGCGAACAATAAAATCGACGACGAAGAACTTGCTCAAATCGAAGCGAAAGCGATACCCGGCGCGGGCTCCTGCGGCGGTATGTACACCGCGAACACGATGGCCTCGGCAATCGAAGCTCTGGGTATGAGCTTACCGAACAGCTCGGCGCAAGCCGCGGTTTCCGAAGACAAACGCCTCGACTGCGAACGCGCCGGCGCGGCTGTTCTCGAATTGCTCGCTAAAGACATCAAACCGCGCGACATCATGACCAAGGCTGCATTCGAAAATGCGATCACCGTCGTTATCGCACTCGGCGGCTCGACCAATTCGGTGCTACATTTGATTGCGATGGCTAATACAACCGGTGTCGACATCACGCTAGACGATTTCACTCGCATCGGCAAAAACGTTCCGATGCTGGCCGACCTGAAGCCGAGCGGAAAATATCAAATGGCCGAGCTGATTGAAATCGGCGGCATTCAGCCGTTGATGAAAGCCCTACTGGACCGCGGTTTACTGCACGGTGATTGCTTGACTGTCACAGGCAAAACGCTGGCCGAGAACCTTGCCAACGTACAACCGTATCCTGAAGGCCAGGACATGATCCACTCCTTCGACAACCCAATTAAAAAAGACAGTCACTTGGTCGTTTTATACGGCAATCTGGCTCCGGAAGGCTCGGTCGCGAAAATCACCGGTAAGGAAGGTTTATTGTTTACCGGCAAAGCGAAAGTATTCGATGCCGAAGAGCAGGCATTGCAAAGCATTTTGAACGGCGACATCATCAAAGGCGACGTCATCGTGATTAGTTACGAAGGCCCGAAAGGCGGCCCCGGTATGCGCGAAATGTTGTCGCCAACTTCGGCTGTCATGGGCAAAGGGCTAGGCAAAGACGTCGCATTGATCACCGACGGTCGCTTTTCAGGCGGCACGCACGGCTTCGTGGTCGGACATATTACCCCTGAAGCCTACACCGGCGGCCCGCTAGCCATCGTTCAAGACGGCGATTCCATTACTATCGATGCTGAAAACAACGAATTGACGCTGCACATCAACGAGCACGAAATGAACCGCCGCATGGAAAAATGGCAACAACCGGCCCCTAAATACACGCGCGGCGTATTGGCGAAATTTGCCAAATTGACCAGTTCGGCTTCGAAAGGTGCCGTCACCGACAATTTAGATTGATCGCGGAAAAAAATTGACCGAGTCAACTTTTTGTGACCGATTCTAATTTACCGGCCTTGTCTCTGAACCACGATTTTGTCAACTGGTTCAGAGACTACTCTCCTTATATACACGCCCATCGGAACCGCACCTTTGTCGTTTCATTCGGCGGCGAGGCAGTCTATGACTCGGGGTTCGCGCATCATGTGCATGATTTTGCGCTGCTCAATAGCCTAGGGATACGACTAGTTCTTGTCCATGGCATTCGCCCTCAAATCGATACCTGCCTACGCAAACAAAACATCACCCCCCGTTTTCATAAGAATCTCCGAGTCACCGACGAATTAGCTCTACAATGCGTAAAAGAAGCTGCCGGCCTCGTCCGGGTCGAAATCGAAGCTCTCTTATCGATGGGACTAGCCAACTCGCCGATGGCCGGCGCCAAAATACGCGTCGTATCGGGTAATTTCGTCATCGCAAAGCCAATCGGCGTAATCGACGGCGTCGATTACGGCCATACCGGCGAAGTACGCAGAATCGATAGCCAAGCCATCCATCAACAACTGGACATGAATTCCGTTGTTTTAATTTCGCCGGTCGGTTATTCACCGAGCGGCGAGGCATTCAATTTGTCGGCAGAAAAAGTAGCAACCGAAATTGCGATCGCCTTAAAAGCGGAAAAACTGTTATTGCTCACCGAACAAAGTATCAATCATCCTGAAAGCGGCGACAAGATTCAACAAATGACAACCGTCGAAACCCAACAATTTATTGATCGCTTTCCAGGCATAGAACAATCAATTAGCCTGCCTTTACAAGCTGCGATCCATGGCTGCCAATCCGGCGTTGAACGTGTGCATCTTGTTAATCGCCATCAAGACGGCGGTCTGCTTTTGGAATTATTCAGCAGAGACGGCACGGGCACATTAATTAGCTCAACACCGTATGAAGAACTGCGCCAAGCAACATTAAACGATATCGGCGGCATCTTAGAACTCATCATACCTTTGGAAGAACAAGGTATCCTAGTTAAACGTTCGCGGGAAAAACTGGAAATGGAGATCGGAGACTATATTATTATCGAACGGGACGGTCTAATTATCGGCTGTACCGCACTGCATTCGATCGAAAACGAACTCGCCGGCATGATCGCCTGTCTGGCCGTACATCCCGATTACCGAGGCTCTGCCAGAGCCGGTCGATTATTGGAGCATTTGCAACGTAAGGCTAAAATGCTAGGCATGCAGCAAATTTTTGCGCTCACGACACAAACCAGCCATTGGTTCTTAGAGCGAGGATTTGCACCAACCGCAGTCGAAACGCTGCCTGAACAGCTGAAATCGTTCTACAATCCACAGCGTAACTCTAAAATATTGTGCAAATCCATCTGAATTAATATCCATGAGCACTCAAGGCACGTTATCGCTATTACAATTAACCGACCTGCATATTCTTCCGAGCCCCGGCGAAAAAATGCTAGGAGTCGACACCGAATTTTATTTCGAGGCCGTATTGCAACATGTGCGGCAAACGAACACACATTACGATTTGGTATTAGTTACCGGCGATTTAACTCAGGACCCCTGCCCTGAAGCTTATCAAAGAATTTTCGGTCAACTACACACATTAGCAGTCGACACACTATGCCTTCCGGGCAATCACGACGATTATCCTTTAATGCAGCAATGGCTAAACCAAGACAACATCAGCTGTAAGAAACATATCGAGTTCGAGAAATGGCAAGTGCTTTGCCTGAATAGCCAGATACCGGGGAAAGCCGAGGGAAGTCTCAGTGAAAACGAATTGAGGTTTATTGAAGATGCGCTAGAAACAAAACCAAATCTTTTTACGTTGATTGCGGTTCATCACCACTGTATTCCGACCCGAAGTAGCTGGATGGACACGATGATCATTAAAAACTGCGAAGAGTTTTTAGATATTATGGACCGATATCCGCAAATAAGAGGCATCACGTCCGGACATATTCATCAAGAAATGGATATTTACTTGAACTCGCTAAGAATATTGGGCACGCCATCGACTTGCTTCCAATTCAAGCCGCTATGCTCGCGATTTACGTTAGACGACCTGATGCCGGGCTATCGAACCATTGAATTGCATTCGGACGGACGGATCACCACCCAAGTTCACCGCCTGCCGGGAATCTTGCAAGAAATCGATCGGAGCTGTACGGAATATTAAATTACCGAGATTTCTGTTGCTGCCATTTCTTAGCTAAGAAGCCGTCGGCCTTGACCGGCACCGAATCGGCCAACAAAATCTCGCCTAACTCAGACATTGCTCTGCGATAGACTTTTCGCTTGAAATACACAACATCCTTAAGCGGCTCCCAATAATCGACCCAACGCCAACCGTCGAATTCAGGTTTGGCCCCGCAATCGAATCGCACTTCCGAATCTTGTGTCAACAAACGAAGAATAAACCAAATTTGTTTTTGTCCTATGCATAACGGCCACGAGTTTTTGCGCATGTAACGTTCCGGCAATTGATAGCGTAACCAATATCGAGTCCTGCCCAGTAACTGAACGTGTTCGGAACGCAAACCCGTCTCCTCCCACAACTCCCGATACATCGCCTGCTCCGGGTCCTCGCCCTCATTGATGCCCCCTTGCGGAAACTGCCATGAATTAGCGCCCGTACGCTTAGCCCAAAACACGCGACCCTCGTCATTGCAAAGGATGATGCCGACATTGGGTCGGTATCCTTTTGAGTCAATCATGTTAAAACCTGTCAATATAAGCCTGATGCCCACGCCTTCTCTACTGAAACGATAAACTGCAAATCGCTAACGAACCCGTTTCGACCTTAGTGGGCAAAAACAAAAATTCGAAGCAGAACTACAGCGTCATTTTTCTAAGTGATAGAATGGCCCAGTGAACCAGGGATTTAAAATATTGCGATATTGTTCCACAAAACAATCAACAAGGCTATAGCGCGAAGCCCTTTAAAACTTTTCAATAGGTTACAGCAGTGAGTTTAGCGATCTTCGATTTAGATAACACCTTAATCGCCGATGACAGCGATTTTTTATGGGGGCAATTTTTAGTCGACCGAGGCATTGTCGACAAAGCCCAATATGAAGCGGCCAATGCCAAATTTTATGACGATTACAAACAAGGCTGTCTGGATATTGGGGAATTTCTTAACTTTTCATTAAAACCCTTATCTGAGCATACCCCTAGGCAACTGTTTGAATGGCGCGAACAATTTATCGAAGAAATCATCAAACCGTTAATGCTCAAACCGGCCCAAGCCTTGATCGACAAACATAAAACCAAAGGCGATACCTTGATGGTGATTACCGCAACCAATCGCTTCGTCACAGAACCTATCGTCAAGCTATACGGTATCGAACACTTGTTGGCAACAACCCCGGAATTCATCGACGGGCGATATACCGGCAATTTCAGCGGCACGCCTTGCTTCCAAGCCGGCAAGGTCACTTTACTGGAAGACTGGCTAACATCCTCGGGAGAAACCCTTGCAAACAGTTGGTTTTACAGCGATTCGCACAACGACTTGCCTTTGTTAAATCGAGTGCAAAACCCGGTTGCGGTCGACCCCGACGAAAAACTCAAAGCCTATGCGGAACAATCGAATTGGCCGATTATCAGCTTACGTAACGATCACTGCCCTACTCACCATTTTCAAAAGTAGACCTTCGTTTTTGCACCCTTCGCACTTCAAATTTCGGTAGTACCTAAGGAGGTGACGGGGTCTTAGGTGTCGATTTCTACTCCTCGGTAATTGCTCCTGCATCGCTGGTTTAAGGACGCCGTCGACAAAATGTATTATTCGAACGACAACAAAAAGTGAAACTACTTAAAAAACGCCAAACACACTATCTATTCGTGTACGGAACCTTGAGAAAAAATCACGGACACCCCATGTCGCGTTGGCTAAATCAACGCGCCGACTGGATTGGCCCTGGATATTTTCAGGGAAAATTATTTAATCTTGGGAAATATCCGGGGGTCGTAAAATCCAACAAAGCCAGTGACCGAGTGCTAGGCGATATCTACCGAACCGATCATCCGAAAATGATCTTAACCACACTCGACCGCTACGAGCAGTGCTCCATCGGCGACTCTCGACCCCACGAATATGCGAGGTCCATAGAACCGGTCATGTTTGGTCAAGACCAAATACTGAACGCTTGGGTTTATCTCTATAACCGCCCGATCGAGGGTCTCATTTGTATTACTTCCGGCGATTATCTTGCAACAAGCGCCAAACAGAGTAGCGGACAAACCCGCTAGCGTGGCTAATCTTGGCGTTATGATTAGAATTGTATCTCCTCTGTCGTCATGCGATACCACAAGTAATTTTCCTTGGTCGGTTAGATCAACAAGGTCCAAATGTTAAATGCAAAGTCTGCCTTGATTTTTTTGTACGCCCGAAATCAGTTGACCACTGGCAAGTTCAGGGGTATGTTCCGTAAGCAAACCACATTTCCATAACAAAAAAGAGGCTAAATCATGGGCTTATTCAATTTTGCAATGAATATGGGCAAAAAACTGTTCGGCTCCGAAACCGAGGCGCCTGCCGCGATACAAAAACTGATCGAAGAAGACAATCCTGGCGTCGAAAACCTGCAAGTTCAAGTCGAAGACGGGCGCGCGATTCTGAGCGGTAAGGCAAGCTCAGCCGAAGCATTGGAAAAAGCCGTGTTGATCGCTGGGAATGTGCAAGGCATCGAAGCCATCGATGCCGCAGGGGTGACGATCGCGGATGGCAGCACGGTCGCCGGAGACGATCAGTTTTACACGATCGAAAAAGGCGATACGCTTTGGAAAATCGCCGAGAAAGCCTACGACAACGGCTCGAAATATCAAAAAATATTCGAGGCCAACCGAGAAGTCATCAAAGATCCGGATAAAATTTATCCCGGCCAGAAAATCCGAATTCCCAAAAACCTTTGACCAGAGGCGGCGCCATCATGGACATCAATTCCCTACTTCAAAGCAGTGCACAAATATTCAAGAAGCAATTGGACACGGATCGTGACGGAGAAGTAGAAACCTCCGAAATCGTCGGAGCGCTGGCCAAATTGTTCGGTAACACTCAAGGCCAACTGAACATGGCTTCGATTATTTCAAGTATGCAGAACGGCAACAGTCAGGAATTAATGCAGCTTGCGTCTTCCTGGCTAGGCAAAGGCCAGAACGCACCGGTTTCCGGAAACCAGTTGGAACAAATATTCGGCCACGACAAAATCGCCGCATTCGCCAAACAACTGGGCATCAGCGAATCTACGGCGTTGAACGGACTGCAGGAAGCAGTACCCAACGTCATCGACAAGGCTTCTCCAAACGGCACGCTTGCCGATCTTGGAGAGCAGTTGTTGAATAGCGCCGGCGGCGTCTCCGGCGCCATCGATGCATTCGGAAAAATGTTCGGCCGAAAACCCTGACGTTTCGGATTGTTCGAAACGACTCAAATCATTAATCCTATTCTTTGGAGCAACGGCAATGACTAAAGATGAACTATTGAATAAAATCCAATCCACGATCGACGAACAACAAGCCAAATTGACCGAATTGAAAAACAAAGCCAAGGAAGAATCGCAAGAAACACTTGATGACATCCGCGAAGCAATCGACGACTTAGAACCCAAACTCGAGCAGGCCAAAGCGAAAGCCCTTGAAATCGCCGAAACCGCCGACGACAAATGGGATGACGTCAAAGACTCGTTGGAAGAAGGATGGGACGAGGTTTCCGCGAAATTAGAAAAAGGCTGGGACAATTTGACTTCTGCCGTGAAATCTATTTTTTCGTAAGTAAAATACCGCCGGCCGGTTCAGCAAGTAACCCGAATGCTGCTTGCTGAATCCGGGGTGAATTAAACTCGGATTATCTCGGATTCCGCTGTGTTTCGGGCTAATGGCAGCGAAATTGTTCGATCATGGCGTCTATATAGTCTTTTAAAGCCACTGCATTGTTGTATTTTGCCTCTTTCGATGAATACAAAAAGGTCACCCTGCCGCTTTTCGCATGCCCGATCAATTCCGTGACCGCATCCGGATTCGAAGCCAACTCAGAGAAATACCGCTGTTTGAACTCCACCCACTTTTCGGGATCGTGTCCGTACCATTTTCTCAGTTCATTTGAAGGCGCCACCGACTTCAGCCACAAATCGATCTTCGCCTCCTCTTTCGGCAAGCTTCGTGGCCAGAGCCGGTCAACCAAAATCCTCATTCCGTCTTCTGCATCCGGCTGATCGTATACCCGCTTGATTGAAATATTCATGACCTGATTAATACAGCCATCCGGTCCGGAACGAAACGCCGACGATCACGAACAAAACAGACAAAACCGTGACCGCAACGATATGCCCTGCCATGACCTCGAGGTTGTCTTTTGACAATGCAGGGATAACGCGAAACCTGGCGTTGACGGCAAACCCGCCGTCAACGCAAGAAGGATCAGTTTTGCCGCGATAGGATGAGAAACCGGATTCGCCATCGTGAACCATCCGCCTATATCCGGAACCAAGCGATAGGCCAGTAAAAGCCCGGTTAAAACTTGCACGATCAGCGCCGGCATACCGATTTTTTCATAAACGGACTCGAAGGCCAGCAGTAATTCCGGAGAGCGCTCCTCTAAAACTCTCGGTAAAACGACAACCGCCAAGACAATATGCCCTCCCGTCCAAACGGTGGCGCTCAACAGATGCAGCAACAACAGTATCCCGTACATGATTTTCGACCCATAAGTTTTAATTCCAGCACGACCGAGAACACCCCGCCGTAGCGAGTAGCCCGGATGGAGCTTGCGTAATCCGGGGCAAATGCTAAAGGGGCCGGAGGTTGCTTTCAGGCATGAGCAGCACCGATCGCGAACGATGCGGTTCACTTCGTTCACCGCATCCTACGAGCTGCTGAAATCGGACGGATCCCATTTCAGCTTTCGCGAAAAATCTTGGCGCGCTTGGATTTACGTTGATTTATGACCCCGTTGATCTTAGATTGCTTTACCACAACAATGTTTGTACCTTTGCCCGCTGCCACAAGGGCATGGGGCGTTTCTAGAAATAGGAGCCTGAGGAATAACGAAGGGATAATAATTCTCAGGCCTCATTGACTGTTCGACGGACTGATTAAGTATTACATTAACGTCTGGCACATCATCCTTACCAAGCTGGTTTATTGTCTGTATTGCAAGCAGTATAAATGTCAGCCATGCCACTAACTCCGACGCATTTTTAGGTATGTATTTAGCGATAAGCGAAAGATCCGGAACTTTATCCTCAATTTCCTTAGCAATCTCTTCAGGTGATTTTTTGCTACTGGCTGCTATTTTTAATATTTTAGATAGTACAGTAAGTTGTTCAATTGTTCGAGTCGGTGCTGACAATATTTCTATAACATTTCCAGTAATGTTAAAAACTCCATCCGGAACACTACCCATTCCGCCACATCTAGGGCATGGCCCAGATTTGTTACCCGACAAATGAACGTTGCTGCAGTTCTCAAAAGCAAAGCCGGACGGAAATGATGCACCGCATGTGTCACAAAATGCAGGGATGTTTACCATATTTATTCCTTGTGCAAGCTAACGATAAGGATAACTTGACGGCAAATGCGTAGCGACGATAGGAGCGTAGCGTTTAACAGTCAAGTTGACCCGTTGGTTAGAAGTTAGCGTTAAAATTGCTGCAGTTTTTCCCACGATAATTCCCCTGAAATTGGTGGTTCTGAACTTGAATAGAAACGCCAAATTATTTTGGGTAATAGGGTCAAAGGGTAATAGGGTCAAGTCTAGAATCATAGCTTTCTTTTTTGATCTTGCTGCTCTGATAATTTTACCGACGTTTGTAAAATGTAGTTCAAAAAAATCCGCTATTTGTTGATAGCTATATTCCCCTGCGGCATAGGCCGATACGATCGCCTCGTTCCGGCTGGCGGAGGTTTTTTGGTATTCGGCTAATGGCAGCGGGCGATCGTCTTTGTGCTTTGGGAAAATTAACATCGTTGTTTTTCCCTTTAATTTTTTCCTGCATCTGCGATACGAATGTGTCGTCACCGAGGAATATTTGACGTTTCAGCTCTTGCCAGATAGATTCCTGATTCATCCCTTGTGTGACAAATTCTCTATAACGTTTTGTTGCCGTGTTGCGATGAGTTGGAAACTGAGCCAACATGCTATCGGTCGCCAACCATGACGATGCCGGTGCTTCACCGGCCATCGCCCGATAACTGCTCCATAACAAGTCTCCGGGCGATGTCACCATTCCGGGCCGGACCGGATTGAGTACGACATAACGCGTCAGCTCTAGAAGGTAACTTTCGCCATCAACCAGTATCGCCTTGTAGCGACCCTGAAATAAATGGCCGGTGCGGCCGTGTCGGCCGATTTGATGTTTGCGTAAAAACACCATTTAACTGCCGCATACCTTTCGAAAGATTGGCATCAGGCGTTTCTATAACCAAATGATAATGGTTGGTCATTAAACAATAGCATGACAAACCCAGTTAAAGTCCTCTATAACACGCTTCAAAACATCAAGGAATTGAACCCTGTCTTCATCATCTTCATAAATGTTTTCACGGCGGACACCACGGGAAATCACATAATAGAACGCTCCTGAAAATTCGATTCTAATAAGTCCGATCATGAACAAATTATATAGCACCTAAATCCTGCAAACCCAAAAAAGAAGGCGAAACAGGCATTAAATCAGCACAGAAGGATCGTTCAGATATGCGATTCCACGCCTCTATTTTCCGGTCAATACCGGCTGATACCGGCGCGTTGCGTTTTACGCCAGATGCGTGCGCGTAACCGATGATTGAGGGTTTTTTAATTGGCTGACCTGGCGCTCATCAACTTCTTTGAGTAATCGGCTGATGGTCGTCTCAACCGGTATCTTTAACCAACCGGCCAGCTTGCAAAAACGCCGTCCGACCACACCGCGCACACCTTGGCGATTGATCGGGCGCCACCGATCACGCCGACCAAAGTCAGCAACATGTCTTCCACCAGTTGATAAGCAGCATTATCGCCGCGCACATGCGCAACGGTTTGTTTGACCAGTTCTTCAAAACCGATACGCTCGAGAAATTTGATTACCGGAATTAAGCCGGCCTGACTGGTTAAACCACTTGCTGTTGCCGACAGATGAACTTTTCCGGTTGGCCGACGTGCAGTTTTTTTTGAGGTTGGCGTGAGGCGTTTTCGTTCATTAAAATCATGACCTGGAGTGAAACTATTCAGTCCCCTGGCAATTATCGTTCCCACGCTCTGCGCTCATCGTTATACACAAATATCGGTAAACTTGCTAAACAGAGGTCATCGTATAACTGGAAACGGTGCTGTTTGATAAATCTGCGGATATTGGATATCAGTGGCTCCGAGATCGCGATCTGGGGATCGCTCCCACAGAGCATCCAGCCCCTTGTGGGAGCGACGCCTTCGTCGTCCCTCACCTAACGCTAGGTGAGGGAAAGTCGGTTACGTTAAGCAACAATAAAGGGTATCGAGGTCACATTT
>Ga0180009_10000556_pt1 | contig 51398 bp, 45 predicted proteins | sample OS_PC_MetaG_FD_123537 | JGI IMG/M metagenome (GOLD analysis project Ga0180009, IMG submission 123537) | Groundwater microbial communities from the Aspo Hard Rock Laboratory (HRL) deep subsurface site, Sweden - OS_PC_MetaG | ecosystem: Environmental > Aquatic > Deep subsurface > Groundwater... | reverse complement strand
ATCCCTGGCCCAGACCTGGCTACAATAATATTTTTACCAATAGGTGATATTTATTGGGAATAGCCACCCATAAACCGACTTTATTACATCGCGCCAGGGCAGGCCTTGATTTTGCGTTTAACAGCAACCTTTCTTTCTCCAAAACCTGTTCCTGACAGGTTCAGGAATTCAGAATCAGCTTTAAAATCATGTCGATCCTGTTATCCTGTCAAATGCTTTATACACTGGTGAACTATTACCCGGCACTTAATGGGCATGTCTCTTGAGTATCTCATAGACTCGATCGAGAAGTTCTCTGGGGTATATCCTGCCTGCCAGATTTTGGGCCACTCGATCATGGACACGATAGAACTCTTTCAGATCTGCATCCGAGGGCTCAGGAATGATCCCCGTGCCACCCGCTTTAATTAAATTTACAGTGTCTTCCGTTTTTTTTCTTAGTTCGGAAGTGAGATTCGCCATAGAGTGCTTAAATTCCTCTTTGAGCATGGTAGATAAACGGGGTGGGATCCCATCAAAATATTTTTTTGAAATAAGAACCACACCCGTTGCGTGGGCGAGGGGGAGGGACATCATATATTTAGTATAAGTATGCCATTGTAAGGCGAGGGCGCCCAGTGGTGGTGCGTAGACCGTGTCAATCATCCCCGTATTCAGTGCGGTGGTGACTGAAGTGATAGGAAGAGGTATGGGATTCGTGCCCATCACAGAGAAAGTCTCTTTCGAGATTGGATCACCGGAACCCGTCCATATTTTAAGTCCCACTAAGTCTGTTACCCTGTGTATGGGTTTTTTTGAAAAAAGATGAACATTTCCAACCTCTGCCCAAGCAAGGAACTCGAACTCTTTTTCTCGAAAATGTCTTGAGAAGTAGTCGTAAAGTGCTTCGTGAACCCGGTCTGTCTCTTGATCATTCCGGAAAAGAAATGGCAGATCAAGGACCCTTACCATGGGAAGTATTTGGGAGATGCCCTCACCGGAAAAGGCTGCAGAATGAACCTGTTTATTCCAGATTTTTCTGAGGACATCTACTTCATCACCAAGGATACCACCAGGGTAGAGCTTAAAACCTATCTCCCCATGACTCTTTTGTCTCATGGTTTTATCGAGTTCCCTCATGTAATTCACCCAGACCGTCCCTTCAGGAGCAACCGTTGCAAATTTTATTAAGGATTTTTCACCGGCATGGCCTAAAGACGGAACAACAATGAGGCGCATAAAGATAAGAGAAATAAAAAAAATTCCCCAGTACAAAACTTTTTTGGACAAAATATCCTCCTATTTAGAAGAGATCGTCAGCCATCTTTCTAAGCTTTCTGGCTTTATCCTGGATCATGATATTTATCAGACAAACATCCTTTAAATCTTGGGCGTTTTTTTGAGCAATCTCATCAAGAAGTTCAAAAAAAAGATTCTTATCCTGAGTCCTCACGGCATAGAAACGAGCGCAGTAGTACTGGGTTAGCATGAATTTCCTGTGATTCAGTTCCAGTGCCTTTTGAAAATAGATGTTTGCACGATTAGGATCTCCACCCAGCATCGGGGGCCGTGCGGCAAGGCTGATCCCCATTAAGATATATGGCAATCCGTAAAAATAGTCCCCATTAAGCTCCATAACTCTTTCAAGGCAGGTTTGGGAAACACCCAACTGAGCAAGGGCAACGGGTTGGTCAAGGTTGAGGTTTATCCAGGCACTCCATGCCACAGTTGTCCAGAGTAATGTCTCCAGATCATTTATATCCATAGCTTTTAGAAGTGATGCAATCTGCTCCCGCTTTAACCCGGTCCTTTTCAATACAGATCCTTTTTGTCCAAGGGCTCTAATACCATAGTTTCTGGCGCGATTATAGAGCCTTGACGCTCTTTCAGGGTCAGTGTCTTCTATAAAAAGCATACTATAGCCAGTAAATCCCAAGGTCAACGCGGTCAGAATCCGTTTGTTGTCCGGATCATTCTTAAGGAGTCCTTCTAAAAGTTTAAGATTTGAAGGGATAGCCTCTCTGGCTAGCTCAGGGTCGCATTCCTCAAAAATGGTGGAGGTGAAGTTGGGGAACAGGGAAGGGGTCAACCTCAAGGCAACGCTCATACATCCGGTGAATAAAGATGCCATAAGACCAAGCATAAGTAAAATGTTTAAAGACCTTTTTTCCATATCACTCGTCACCTATTTGTTAAAACCGGAGATAGAGACATTATTCCATCCATTGGGACGAGCCCCACCTTAGTATGGTCCCATTATTCCAGGGGCACAGCAAAAATTCAAGCATTAAAATGTTCTTTTAATTTTAGTAGTTGTAGGAATATTTTAATGTATGGTGAGTTTTAAATGATTAGCATTGGGTAGAGATGATCCCAGAATCAATAATAGATAGATTTGGCAAAAGAAACAGAGGGACTAATAACCAAGGAAAGGATCCCCTTTCTCTGGTGGTTCATCGATATATTTTTCAGCCAGAAATTGGGCACCGGCGCCATTTCCCATCTCTAGAATGCTGTTATAATAATTTAACGCGATTTTGCGTTTTTTTTCTAGATCGTAGCTCATTCCTATCTTTAACAATGGCCAAGCTATCATGAAAGGATCCTTTTCTGGATTCTTTTGAGACAAAATAGCCTGCAATTTCGATCTTGCCATGTCGTATTGATCTTGAAAAAGGTAATAACTAGCCTCAAGGTAAATTCCCTGTCTGCCCCATATGGAAGCCTTCACAGGGGAGGTTTCCTTTTCTCTTCTCTGGTTTAAATAGTCCACGACCTCTTTATATTTGGAATGCATATCTAACCGGATATATGCGACACCCTGCAAGTATACGTTGCGTGGAGCCTCTTTAAATCTATTGGCCAGCTCTTCAGCCAGAGGAAGGGCTTTATCGTAGCCCGGCTCCAAGTAGAGGTATATATGAAGAAGCAGGCTTTTTGCCTCTATGGTGGAATAGATTGCCTCCTCTGCTGCAATATGCAGTTTCCTCAACCCTTCCTCCTTATCACCCTGATGAATAAGCAGGTAGGACAAAAATTTTAACATACCTGAGAGTCGAGCCGTGTAATAATCGAAAATTCCTAACCCAAATAGAACATCCCTGTTATTGGGGTCCATTTCCAGAGATGTTTTAAGGGCATCTATGGCTTCAAGGGCCAGCAAAAAGGAGGAGAACCATTTTCTTTGCATCAATTGAAAACGCCCCTTGAAGCCCAGGGCTCCACCAAGATAGAGATAGGTAAAACTGTCCGCCTTTCCGGTCTGTATCCTCTGTTTAGCGACAGATATGGCTTTATCTATCCTCTCGCCATAATGTTTAACCATTTTAGGAGACCAGAAACCAGAAGCCAGTTTTGACCATGTCACCATGGCAAGATAAAAATAGCCCATGGGGTCATCTATTTTCTTTGCGATCTCCCTGTAGAACATATTTTCAGACTTATCGAATTCCCAATCATATAGAAGTTCAATGCCTCGAATGATATTCTTATTGACTTTTAACTCCTGTGATAGAGGTTTGGATTGATTTTCTTGGGCATCTGTCGCTTGCCCTGATATGCCCATGAATAGCACGAAGATCATTAAGAACCATATTTTTTGCCAACCGATATACCCCATCTGAAAGACCTTTCCATATAAAAAAGACAATGATTTGGAAATAGTCTGTTAAATTAACATTAAACCTGAAACATTAGCAAGTGTATTATCATCAATCTCTTCCCGCAAAAAAAAATAAAAGGTTAAGTTTAGGATTTTGCTGCATTTTTTCTTTTTATGTGTTAAAATCCATTTAATACGGGATATCAAGGGGCTGACGGCAGATGAAGATTCTAATTTTTGGAAGCAGTGGGATGTTGGGAAGCGATTGTAAAGAGATCCTGAGTAGAGACTATGAGGTCATTGCCCCAGACAAGAAAGAGTTGGATATTATTAGCTGGGACAAGGTCATCGAATATATGCAGAAAACCTCCCCGGATGTGGTTCTCAATTGCGCTGGGTTTACCGATGTTGACGCCTGCGAGAAAGAGGATTTTAAAGTAAGAAAGATCAATGTGGAAGGTCCTCGGAACCTGGCACAGGGTTCGGCAAGATTTAATTGCAAGTTAATCCATATCTCAACTGATTATGTATTCAACGGCAAGAAGATTGTGCCCCAACCCTATTTTGAAGATGATCCTACAGAACCCATCTCCGCATACGGTAAAAGTAAAATGGAAAGTGAAGTTGCAGTCAGAGAAAATGCCCCCAATTATATTATTCTTCGTTCTGGTTGGTTATATGGAATCAATGGGAGAAATTTTATCAAGTCTATTATCATCAATGCCCTCGATAAAAAAAATAAGACCTTAAAGGTTGTGAATGATCAATACGGCTCCCCCACATGGACATATCGTCTAGGCTTACAGATCAAAGAGCTAATAAAAAGTGATGCCAAAGGCACTTATCATGCCACATCTGAAGGCTATTGCAGCCGGTTTGAGTATGCCCAGTATATATTGAAAAAATTGAAGCTAAAAGCATCACTTGAACCTTGCAGTATATCCGATTATCCCCAAGCCACACGAAGACCGAAGAACTGCATCTTAGAGAACAGATTATTGAAAAAACAGGGCATCGATAAAATGGCAGACTGGAAGAAAGATGTTGAAGTCTTTCTTGATCGATTTGGCCAAGAGTTGGTTAAACAAGCAAAGGGTAGGAGAACCTGACTAAATAGCTCTTCCTATTTGAGCCCCTTCATGTATAGCTGCTTTTGCACTTCTTGGTTCGAGACAATCCCCTATCTGATACATTGTTATTCCGAGGGACTTGATCTGATCTGAGAGACTGTTATCGGGCTTATTACCAATGGCGATGATAACACGCTGTCCTTCGGGAAAAAGCTCTTTCCCGTCTTCCTTAGTCACAAACACACCGTTCTCAACTATCCTAGATGGCTGATAGCCTGTCAGAGTCCGTATATGATTCTCTTCCAGTTTTTGTAAGATAACCTTTCTAGTAACAGATTCAATCTGTGCCCCAATCTTGGGGAGTTTTTCCATAATGGTAACAGAACAGCCCTTCTCCGCCAGATAGAGTGCCATTTCGCAACCTGTAGCACCACCACCTATGACAATGACCTTATTTACCTCTGAATTATCCCCCTCGAATGGCTGGGGAAGGGTTTGAACGATGGGGCTATCTATTCCTTCTATGGGGGGTTTGATTGGGATGGAACCCGTTGCAAGAATGACCACATCCGGCATCTCATCCTTTATGGTATCAATGGATACCTCAACGTTCAGATGACATTTGACACCGTATTTTTCAACCTGTTTTTTCTGAAAATTGATAAGGCCACGCAGTTCCTTTTTATATTTGGAGGTACTACCCAGAAGAAGCTGCCCGCCTAATAAGGATTGTTTCTCATATAAGGAAACATGATGGCCTCTCTTTGCCGCTACCCACGCTACGTTCAATCCACCAGGCCCCCCACCAATGACCATGACCTTTTTCGGAGTGTCGGCTGGATGGATCTCCATCTCTTTCTCTCTTCCCAGGGTTGGATTTACCAGGCACTCTACACGACCTTTCCGCCAAATGGATTCCATGCAGGTATTACATGCAATGCATGTCCTTATATCATCCAGTCTTCCTTCTTTGGCCTTTTTTGGCATTTCAGAGTCAGCCAAAAGCCCTCTGCCTATACATACCAGGTCGGCCTTTCCCTCTTTTATAATACTATCTGCGGTGAGTGGGTCATTAATCCGTCCCACTGCCATAACAGGTATATCAAGTACCTCCCTTATGCTGGCAGCCGAATCAGCCAGACAGGCCTTTTCCATGAACATGGGCTGTGAGATCCATTCATATGTGGCATCATTTCCAGCAGAGACCTGTACGATATCAATACCAACCTCCACTAATTTTTTAAGTATCTCAATGCTCTCTTCCACGGTGAGTCCATTCGGAACAAATTCCTGGGCACTGATCTTGAAGGATATGGGGAAATCTTTACCAACTCTTTTCTTGATTTCTTTCACAATATCTCGGGCAAACTTCGTCCTCCCAGCTAGATCCCCACCATATTCGTCCTCTCTTATATTGGAGAATCTTGATAGAAATTGATTAATGAGATACCCGTGTGCACCATGGATCTCAATCAGTTCAAAACCTGCTTCAACAGCCCTGGTGGCGGCCTCTCCAAATTTCAAAACGATCTCTTGGATTCCTTCCACTGTCAGGGGCTCCACATCACCCTTGATGGTAGGGCAGGGGAGATTAGAAGGAGCAACAGGTTTCTGCTTAATCACCTTGATGGATGTCTGTCTTCCTCTATGATGTAACTGTATGGCAGGAATGGCTCCTTCGGACTTCATCACACGAGCGATGCGGGAAAGTCCCTCTATGAATCTATCGTCATATATCCTGGCCTGATGAAGGGAGACGAGTCCTTCCTCTGAAACGGTGCTAGCCTCCATGATAACCATGGCTGCACCGCCGGCTGCCCTGAGTCTGTAATATTCAATGGTACGATCCGTTATGGACCCGTCATCTTCGATCAGGAAAGATGCCAAGCCGGGCATCACGATCCTGTTTTTTAGGTTGAGATCTTTGATGGCAAAAGAAGAAAAAAGATGTTCCATCATTTTATACTCATTAAGTAGAGCTTAGTGAAGGGAGATTAGGTGAGAGTCCATTTATATAAAAAATCACTCAGTTTTCGATAGTGCCGTCACAGTAATCTCATTGACCATAAGATTCATTTTCTGATATTTTGAGTATATAACATCATCTATCATATTATATGATTTATACAATCATTAAAAGGAGTATTTTTATACTAAGAAAGGGGACAGATGATGAGAATCTATCTGATGCAACATGGGAAACCGGTATCCAAAGAGGAAGATTCGGACAGACCTCTTTCCGAACAAGGGAGAGATGATGTGGAGAGAGTAGCCCAGTTCCTTCAGAGATGTGATGTAACCATTGATGAGATCTTCCACAGTGGAAAAACCCGGGCCAGACAGACAGCTGAGATCGTGATGTCTAGATTAAACCCTGGAGGGGCACCCAAAGAGAAGAGCGGTCTATCTCCTCTGGATGATGTCAAAGAGATTGCCGGTGAGATCAACGAAAGAGACAAAGATCTTCTCATAGCGGGTCATCTTCCCCACCTTGGAAAACTCGTATCCCTGTTGGTTGCCGGAAGCGACTCTGTTCCGGTAGTAACTTTTCAACAAGGGGGCGTGGTATGTCTTGAAAGAGGTGAAGAAGGCGGATGGACCATTTCATGGATGCTTATTCCCAATATTATATGAAGAGCATAGTGCTCCCGCTATCCATGCTCGCATCCCATAATGAACAATACTAATCCCATTTACATGACACATCATTAGGTGTTATCCATGTTATTCGATTAGATCTCTCTATCTGAATCATAATTCAATGGATATCAGGCACTTTTCAGATAATATTCCTGTTTTGGTTGATGCTAAAGACATCGATGGATCTCCAGGACCCTTTTCAATGAGTTTCGGATTTGATCTGAAACCATTGATCAGATCAATAGAAAAATCTGGACTAATCAACACACCCTTTCTGATAAGAGGCAATAACGGAAACATGTTGCCTGTGGTTGGTTTCCGGCGAATCCTGGCTTTGAAATCTCTTCAATGGACAAAAATTCCATATGTAGACCTTTCAGATGCAGGACTTTCTGTTTTAGACCTCATCCTTCTCAATCTAAATGACAATCTAACCACAAGAAAGTTCAATGATGTGGAGAAAGGAATGATCCTTTATCGTTTAATTCCCCACGTCACAAGAGATGAAATACTAAGACATTATATGCCTCTTTTGAGTCTTCCTTCCCATGAATCGAGTCTTGATCTTTTTCTTAAAATTGAAGAGCTTGACACCATCATAAAACGTTCTATTGCAGATGGGACCGTTTCCATGAAAGCAATTGGACAGATTCTTGATATGGATCATGAGTCACGCATGAACGTTTTTATCTGGCTTAAAAAAATAAAATTTAACTTTAACCAACAAATACAATTCACTGAATATATAAAAGATATTTCAATAAAAGAAGAAAAATCTATAACCCATATACTGGGTGGAGAAAAACTGGTGAAACTTCTGGAAGATAAAAAATTAAATAATCCACAGAAAGCCAAACATGTGCTTCATTATTTAAGATCAAGGCGCTTTCCGCTATTAACCGATTCTGAAAAATCCTTCCGAAAAAACCTGTCCAGATTGAACCTTCCTAAGGGTGTGAGGATACAACACCCTCCCTTTTTCGAGACACCCCATTACCGCCTTGAGATTCTTTTTAGGAATGGTAAAGAATTGAAAGAAAAAATCGATTATTTGGCTGAATTGGATCGCCTAGAGATGATAGAAGACCCCTGGGAAAAGGATTTTTCATGATAGATACCCGAATTAATCGAGTCCTTGTGGAAGAAGGGGCTACTTCAAGTGCAATGAGTAAAAGGATTTTAAAAAGACTTCACGGTCTTCCTGTGGGGCATGTTAGCCCAGATAGCACTTATCAAAAACCCGAGTTTTTGGATATGGATAAAGAGACCCTCAGGTTGATCTCTTTTAATGGTGAATTTTTAAAGCCCTGTCCTGGAACTCCAGGATATATATGTTGTGGATATCAGATTCTACATGTGGGCACCAACTGTCCCATGGACTGTACCTACTGTATTCTTCAGGCCTATTTTAATGAACCTTCATTGAGAATATTTGTCAATCTTGAGGAGAGACTTGAGCGTATTGGCCAGGTAATTGACAGTCAACCCGAGAAAATCTTCAGGATAGGTACAGGAGAATTCACGGACAGTCTCGCCCATGACCATATTGTAGGCTGGTGTCATACTCTTCTTCCATTCTTCTTTGACAGAAAAAATGTTGTCTTGGAGCTCAAAACAAAAACCAACAGAATAGAAGGACTTCTATCGTCGCAATACAGGGACCAGATCATCGTTTCCTGGTCTTTAAATAGTCCTTACATATCCAACAGGGAGGAAAAAAGAGCTCCGTCCATAAAGAGAAGACTACAGGCAGCCAAGAGATGCCAGGAAGAGGGCTATACCTTGGGCTTTCATTTTGATCCATTGATAGAACATCCTAATTGGAAAGAGGAATACACGAGGACTCTTGAGATGATGGATAGCTATATTAATCCAACAGGTATCATATGGATCAGTTTAGGGTGTCTGAGGTATATCCCTGTTCTTAAGACAATTATAAGAAAGCGTCATCCAGACACACATATTCTCGACGGGGAGTTTATCCCTGGGTTGGATGGGAAGATGCGTTATTTCAAGCCCATACGGATAGATATCTATTCTTTCATGGCAGAGATGTTGAAAAAATGGCATAAGGAGTTGGGAATTTATCTCTGCATGGAGAGTGATGAGGTTTGGTATAAAAGCCTCGGTTGGTCTCCAAAAGATTCAAAAGGTCTTTGTCAATTTTTAGATGGGAGAGTGAGGGAAGTTTTCGGATAGATTCAAGAAATGGAAATAGATGTTGATTTTATTATAAACAATGTTATCTTAAAAGATCTGATTTAGAAAAAAAATGGAGGTAATTAAAATGTTAAAAGAGAAGGTAGAGGATGCACTGAATAAGGTAAGACCATCACTGCAGGCAGATGGTGGTGATATCCAGCTTATCGATGTGGGTGAAGATGGCGTGGTTAAAGTCAAATTGCAAGGTGCTTGTGCAGGCTGTCCCATGTCACAGATGACCCTCAAGATGGGGATAGAGAAGGTTCTGAAGCAGAATGTGCCAGAGATCGACCGCGTTGAGACGGTGTAGATCAATACAATTAGAATAATTTCAATAGAGGGAGAAGAGATGGAGATTAATAAGGTTGGCGTTTTGGGATGCGGTCTTATGGGATCGGGTATCGCTCAAGTGTCTGCTCAGGCCGGGTTTGAAACAGTTGTCAGAGATGTTGAACAGAAATTCATCGATAAAGGGCTAGGGATTATCGAAAAAAATCTGGCCAGGGCAGTGGAGAAAGGGAAGATGCCCCAAGAGGAGAAGGATAGCATCGTTGGCAGGATTAAGGGTACCCTTGATCTTGAGGATCTGAAAGATTGTAACTTGATCATAGAAGCGATTATTGAGAACTTAGAATTCAAGAATGAGGTCTTCTCGGCCTTGGATAAGATATGTTCTGATAATGCTATCTTCGCAAGCAATACATCTTCGTTGACAGTGATGTCGATGGCAGCTTCCACCAATCGAACAGATCGTTTTTGCGGTTTACACTTTTTTAATCCGGTACCCGTAATGAAGCTTGTTGAGGTTGTTAAGACCATTGCCACCAGTAAAGAAACAGTTGACACCTGTTTTGAATTCTGTAGAAAGATCGGCAAAGTACCCATCTTAGCGAAAGATAATTCGGGATTTATCGTTAATCTGCTACTGATTCCCTATCTCTTGGACGCAATCCGGATTCTGGAGCAGGGTGTTGCTACAATCACTGATATAGATACGGGGATGAAGCTGGGGCTAAACTACCCCATGGGCCCATTTACTTTATTAGACTTCGTGGGGCTTGATACAACATACAATATTGCCAACATTATGTTTGAAGAATACAGAGAGAAGCGCTATGCTCCGCCACCTCTATTAAAGAAAATGATCCTGGCAGGATATTATGGTAGAAAATCAGGCACAGGTTTTTATGACTATAGCGGGGAAGAACCTGTGCCCATGGATTTAGGCATCTAACTGGAGATAACGGCACTTTTTTAGAATATGGATTAGTCCTATTAGGATATCAGATAAATCCATGATCACAGTGGAGTAGGGCTTATTATGATATGAGGTAAAAAACCATATCAAGTAAAGATTTTAAGTTTTGAGTATAAAAGAAGGCAGTTTGAAGTTCTTGAACTGCCTTCTTTTATATAGTCAAAGATTAGGGAAAAATTATTAATTCTATTTATTTTTATGCCGCATCTTCTTTTTCTGTTTTCTATATTTATGTTTTCTTATCTTCTTACGGCGTTTCTTTACCACACTGCTCATTTAAACAATAAAACCTCCATGCGCTAAATAAAGTATTTTTACACTGATCCTCTTGCAGATGTCAACAAATTATTTATTTCTGGGGAGATATACCTCCCAAAAGGGTAGAAATAATCAGGGAAAACTCTAATGTATCAATCCATAAGCATGACAGGCAAGTTATCTGGGATTTTATGCCTGGATATATTTACAATTTATTTTAGTTTACATAATATATATTATCAGACTATTTAATTTACGGTCTTCTTTTTTGTCCTGATTTTGGCTCTGTAAAGGTTTTTATCCGCATTTAAAACCAAATCCTTGTCTGACATCTCTTCGGAAAACTTTTTATACCCGATACTTGCAGAAATATGACCGTTCTCCATAAAAGATTTTTGAATACGCTTTCCAATCTCCCTGGCGATATTTAGATCTGAGTCAATAAGGATAATGGCAAATTCATCTCCTCCGTACCGATAGCCAGAATCGACACCTTCGCGGATGGATTTATTTATTATCTGGCCCACATTGCGGAGCATCTCATCGCCTTCCAAGTGGCCATATGTATCATTATACTCTTTAAAATTATCCAAATCCAGGAGTATTAATGAGAGTGGATGTTTTTGCCTTTTGGCCCTTGTGACTTCGTCTTTCAGTCGCGTGTAAAAATGTCTCTGATTGTAAAGACCTGTTAGTGAATCGGTTACGGAGAGCCTGCAGAGCTCTTTTCTTAAATCTCTTTCAATAATAATTCTTCTTATTTTGGCTTCCAATTCTTCCAGATTAAAGGGCTTATTGATAAAATCATTGGCCCCAGCATTAATAACGTCAACATATCTGTATCCTCCTGAATAGCCTGTCATGGCTATGACGCTCACGTTTGGTAATCCATCGTGGATCTTTTCAATAAGCTCCAAACCATCCATACCTTTCATCTTCATATCGGTTAATACAAATGTATATTCTCTGTCTTTTAACATTTTTAGGGCTTCAGAACCGTTGGATGCCGAGTCACTTGAAAGGTTCAGGGTTGCCAATAAATCGCGAAGCATCTCCCGCAGATGGGAATCGTCATCAACAATAAGAAACAATTCTTTGCTATAATGGGTATTATTTTTTGCCATGGTCAAAATGGATAAATTAATTACTCAAACGTCAAGGAAACTCTACAACTTATTGAATTTAAAGGTGTTTGTGGAGACCTGAGATTTGGTTTCCAACATTCCAATTGAGGAAATTCCTAGGTTTTCCCATAAAACCATGAGATACCTTACTCTAAGAGTTCTCCCCAGAGAGAGTTGACATAACTATACTTAATCTTTACTTTAACTAATCTATTTATTATTCTAAAATTCGGAGATAAATTTACTATTTTATTCGTGTCTGTCCTTCCCGTTAGTTGTCCCCCCTTTTTGCTGTCTCCTTCCACTAGAATCTCTACTTCCGTTCCCTCAAGCATCTTATTTTTTTTCAGGGTGATCTCTTTTTGGAGTTGCTGAAGGATGGCGAGTCGTGATGATTTCACCTTTTCATCAACTTTTCCTCCCATTTTCTCTGCAAAAGTACCTTTTCTGTCAGAATATTTGAAAGAAAATAAATTATCAAACTCTATTTCCTTGATAAGACCAAGTGTCATCTGAAAATCTTCCTCTGATTCATGAGGAAATCCAACGATAACATCACTTGTTATGGCCATAGCAGGTCTTATGTGCCGTAATTTTTTAATTAATTCCTTGTATCTCTTCTGTGTATATCCCCTATTCATGAGCTTCAGAATCTTGTCTGAACCTGCCTGAAAAGGAAGATGAATATGAGGACAGAGATTATCCAATTCCCCAAAACAGTGAATCAACTCGTCTGATAAATCCTTTGGGTGAGAGGTAGTAAAACGTATCCTTGCTAGTCCATCGAGTACACTCAGTTTTTTTAGCAGAAAGGGAAATCTCATCTCTTTTTTATCCCCAAAGTGATAAGAATTGACATTCTGCCCCAATAAGGTGATCTCTTTCACCCCTTGTGAGATAAGATGTTCTGCTTCTTTAAGTATCTCCTCAGGAGGACGGCTGATCTCCTTACCCCTCACATAGGGAACCACACAGTAACTGCAGAAATTATTGCAGCCCTCCATAACAGATATGTAACTCTTGATCCTGTTTTTAAAATATCCATTGCTGGCCAAAGGAGAACGTGATTGTAATAGACCCATATCAGTATCTACGATCTTCTCTTTTCCTTTTTCGATACGTTTCAGGTTCTCTTTAAACCTACTGATGGCCCGGGTGCCCAACACGAGGTCCAGCTCTGGAAACCTTTTCATCAAATTGGAGCTCTCTTGTTGTGCAATACATCCCAAAAAACCCAAGATCAAACCAGGTTTCCTCTTCTTGAGGGATACCATACGCCCAAGAGCGCTAAAGGCCTTCTGTTCGGCTTTGACTCTCACTGTGCATGTATTGATGAGGATAAGGTCGGCATTCTTTGGATCGTCCGTGTGAATATAGTCCAGATCCATCAGGATCTGCCCCAGATAATCTGAGTCATATTCATTCATCTGGCAACCCATTGTAATCATGTAATAATTGCGGGGCAAAAAGAATTAACCTCTCAGCTTTAGTCCATTTTCAATATTTAGTGGAGTGTAACATTTTAGCTCTTTGAAAAAAATCCGCGTTTGATCCGGCCGTGGGGGTCTCTTTCTAAAGCCGCCTAACCCTCCCTCATTCCATGGGACGGCAGATTAGCGTGGAAAATCTTCCCGGGATAGCCCCAGAGGACGTCCTCCTTTGCCCCCCATGTCCTATCTGCCTTTTCCATAGTGTTATTAAATGCCTGGGGGCGTTCCACGAGCATCGGAATTATTTTTATGAGGCGGCTTTTGATAGAGACCTCCACTGCCGGACTTGAACAACTTTCAAAGACCAAAATCTTACAGTGGAGCCAAGTTGATAGCCTCATTTTTCCTCAAATATTCCAGCAAATCAGAAATCAAGCCTTGGCAACCGGGTGAAATCTGGAGTTCAATAAGTGCCTCATATGGATCAATAGTTCTTACAACAGCCATTCCATCATAGGATTCTATGATCACTCTGAGATAGTTGATCTCCCGTCGATCCACCCTGTAGATGTTTTTAATGGTCTCCATTCTTTCTATAGGTAGCTCCCCCCCACCTCAGTTTGGTTTTCAGGATTTCGAAATAACTCTGATCAGGAGATTTAATCAATTTGATGCTCTCTTGTGCCTTATATATCATCACTTTATCTTCATGAGAGAGATCAAATCCGACCTGCCCGTCAAAGGTCAGACTTGCTTTTCCCTCATCTTCTTTTCCCATCTCGATACAGATGGCATCTGAATCGGGGAGTATGATTGGTCTATTTGTGAGGGTAAAAGGACAGATCGGTGTCAAAATGAAATTTTCCAATGTAGGATGGAGGATCGGGCCTCCGGCAGAAAGATTGTACGCTGTTGATCCCGTGGGAGTGGAGATTATCAAACCATCCGCCCTGAAGGTGGTCAAAAACTCCTCATTGATATACACATCCAGGTCAATAATTCTTGCTAAGACCCCCTTATTATTGATCACCACATCATTAAGGACCAAGAAACGACAGACCTCCTCCTGTCCCCGCAAGACCTTTGTTTCAAGCATGAATCTGGTTTCAACTTCAAGCTGTCCTTTGAACATCATTTCAATAGCCGGATATAGCCTGTCAATTGGAATCTCTGTCAGGAATCCTAGCCCCCCTAAATTGACACCCAGAAGTGGGACACCATATCGGCAGACCTTGCGAGCAGCCCCAAGCAAGGTTCCGTCGCCTCCAAGGACAACGACCCAATCTACAGATTGGGGGATAATGGAGGGCTCCTCATAACACCCGTCAAACACTCCTTTGGCACCCATCTCCTCCGAAAAAACGTTTATATTCCTATCCCTTAGCCAGTTTTCAAGTCTTTCGGCCTCTATTTCTGCGGGTTTAAAGTCGTGTTTATAGATAATGCCGACTGAAATTTGGGACATAAAAAAGAATCCTCTCTTCTTAGAATTTTAAGTGATTTTTACCCAAAAAAAAGGTTCACCTGAGGCGGTGTAACAGATATCTCTATTATAGCACATGAGTATCATCAATAAAGAGGGGCACCAGACTAAATTTTTTGACATCCACCAGACCCATATCCGTTAATTTTAACTCTGGAATAACAGGTAGTGCCAGGAATGACAAAGACATAAATGGTTCCGGAATAGTACAACCTAAAGATGCGGCGGCCCGGTTTACTTCATGCAATTGTTCTACCAATCTGTCCAACGGTTCCCTCGACATCAATCCGGCCACCTCAAGAGGTGTTCGGGCAAGTACCTTGTCACCATTTGCCACGACCATTCCACCGCCCATGGCCTTTATCTCTTCCACCGCCCTATAGATCTCGTGGTCTTTGACTCCCACCACAATAATGTTATGGGAATCATGGGCAACGGAAGAGGCCATGGCCCCATGTTTCAATCCAAAACCTCTTACCAACCCAATTCCAATTCGTCCAGTAGCCTGATGCCTCTCCACAACCGCCAATTTCAAAATATCTGCCTCAATATCAGGTATCACCAGACCATTATCTGTCCTTATCTTCTCATAACATGCCTTTGTTATTATCTGACCCGGTATCAGTTCGATAATCCGGGCTCTGGCACCTTGGGCCCTGACTATAAAACTCTCGGTTGTTATTTGGGAGATGTTCAGAGGGTGAGGTTCCATAGTCTCCTTAGATTTCTGGGGTAAACCCATTAATTCTCCCGCTTCCACCACCAGACGACCATCCTTATAGACCTTATCAACCGTAAATTCCTCGAGATCATTCAAGACTATGAGATCGGCGCGATAACTAGGGGCAACGGCTCCTCGGTCTTTTAATCCAAAATATCCTGCCGGGTTTAACGTAGCCATCTGGATAGCCATGATTGGATTCATTCCCATTTTAACGGCCTTCTTTATGATGAAATTCATATGTCCTCGGTTTTTTATATCTTGAGGATGCAGATCGTCTGATACAAAACAGAACCGTCGGAAGTTTTTGTCGGTAACAAGTGGAAGAAGTTCCTCAAGATTCTTAGCGGACGTTCCTTCACGGATCATTAGCATGATACCACTATTAACCTTCTCCATGCCTTCGTTGCGATCACTTGCCTCATGGTCAGTCCTGATCCCAGCGGTTAGGTATGCTTGAAGATCATAACCTGAAATGGAGGGGCAATGGCCGTCGATGATCCTATCTTGGAAGAGAATCAATTTCTCAAGCACTTCAGGAACTCCCATAATCACACCGGGGAAATTCATGACCTCAGCCAACCCCAGAATCCTGGGCTCGTTTTTAAGTTCCGAAAGATCTGAAACATCCAGTTGAGCCCCTGATGTCTCAAGATGGGTTGCAGGGACACAGGAAGGAGCCATAAAAAAGATATCAAAAGGGATTGATTCACTCTCACGAAGCATAAATCGAATCCCCTCCATGCCCATGACATTGCCTATCTCATGGGGATCTGAGATGATTGTTGTGGTTCCGTGGGGCAGAAGGGCTGCTGCAAGGTTTGAGGGGAGAAGCATGCTGCTTTCAATATGGATGTGGGCATCAATCAGACCCGGAATAACCCATCTGCCATCCATATCTATCTCCTCTTCACCGTGATAATCAGACCCCAGCCCCACAACAAAGCCATCATGAACAGCCACGTCCCACTCTTGGATGATCCCTGAAAAAAGATTAACCACCCTACCCTTTTTCAATACCAGATGAGCGGGTATCTCCCCTCTTGCTGCCTGAATTCTCTTTTTTAAGTTCAAGGATTCGTCATTCATAATAATTAAGTAGTTTGAGTTGGTGGACCTCCTACTTCCCACAATCAACCGTTATTTCACCCCGTATCAAAACCGAACCTTTGTGCCACATATTGGGGGACATCCACTGTCCCCAATAGAATCGGACTTTGATGGCAATCAGATCCCCCGGAAACCATTAATCCCATCTCGTTTGCAAATGAAAGATATGAATCTGTTATATCTGGGTCGTGTCTGGGATGCCAGCACTCGATACCATCAATATAGGGAATCATTGTCTCTTTGATTATTTTCTGTTGTTCATGAATAGAGGTGGTAAATGAGATAAGGGAAGTTCCATTTGGGTCGCCGGGATGGGCAAGCATTAATTTCCCGCCTGCCCCCTTTACGAGTTCAGAGGCCTTGGAAAGGGAGAGTGGCATCTTGGGCACGTTACATTTAACGAGATATCTATCAAAGGCCTCCTGGTTGTTTTTTACGATTCTTTTTTTCACCATTTGACGGGCTATATGGGGGCGGCCAAAAGCACCATCCACTGTGCTCTGGATCTCCTCTAGATCCTTATGTGTAAATTCTTTTAGCCCCTCACTGACAAATTCCTGATTGATTTTTTCGAGAATCCTCTCTGCCCTTAATTTTCGAAAATCTCGCAATTTTATCAGTTCTTGCACAAGGGGTTGATAATGTATGTCATATTGATAGCCGAGAAGATCAAGGGATATGGGTTTTGAGTTCCCATATTGGGGATGGGAAAAAGAGATGTTTAACTCCAATCCGTAAAGGTAATGAATGCCGTATCTATCAGCCAGTATCTTTGCCGGCTCTTGGCAATCGATGGAATCGTGATCGGTAATTGAGATTATACCGATTTCTCTTTTTGTAGCCTCTTGGAATATCTCCTCAAGAGTCATTCGACCATCAGAGCAGCTGGAATGTATATGGAGGTCAATCTTCATCTTCTTTGATGAGGCTTGCACCCATATCCAGTGCCCGGAAATTCACCTCCAGCTTCGACTCAGGAAATATATCTTTCAATGCATTCCTGAAATCCCCTGCATCAAGGGGAAAGTCGGGAAGAGCACTCAAGGCACCTAGCATGATCATGTTCAAAAGAATGGGTTCCCCCAACTCCAGGGCCATTTGTGTGGCTTCGAGCCAGAAAACTCTTTGGCCAGATTCCGCAAGCACAGATCTGATCTGTTCTTTATCAGGATATTCCACGTCCCCGGCTATGACATTTAAAGGATAGATGGGTCTGGAATTAACAATAAAGATCGTATCTTCATTTCCATATTCCATCAGAATCCTCAGGGTCTCAAGTGGTTCAAGGCCGAGGATGACATGGGCCATGTTGGGAGGAATAAGGGGAGCGCAGTTGGATTCCCTTGAAAGGCGTATGTGACTCATGACCGGCCCTCCCCGCTGGGACAGGCCAAAGGTCTCCCCAACTGTTACTCGCAAGCCTCTATTAACGGCAGCCCTCCCCACTATCTGGGAGGCCAGAACATTGCCCTGTCCCCCAACTCCGGTTATAATCAGATTAAAAGACATAATCATCCTTCCACATTTTCTTTAACAATGGCCTCTTGGGGGCAGATATTCGCGCAGATACCGCAACCTACACAGATCACCTCATCAATTCTGGCCTTGCCATTGCTATTATCCCAGATCAATCCAGGGCATCGAAAGATCCGCGTACAATAGCGACCACAACCACATTGCTCTCCCAGGCATAATTCCTGATCAACATTCAAGCTGTATGGGAATTTACCCTCTCTACCCTCCACGATGGCACATTTCCGTTTAAGGATAAGGACTCTCGGCCCCTTTTCTTTCATCAGCCTGTAGATGGTTTTAGCCGTATTTTCCATATCATACGGGTCTGCCAACTCAACACAAACCCCCAGTGATCGGCATAATGCATCGATATCCACTGGATCAGCTTCGGAACCCATGGCAGTGGAACCTGTTCCAGGATGTGGTTGAAAGCCGGTCATGGCGGTGGCGCTGTTATCAAGTATCAACAAGAGAATATCCGATTGGTTAAATTTGGCATTAATGAGGGCTGGTATGGCGGCATGGAAAAACGTGGAATCACCACAAACGGTGATGACCGGTTGATTAAAACCGAATTGTTCGAGCTTTCCATAACCTGAAGCCAACCCTGAACCAGATCCCATGGCATGAACCGATTTGACCTGATTGAAGCCCGTAGGCCAGATGCCCATGGTATAACAGCCAATATCGCCTGAGACAAAACCATCCCTATTATCCCATGCAAGGGCGGTTTTTATGGCATAATAGGTTCCTCGGTGTGGACACCCCGGAGAAAACCCGAATTCCCTGGCAGGCACCATCTCTTTGATAATGGGAGTCAATCTCTCCCTGTAAGCTCTTTTCCCATAATCGATACCGAATATATCCGCAAACAGATTCAATAGGATATGAGGTGACTGCTCGCCACAATGGGGCATGTGTCCCGAGGACTTACCTAGAAACTCTTTAACCCCGATCTCTTTTCCAAGATCAGCAGCCAGTGCCTTTACGTTCTCTTCTAGGAAGGGATCCACGTCTTCCACAAAAAGGATTCGATCACATAAGGTAAGATGTTTTTTCAAAAATTTTTTAGGTATGGGCCAGGTGGTGCCCAGTTTAAGTACTCCAACCCTATCTAAAAGGCCTAGGATTGCCAACGCCTCGTCAATATACGTCCATGCGCAACCCGAAGATATGACCAGGAGTTCAGGTTTGTGGGGCCCTTGATAATGGTTAAAAGGTGAGTCTTCAAACATTTCAGCCGCCTGATCCAGCTTCTGATGTCTCGTCTTATGCTTTTCAACCACTGGAAATGTGTGAAACGCAGAATCAAGATCAAAATGGGGTGTTGGTCTAAAGTCTGGGAGATCCCCTAATAGTACATTGGAACGGGTATGTGACAGACGCGACACGCTCCTGATCATCACAATGTTCTCTATATTCTCCGATAGTTGAAATGACCATCGGGTCATTTCGAGGGCCTCTTGAGGGGTTGCTGGTTCAAGTAAAGGTATGTCAGCTAACTTGGCAAAAAGCCTTGCATCTTCCTCGTTTGTGCTGGAGATACCGGATGGATCATCGCAACTGACGAGAACCAATCCACCCTTGGTCCCGGAAAGGGTGAGATTAGTCAGAAAATCCGAGATCACATTGACTCCATTCTGCTTCATACTCACCATTGCGCGACAGTGTGCAAAGGAAGCGGCAGTGGCTGCTTCCAGGGCAACCTTTTCGTTAACAGACCATTCCACATAGATTGGTAATTTTTGAGATGCCTCTGCTAGTGTTTCGAGGATCTCTGATGATGGGTTCCCAGGATAAGCGGCACAGAATACCACGCCTCCTTCTAGAGCCCCCCTGGCAATGGCTTCATTTCCCTGAAGGAGCACATTAATCCCACCTGATCTTTGAACGATGGGGTTCATGATTCTCTCCGTTTCATCTCTTCTGTGGCAATTCTGCTCTTCTCTCTTTTATTGAGAGACGCCTCTTTAAGATGATCAAAATTCTCTTTTGGCAGATTATCAATCTGTATATGGTTATCCTCAACGGCAGCCGTCATTATCTCTTCCCCCTTCTGGCTCCTCACAACAACGGTATTCCAGCCCTCTAACCCTTCAACACTTCCCACTGATATGTCCGCATGTTCAGCCGTCATATCGTCACATAATGCACATCCCTTCTGAATGAGTGGTCGAATATCGTCCAATGGAAATTCTCTCCAACCCTTTTCTGTTAGAACAAGAAATACTTGAGAAGGTGGAGGGGGAATATCATATTTTTTTATGGGTTCTTCAAGTCCGACATTTTTTAGATAGTCATTCAATTGACGATAATCGAGGGCCCAAGTACAGAAAAGACCTATCTTAAGGTTGACACGGCTAACTCTTTCCGCACCATCTGGCTCCATTAAACCCATTCGCGCCAATGCCTCCATCTGACATGGAAGCCCCACTACTGCCAATCTCTCTTTATCCCCTTTAATGGCTCTGTTCAGGGCTGCCAACCCACCCGATGCGTTATACCTTGACCCCGCACAGTTAAGGATATCAGATCTATCTTTTGCGATGGTACCTGCAGGAGAAACATCACCTCCTTTAGCGGTCATTATGGCTGATTCGATGAAACCCTTCTCAATGGCATATATAAGCAGGGTAGAGACGACCCCACCGTATTGTGCCATTTTACTAATCTCTTCTTGGGATGAGCGTGCCATAAAGATTTTTTTGAATGATCCGATCTCTGAGATTTGATCCTGTTTTTTTATTATTTTATCCAAAGAGGTTTCATCGTAGTCTGCGCGAGGGCATATCTGTAAACATCTCCATGTATCCGATGTGCATCTATCCATTACAACAACCCTGCCGTCAAAATAGTCAAAATACGGGCACAGACCCACACATGCCCCACATGTTACGCAGATTCCCTTGTTGATAACCTTATCAATCAACTGGCATTGACCATTGGAAATAGAATCGTCCATCTTCTGCTTAATCCTTAAGATCTAGATATATCGCCTTTAAGATCTCCTTTCCTCTAATTTAAGATAAAGCAAACATTATACAGAGCATTTCAGCTCCTTAGGTCCCCTGCCCTTTCCGGGGATTAGTCGAGGGGAGTGGGTGTAAAGTAAGATTTTTATATTAGGCTGGAGATATAGGCAAGAACAAAAAGAGAATCGATATGGATTAGCAGTTAGACTAACAGGGTTTAAAACTTATTATACCCTTGCTAGATCCCTTTTTTGTATCGCTGATAGTACTTAAAAACCTTTTCAACAAACCTTTGAGTAGTCTTGTATGGTGGAATTCCTTTGTATTTTTTAACCTTTTTACTCCCTGCATTGTAGGCTGCGAGTGCTAATTCCAGATCGCCTTCGAACCGATTCAAAAGCTTTTTCAGATATTTGACTCCACCGTTAATATTATGCTCAGGATTAAGGGAATCTTCAACACCGAGGGCCGTAGCCGTGGTGGGCATAAGCTGCATGAGACCTATTGCACCTTTTTTAGAGATAGCCATGGGATTGTAGCTGGACTCGGCCATTATAATGGCCTTTACAAGGGCTGGATCAACATCATATCTATTGGCAGCAGCAAAGATGATAGGGTAAAAGTTATGTTCCTGTTCATTTTGTCCAACCTTTGGATAGGTATCATGGGATTTCATATGATGGACTTGAAGTTTATAGGGCCTTGGTTCCTTTAATACGAGTTTAATCTCCTTTTGAACTGTCTGATCTGGAAAGACAGTCATGAGAGATATCATCACTATGGCAAAAATCGCACAGATTATGGCAGTCACGGAGGTTTTTAGGGGTGATTCGGAATCCACTTTTGACCTCTTTTTGAGAAAGTTAGTGTACTTTAAGCATATTTACACATTTGTCAAGGCTAAAAATTTTACAATATTCTCTTTATTCTCTTCCATCCATCTTCTGGAATATTGGCTCCCACAACCTGACATACTTCATAACCACAGGCGGAACCGAATTCCCCGCATTTTTCAAGTGGATACCCGTTAACAAGACCGAACAGGAAACCAGATGCCCAAAGATCACCTGCCCCTGTTGTATCAAGAGCTTTTCCTGACCCTTTAGGTTCAACCCTTATGATTTTACCATGGCGGGCGATATAACTTCCTTTTTCCCCGACCTTCAGAACCGCAATATCTACATCTTTCGAGAGAGCTTCGATGCCCTTTCTCTCATCAGAATATCCTGTGAATGCTCTGGCTTCATCCTCATTGGCAATTAGAATATCAACATAATCGGATACTATCTTATCAAGGATCTCCCTGGATTCTTCAACAACCGTAAAGCTCGCAAGGTCAAGGGCGATAAGCGCTCCACTCTCTTTGGCAGTTGATAAGGCTTTCAGTATAAGGTCCTTATTAAACAGCAAATATCCTTCAACATATACAATTGCTGCATCCTCGAAATACCTATTTGAAACATCTTCCGGTAACATATCTGCAGAAGCCCCGAGAAAGGTAAACATGGAACGTTGTGCATCTGGTGTAATAATGGAAAGAACTCTTCCTGTATACGAAGTTGAAGTTAAAAGACTCGGTTCTACATTGTTTTTTTTCAGATCGGTTTCAAAAATGATCCCGAATTCGTCCTCACCCCGTTTTCCCACAAAACGTGCCATGCCTCCAATCTGTCCAATCCCTATTATGGTATTGCAAGCTGACCCACCGGGAACAACCCTTTGCTTACCCTTAACCTGTGACAATGTCTGTTCGATAAATTCCTTGTCCACAAGGGTCATTCCACCCTTTTCCACATTTAATCTTTGAACAAAATCGTCATCTTCATAGACAAGAATATCAACCAGGGCGGAACCAATACCTACAATCAGTTTCTTCTCCTCAGTCTTTTTCATCGGATCTCAACAATTATGTAAACTATATATTTTTTATTAAAAATCATTTTATATCATAAATAATATACAAAAATAATGTTTACTATTAAATATTAAATTATTGTAACATTATAGCTCTTTGAAAGCCATTCAAGTCCGCCCGTGGAGGTCTCTTTCAAAAGCCGCCTCATAAAAATACTTCCGATGCTCGTGGAACGCCCCCAGGCATTTAATAAAACTATGGAAAAGGCAGAGAAGATGTGGGGGGCAAAGGAGTACTTCCTCTGGGGCTATGCCGGGAAGAATTTCAACACTAAGTCCCGCCATAGCGGGATCCCATGGAATGAGGGAGGGTTAGGCGGCTTTTGAAAGAGACCTCCACGGCCGGATCAAACGCGGATTTTTTTCAAAGAGCTAAAATGTTGCAAATTATGGCTTGTATTCAATGTAAAGGGTCTCGTTGTGCCTATATTCCTAGATTTTAATCCCGCCGTGGGGGATGTCAAGTCTTTGTATTGCATTGAAGGATAGCTACGAGTCATGCATGAGATGTTAGCTACAAGATGCTGGATTAAAAAAGAATGCTACAAAATTCCTTGACAGAAAATGAAAAAACGCTGATTGTTAAACACCATTTCATTCAGGAGTGTTTACTCGTTATGTTTGAAAAGATTCAGTTCACCGTTGACTTTTTGGCTTCAAGAATAACAGTCACCCCCCAAATAGGAATGATTACAGGTACTGGTCTTGGAAATATGACTGAGAAGATGGATGTTGACTTTCGCCTTCCTTATGAAGAGATACCCAATTTCCCCCGCTCAACCATCACGGGACATAAAGGGACACTTGTTTCAGGAAATATGGGAGGCAGATCAATATTGGCTATGGAGGGGCGATTTCATATTTACGAAGGCTATACCCTTCAGGAGATAACATTCCCAATCAGAGTGATGTCTAAGCTCGGCATTGACTATCTTTTTATCTCCAGTGCGGCGGGAGGTCTAAACCCACAGTTCGAACGGGGCGATCTGATGATTGTAACCGACCATATCAATCTGACAGGAATGAATCCATTAATTGGCCCTAATCTGGATGGATTTGGACCTCGTTTTCCGGACATGTCCCAGGTTTACGACCGTGACCTAATAATGCTTGCCAGAAAAAATGCATTGAAAGAAGAGATCTCCCTAAGACAAGGGATCTATGTGGGAGTAATTGGCCCAAGCCTCGAAACACCTGCAGAGACCCGATTTTTAAGGGTAATCGGGGCTGATGCAGTGGGTATGTCCACAGTCTCAGAGGTCATTGTGGGGGTACACTGTGGTCTCAGGATAATGGTCATCGTTGCCATAACCAACATCAATCTCCCTGATTGTATGGAAAAGACCTCCATTGAAGACATCATTGACACCGCAAATGAAGCCGGATCAACCCTGGGAGCCCTATGGGAAAGGATTGTTAGGGATCTGCCAGACTAAATATTCCAACAAAGGATTTATTCATGGAAAAGCTTGATATTCTCATAGTGAACGGAACAATTTTAACAATGGATTCCAAAAATTCCATGATTCATAATGGATTTTTGGGAATCAAAGGGGATACCATTGTATGCATTGAAGATGGCGAAGGAGAAAGGATTGAAGCTAAAAAGATCATAGATGCCAGAGGAGGTCTCATACTCCCAGGTCTGATTAACGGACATACCCACGCAGCCATGACTCTTTTAAGAGGTCTTGCGGATGATCTTCCGTTGATGGATTGGCTCAATAATTACATCTTTCCAGTTGAAAGCAGAATGGATGAGGATTTTGTATATACAGGGACGCTTCTTGCCTGTGCCGAGATGATTCTGTCAGGAACAACAACATTCTGTGATATGTATCTATTTGAAGATGAGGTGGCTCAGGCTGGAAATGATGCAGGCATGAGGTGTCTTGTGGGAGAGGTCCTTTATGATTTTGACTCCCCTAATTACGGATCTATCGAAAACGGCCTAAGATATACTGAAACATTAATTAAAAAATGGGAGAACGATCCACTTATATCCATCGCTGTGGAGCCCCATGCTCTCTTCACCTGCAGTCCTGATCTTCTTACTGCTGCCAATGATCTCGCCCTCAAGTATGAGGTTCCTTTGATTATTCATGTGGCAGAGACCCGAGGGGAGGTGGATGAGATTCAGCAAAAGTACGGCAAAGGGCCTGTAGAACATCTCCTGTCACTTGGCATTTTGGGTCCTCATCTCATTGCTGACCATTGTGTCCATCTGAATGAGAATGACATTAAGATGTTGGCGGAACATAGCGTAAAGGTGGTTCACAATCCGGAGAGCAATATGAAACTGGCATCAGGTATTGCCCCCATACCCGAAATGCTAGCCCACCATGTAACCGTAGGTTTAGGGACCGATGGATGTGCTTCAAACAACAACCTTGATCTCTTTACGGAGATGGATATGGCCGCCAAGCTTCACAAGATACATACCCTTGACTCAACGGTTTTGGATGCCTTAACAATGCTGAGGATGGCCACCATAGAGGGTGCAAAGGCCCTGGGGATTGACAGAATAACGGGTTCTCTTGAAAAAGGGAAAAAAGCCGATGTCATCATCGTTGATTTGAAAAAACCTCATCTTACTCCCATGTACAACCCATATTCCCATCTCGTTTATGCAGCCAGAGGCAATGATGTTAGTCACTCCATAATCAACGGACGCTTAGTCATGGCAGATAGAGAATTATTGGTGATGGATGTTCATGAGGTCATGACAAGGGCCCGGGAAAAATCCAGGAAAATAAAGGAATGGATCCCCTCTTCTTAGATTCCATTCTAATCTTAACTCTCTTTGTTTCTCTTTTCAGGATAATGATAGATAAAGATAGGTTGAAATTGACTATTTTGTATGACGCTTTCCCTTACTTTTTTCGCTTCTGAGAGGTCGTAGTAGGGCCCAACAAGAATACGGTGCCACAATCGATCTCCTATGTTCACTGTCTCAATTCTCGAGTTAAGACCTTTCCCCTCCATTTCATCGAGTATTTTCAGAGCCCGCTCTTTTTCCAAAAACGATGCAATCTGAATCTCAATGAAAAATAGTGAAACAGGAGGACTTGGTGGATCTGGTATCTGTGCCACCAACTCTCTATTTAAACGGTTAGCAAGCTCTAGGATTCTCTCCTCTTTCATGTGAAGGCCAGATCGGAGTGCTGCCGGAATTATTCCAAAAAGGCTAAAGGGAACACCGCCATCATGGGATCGCTTGGTGATGGTTCTACTCAAGACAACCTCCCCAGTACCGGTCTCTACCATCTCTATCTTCACCTTCAGGGCAATCTGTGAATAGATGCCCAGAAATACCTTTTCAAATTCTTTAACCTGTCCATAGATGATGAAATCTGTGTGGAAGAATTCTCCGAGACTCGATGCCGGGATCTCTTTCCATGGTCGAGAGGAGATGTCCTGTAGGATCTTTAAGGAACGATCTATTTCATTGAGTTCAAAATCATGGTATTTTTTCGAGCTGAAGTGATTATAAAAGCTTTTTCTCACCAGTTTCTCAAGATCTTTCTCCTGGGTGTCGTTGTCAAAAGGCATTATGACCACAGTTTTTGGAGAGGTGGTACTTTTCGTCCAATGGAGCGTTGAGATATCCTTTTCATTTGGCGGAGTAATCGATGCACAGGATAAGGAGAGAAACAAGACAATAAGTGGGATGATAAAAAAGGGTTTTAGGCTATTCATCTTACTGAAAAATAATACTATTTGCTGTCATTGTTTCGGTATGATGCGATTATATGAAAAGAAGACCCCTTACGTGAAGATTAAAAAGTACAGGGGAAAAATGCTTCAATAGATCACCTGCTCCTCCTCCAGCTCTTTTATCTCCTCCTTGGTCATCCCCAATAGCTGGCAGAATATATATTCGTTATGTTCGCCGAGGAGAGGGGCATGACGATGAACACCGGCAGGGGTAGCAGAAAGCTTCCAGGGAGCGGAAAGAACCCAGTCTTTTCCTATCACAGGGTGGTCTACTTGCAAGAACACATCCCTCTCCTTGATGTGGGGATCTTCTAAAAGCCCCTGACTGTTAAGGGATGGAGCTGCGGCTACTCCGGACTTCTGCAATTTTTCCATAACATGGTACTGGTCCTGGCCTTCGGTCCAATTGTTGATTATCCTGTCCAGTTCATCTTGATTATCCATACGCCTGCTGGCATCAGAGAATCTTTCGTCTTGAGCCAGTTCTCGCTTTCCCATGATCTTACAGAGGGCTTGCCACTCATCTTCGTTTGCTACGGCGATGCTCATCCACTTATCCTCTCCACGACAGCGGTAGCAATTATGGGGAGCCATGCTATCATCCTTGTTCCCTTGCCGTACCTGTACCCTACCGTTCATGATATAATCCAATAAAAGATCTCCGATTAGAACAGCAATGGTCTCCTGGGAGGCCATGTCGATGTACTGGCCCTCACCGGTTCTCTGGTGTTGGCATAGGGCCGTTAAAATAGCTACGGCAGCCGTGGTGGCACTCCTCAGGTCTATGGCACCCATAAAATTACTCGGAGGCCAATCCTCATATCCGGTTACGAAAGAGACACCGCCCAGGGCTGCGAATGTAGGGGCGTAGCCCACATACTCTCTCTCTGGTCCAGTCTGACCGCAGGCTGAAGAGGAGAGATAGATGATGTCTGGTTTCACTTCCTTCAAGATTTCGTATCCCAGTCCCAGCCTGGGCATGACTCCCGGTCTCATGTTCTCCATGATTACATCGCTTTCCTTAACCAGACGCTTAGCGATCTCCACAGCTTCGGGTTTCTTCAGGTTGAGGGTTACGCTGAGCTTATTGAGGTTGAGGTTGTTGAAAACCCCTGATTCATCAAATCCCGTGAATTTTCTTCCGGTACTGAAAGAGAGGACACGCGAGTGATCCAACCTTGCTCTACTCTCAACCTTGATAATCTCGGCTCCCAGAAGGGCCAAGAGACAGGTTGCATAGGGTCCTGCCCAAGCAGAAGTGAATTCCGTAAGCCTAACACCACGTAGTGGTCCATTGTTCATCCTCATCTCTCCTTCTCAAATAGCACCAGCTTCCTTGAACCTTACCAGATCCTCGTTGGTATATCCGAGTCGCTTGCAATATATCTCCTCGTTGTATTCCCCAAGCAATGGAGCCGGTCGTTCTACGCTCCAGGGACTCTTGGAAAAACGGTAAGGAGCTGAGGGGAATTTAATTTTTCCCACCTCTGGATGTTCCATTTCCACAAAAAATTCCCTCGCTCGAAGCTGTTCTGATTTTACCAAATCTTCGGTGGAATAGAGAGGTGCGATTGGACAGCTCAGAGCCTGTCCCTCTCTAAATATCTCCTCCATGGTATGTTTTTTCATCCATTCAACTATTTTTTCGGTAATTCCCTGAGCATTCTGTGATCGTGCATAATGATCCTTGCACCAGTCCTGTTTAGACCACTCCGGATTTCCTATAAGTTCCATTAAAGCTTCCCATTGATGATCCTGAGGAGTTACCGAGACAACGTATCCATCCTTACATGGCATGACACCACCGGGTATGGGATGCTGATGACCCATTCTGTTCATACTTACCTGATCATTGGCATAAGTAACGCTTTCAACACGTTGCATGGAGATTAGGGCTTCCTGTTTAGACACCTCTATGAACTGTCCATTGCCCGTAACCCCTTTCCAGTAGATTGCCGCCAATACCGCTACAATAGCCACCAGCCCGGGATCGTAATCACTGGCATTTCCCCCTATCTTAACCGGCGGGCGTTTCAGATGAGGAGAAGGCAGCGGTAATAAATTCCCCTGCCCGCTCACATGGGCGAGATTGAGTTGATAGGCTTTATAATCTTTAAAGGGTCCGCTCCTCCCGAATGGTGTGATGGAGGTCATGATGAGTCCGGGATTGATTTCACTTAAGTCATTGTATCCAAGCCCTAACTTTTCCATCTCCCCAGGGGGTCTATCTTCTAGCAGAACATCCGAATCCTCCACCAGGTCTTTAAACAGTTTCTTTCCCATGGATTTCTGGGGATCCAGCGTTATCCCCAGTTTATTGGTATTAAGGTATATAAAAAGACCGCTTTTTTCTTGATGAGGGATATCTCCTGGAAAGGGGGGTCTTCTTCTTGCTTCATCACCTGTCCCAGGCGATTCGATCTTGATCACTTCAGCTCCGAGGTCAGCCATGAGCTTGGCGCAGTAAGGTCCGCTCATCATACTGCAATATTCCAGGACCTTGATCCCTTCCAAAGCCTTACCTGTCATTCATTTGATCCTCATGATTCAAATATCTTCTGAAGTTATCACAATCCTAGCAATATTTTAAATTTAAAATAATGTAACATTTTAGCTCTTTGAAAAAATAACCCGTATTTGCTCCAGCCCGTGGAGGTCTCTTTCAAAAGCCGCCTAACCCTCCCTCATTCCATGGGACGGAAGATTAGTGTTGAAATTCTTCCCGGGATAGCCCCAGAGGACGTCCTCCTTTGCCCCCCACATCTTCTCTGCCTTTTCCATAGCTTTATTAAATGCCTGGGGGCGTTCCACGAGCATGGGAAGTATTTTTATGAGGCGGTTTTTGAAAGAGACCTCCACGGACTGGGCTTGAATGGCTTTCAAAGAGCTAAAATGTTACAAAATAATAATCCGTATTGGCTCCACAAGCCGGACTTCAACGATTATAAAAAATGTTACCGATCCTATAATTAGTGGTCAGGCATGCCAATAACATCTGGAGAGTATTATCTATCTGGAGCAACTCTCTCCACCACCTTGCATGATGCCTCAACCAATGATGTGACAGGATACCCTAAAGGTGATCTGACAAAGTTTGAGCCAATAACATAAGATTATTCATTTAACAAGATGTTTCTTTTAACGGTTCTCTACTGTCTGGGGGATTATGAAAATCTTCCCGTCATCACAGATAACTTCCCAGCATTTGTGCTCTTTCAACTCTCCGCTAAGAATCAAACGGCTTAGAGGGATTTGTATGAGCTGCTCAACTGTACGGCGAAGCTCTCTGATGCCGTAGCGTAAACTGAGACCTTCTTGAGTGATAAAGATCTCCACATCTTCACTTATCTGAAGATTGACCCCATGTTGGTTATGGAGGTTATCAGAAATCTCATCGAGCATCGGCCTTAATATCTTCCTGAGATCATCCTTATCCAGTGACCGAAAGACGATCTGTTCGTCAATACGGTTGATAAACTCTGGACGAAACATCTGTTCAACATCACCATACACACCGGAATCCGATTTTTCCCTTTCTTGATCTCTAAACCCCACATGTTTTTGAACAGAGATATTGGAGGTCATGATGAAGATAGCGTTTTTAGCATCCACAGTCCTGCCTTTTGAATCACTCAGACGGCCTTCATCGAATATCTGGAGGAACAGATCGAATATTCTGGGATGAGCTTTCTCTATATCATCAAACAGGACAATCGAATGGGGTTTAGTTCGTAGGTTTCCGGTTAAAAGTCCTTCCTCTTCATGGCCCACATAGCCTGGCGGGGAACCGATGAACTTGGCAACGCTGTGTTCTTCCATGTATTCGGACATGTCGAACCTTATCATGTCGGACTCGCTCCCAAAGAGGAATTTTGCCAGTGATTTTGAAAACTGCGTCTTTCCCACTCCTGTGGAGCCTAAAAAGAGGAATACGGCCATAGGGCCACGTCTTTTACCAAGACCTGCGTATGCCATCTGTAGTCGACGGCACACCTTCTCTATGGCTTCATCCTGACCAATGATCTGCTCTTTTAATGCAGACGCCAGCTCGAGAATCCGTGAACCGTCTCTTCCATTGAGATGACCTATAATGACTTCAAGGGGCACGCCAATCTTTTCAGATAAAACCTGCGCCACTGAAAATGCTGTAATCTCTGTTCCTCTACCATCACGACTAATGCTGTCCCCTGTTCTTTCGCGTTCCTCATCCAACTCAGGATTCATACTCAGCACAGGAACACGGGCTTGGGCCCCTGCCTTGTCCAGAAGGTCAATGGCCTTGTCAGGCAGCTTGTGGTCAATATCAAATCGCACGGAAAGATCCATTGCTGCCTCTAGGGCGTCTTCCGTGATATGAACATGATGATGCTCTTCCCACTTGGGACATAAACCCTTAAGCATGGCAAGGGTCTCGTCTCGACCGGGTTCATCCACAATAATTTTTTCAAATCGTCGTTCCAACGCCGAATCTGATTCGATATAACGCCTGTACTCAGCGATTGTTGTTGCCCCGATACAACGAATCCCCCCTTGGGCAAGGGCAGGTTTCATAATGTTGGCCGCATCCATACTCCCTTCAGCTCTGCCAGCTCCCACCAAGTTGTGTATCTCATCGATGAAGAGAATCACCTCTGGGTTCTTCTGGGCCTCCCTGATGATGTTTGTGAGTCGTTTTTCAAACTCACCACGATGTTTTGTTCCACCCACCAGGGAACCCATGTTTAGCTCGATTATCCTCTTATCCTTCAGTATATTTGGATCTTTACCCAGTGCCACTCTCATTGCCAAGGCCTCCACAATGGCGGTCTTTCCAACACCCGCTTCACCCACCAGGACAGGGTTGTTCTTAGTGCTTCGGGCAAGGGTTTGAATAATCTGAAGAAGCTCCTTGCGTCTCCCCACAAATGGCCCTAGATTACCCTCTCTGGCTTCCTTTGTAAGATCCCGGCCATAACGATCAAGATAATGTGTACCCTTCTTGACCTTTTCGTTCACATCTTCGTGTGACTTCACCGTATCCTTATCCAATTCTTGCCTTTCACCCGCTAAGACAAGGGCATGATCGCGTAAAACGGATGGATCTAGCTCGGCCTTCTTTAAGATGCTGCCTATCTCCTCTCCGGGCTCCTCTAGTAGTGCCGCAAGAAGGTGAAGACAAGAGACTTCTGGCGCCAACTCCACAAGCTTTTCAGCCCGACTGAATATTAATTTGCATGCCTCGCTTCTATGGATAATTCTATCGGTATGTTTGTAGTCGCCTGTAACAAGAATCGCACGCGCCATTCGCCTCAGCTTAGCCGTATCAAATTGAAATTCACCCAGTATCTCATCCAAGGCTTCATGCTCTGCTTTTAATTCCTGTCGGCCCTGTGGGGTAAGACCCCATTCCTGTTGCCCAAACATCATTATCTTTTCGAGACTAGTGATACCTATTAATAGATGCTCTTTCTCAATATACGGCTGCTTTGATTTCACGGCCTCGGATGCCGCCATCTTCAAAGCAACATTAGCGGCCATCGAAAGTCTCTTCATAAGGTCGTCTCCTCATGTCAATTCATCGATAAAATTTCCATTATTTTATATGTTTTCATGTTAAAGCATAAAAATAGTTTACTTTAAGCCAAAATTATTCATAATAACCTTAAATATACTCAGAATCTTATGAGCCAAGCTTGGCAAACTATAAATAATTTATTAAAATTAAATAAACTTGTCAAAAGATATGCATGGACTGGTGATGGGAAAATTGGGAGGATTACATGAATAGAAGCTCTCCCCCCTTTATCGCTTTAGGGAGCAGATTACAGGGGATATCAGAGGTTATCACCCTCGGGGTAAAGCCCAACTTTTATGACTATACTTCCCGTGAAAGGGAATTGATCTTCTCTTCTGACACGATTCTTTACCCCACCTTAAATTATGCACAGTTTTTCACGACAATGGGTAAGAAGATCTTTCCCAGTCTTGAGACCTATCTTTACGCTGATGAAAAGATAAAACAGACTACCCTTTTTCATATGCTGGGGATTTCCCATCCCCGGACCCGGATCTTTTATCACCTGCATCATGGAGATATCTTAAAACATTTTAGTTTTCCATTTATTGCAAAACTACCAAGGGCCTCTGCTCAGGGAAGAGGCATTTTCAGGATCCACAATCCAGAGCAATTAGAAAGATATTCAAATCTCACCAATGTTGCATATATTCAGGAATATCTACCCCATGAAATGGATCTGAGGATTATTCTCATTAATTATAAACCTATCTTATCCTACTGGAGAGAAAGCCCTCCCGGTAGTTTCAAGACCAATATCTATCAGGGAGGTTCCATTAATTTTGACCATATTCCTGGGGAAGCATTAGACCTGGCCGGGGAATACTCTCGGAAATGCAGGTTTAATGATGTGGGTCTTGATTTCATAAAGAGTGATGGAAGATGGTATCTTATTGAAGCCAACATGAAATATGGGCGCAAAGGGTTAAAAATGAAAGGCATGGACCTCAAAGAGATTCTGAGGGAGAAGTTATTTTCAGGAGAGCTATTGGGCTGATGGTGATGGACCATTCCCTATGAAATGTATCGTTAGATGAAAAGAGTACTTAAGATCTTTATTTTTTTAATCTCATCTCTTCTTATATTTTCTGCCGCTTTTCTTGGTATTATATACCAGCAGGTGTCCAGGGATGCCACAACTCGCATAGAGAGAGGGGCCATAGAACGTATCATTTTCTCCGAGAGTCCTGTCTTCTATGATGACGGGCAAACACCCATGGGAGTCTATTTTGAAAAAACCCACAGCAAGTATATCCATTTCAGGGATATTCCTAAAATTTATGTTAAAGCGTTGATCGCTGCCGAAGACAGAAATTTTTTCAACCACCTAGGATTTGATATAAGGGCCATCCTGAGGGCTTTGATTGCCAATATGAAAGCTGGCGAGATCGTTCAGGGAGGGAGTACCATTACCCAGCAGACCGCTAAGAATATCTTCAAACGCCAGAAAAAGACATATAAGGCCAAGTTTAATGAGTTGATCCAGGCCATGCTCCTTGAAAAGAGATACACCAAAGAGGAGATACTGGAGATGTATATTAACCAGTTCTTTGTAACCGGGTTTGGGAAAGGCCTCCGGATAGCCGCAGAATATTACTTTAATAAAAAGGTAGAAGACCTCGACCTGGTTGAATCAGCCTTTATTGCTGGTTCCGTAAAAGGGCCGGACTTATACAACCCGTTTACGAAAAAGACAGAAGCAGAGAAGCAAAAGGCCATGCGGCTGGCAAAATTACGCAAAAATTATGTCCTCAATAATATGTTAATGATGAATCTAATAACAGAAGATGAACATGCCAGAGCCATAAAGAGAGAGGTTCCCTTCAGAGAGGGGAAGGTGACATACAGGTTGAACGTCATTCTCAATTATATTCGCGCACAGCTTGAATCAGATTACTTCAGGGCCATCCTTGAGGAGCAAGGGATAGAGAACATTGCCACCTCAGGGATCAAGATATACACCTCCATTGACAGGGAGATCCAGGAAGGTACACTCAACAGTCTTAGAAAGCACTTACCATTACTGGATGTAAAACTATCGGGTTTCAATGTTGATCGTTTACAGGATAGATACATCGAGCTTGCGGGTTCAAATCTGAAAAGATCGGAGACTAACCTCCCCTTCATATGCCGCATCACACACATCAATAAGGACAGGAATAACCCCTCCCTGATTGTGTCATGGGATAGTGGTGGAGGTGTTATTGATTATGAAGGGCTGATATCCATAGGCGAATCTTGGTTAAAATGGAAACTGGGTGACTGGGCAGTATTTGATAGACGTCACATCTTAGACTTTCTGAATGATTTTAAAGTGGGGGATCTTGTTCCCGTTCAGTTTATGGAAACCAAAGGGGAGGATGGCAAGAGACGGTTGGTATTGTCAACGATACCGGAGCTTGAAGGTGGAATTGTTGTTCTCAGGGAAGGCATGATAAAGGCTATGGTTGGAGGATTTACAAACCGTTTTTTTAATCGTGCTGCGGATGCCATGAGGCAATTGGGCTCCATCTTTAAACCCATTGTCTATACGGCGGCACTTCAACTCAAATGGAACACTCTTGATCCATTAATAAACATGCGAGATCTTTTTAGGTTTGAGTCCACATTCTATCTTCCCGAACCGGACCATGAACCCAAAAGCAGCAAAGTATCCATGACATGGGCAGGGGTCAAATCAGAAAACCTAGCCACTGTCTGGCTTCTTTATCATCTCACAGACCGGTTGAATATGGGTGAATTCCGCAGAGTTGTTCAGCTGCTGGGTCTGGATCGAGGTGAAAATGAATCATACCTTGAATACGTGAAAAGAATAAGAGACGGACATGGTGTGGTGGTAAATCGAAGGGCGATTATGGAAGCTGCTTTCGAAGAGTCGAAAAAGGAGATTGAGTCGGATCTCATCTTTAATGGTCTAGAGGATTCGCTGGATAATCTAAACCGTCTTCATTACGATATGGATATAAAAAAACTGAATCTGAACGAACAAAATGAGCTTCAGATCTCTCGAATGAACTTTCAGAGAATTCAAGCGCTCAATTTTGAGATGAAAAGAAGATTTAACAATATCCGACATCTATTGGATTTATCAGTTCAAAAAAGAGACTCTGAATTAAAACAGTCCATGTCCGGAGACTTGCGCTATTTCTACTTGTTTGAAAATAAAGACAAAAGGCCGAGAATGATCTATTCTGAAGCTATCCATAGGATAGATCATGTACAAGCTCGGCCCGTTACTCCTGAGTGGATATTGAACAGGCCTGAAGGGATTGTTCCAGGGAAGATATGGATTGACAATATCATCCCTTCTGAAGTGGTAGATCTCCTTCAAAAGCATATAAAAGAGAGTTACAAGAGATTGCTTGCTTATAAGAGATATGATCTCGATGTGCTTTATAGAATAAAGGACTTCAGAACGCTTGCTAATCTCCATTATGTCAATATGGTTGCCAAAGAGATGGGAATCTCCACTAGACTCGATCCGGTTCTATCCTTTCCACTTGGTGCGAATTCCATAAGTATTCTTGAGGCAGCCTTATGCTATCATACAATAATGAGCGGCAAAGTTTACCCCATCACATACAACATAACCCCTGATATGGTGCCCATCATCACGAAAATCGTCGATCGAGAGGGAGAAAACATCTGGGAATACAAGACACCACCCAAAAAGGTGTTAACCAGAAGGGTTTCCGGATTGATTACTGAAATCCTGCGGCTTGTTATGGAAAAAGGGACCGGTCAGAGGGCTGAGGATGCGATTCAATTATTCATGGGGGCTGAGAACGAAAGGCTCAACATCCCCATACCATCTTTTGGCAAAACAGGTACTGCCAATCGTTTCACCAATTCCAGTTTTGTTGGGTTCATTCCAGGGTCGAAAAAGGATTCAAGTGATTTTGATATTGGGAAAGGATACGTCATTGGGAGTTATGTGGGATATGATGATAACCACCCCATGAAAGGGAGACATGTGACCATTTATGGTGCTTCCGGTGCTCTTCCTCTCTGGGTAGATGCGGCAAATACAATAGTCAACAGCCAAGAGTACAAGGAAAACATGCAGATTGCTGATTTTGCCTTTGATATGCAGAGACTACGGACACCTCACTATGGGGAACTGCTACCTGTAGACATCTCATCCACCACCGGACTCCCCCTCCGAACCAAAGAGGGAGTCATACCTGAAAACTATCTTCAGGCATACTCAGACGTTGAAATGAAAGAGGGTACACTTACGCTAAAGAGGGCATTTGAGCCCCTTCAAGGAGACTATTATGAGGGCAAAACTGGGCATTAAATCTATCATTGTCCCATTGTTCATGATACTTGCTCTTTTTGGATGTTTTCCGGAAATCAAAAGAGAGCTCTCGGTTCCCGAGCCGGAGGTGGTAAGCCCGGCCCTTTTACCCATCTCTATCATTGACAAGAAGATAGAACATATTAATGGGGTGCTGGAGTCGAAAGGGCTTGATGAAAAAGATCGAAAGCTCGCCTTGGATCTGTTATCCGCCTATAAAACCATCAGATCCGCTTCTCAAAGTCCCGCTTCCCCATATGAATACCGTGAGATAGTTCGTACCCTGTTTAATAATCTGAGCCAAATTGATGAGAGATATTTTCTCAAGGAGAAACATGATGATGAGACATACTCCAAAGTTATTAAACTTTTCACTCTGAAGAAAAGAGAAGTCCTTGATAAATACCTCACAGGGAATTATCAGGGCGTCATCAATGATTGCATTGAAATGGAGGCCCTTTTTGGACCTGAATCCCTGACACCTGAGATTGGCCTGCTTTTTGCGGTCTCCCTGGGTAAAAAAAAGATGTTGAATGAAGCAATACATATTAGTGAAAAGATCATCCGTGAGATGGAGGGGAAACCGGATCTCATCCATCTTAGGGCTAGTCTTATGGGATGGCACCTTGATATGGGGGATAGAGAAAAGGCTTTACAGACATACGAAAAGTTAGTGGATAACCTTGATGAGAAGGAAGCCATATTGGATAGTGCAAAAAAGCGGGTCACCAAAGAAGAGATAAAGACAGCCCATCATGAAAATATTCCCCGTATGGATTATCCATCCCATGGAAATGAGTTCAGTGAAAAAGAACCCATGAAAAGACTCCTCATGGAGGTGGATAGACTTGTTCAAAATCATGCGTTCACTGAGGCAAAACTTCTATTAATTAAACAGCGGCTAAGGACACAGGAAGAATCCACAATAGAGACCATTGATCAGGCATTAAAATCGGTGGATATTACTGAAGAAAGATATGAAAAAGAGGGTAAAACTCCGGTTTCCCCTGTTTCCCCTGAAAGAGAGACATTAGAACTGGCTACAAAATTGATAGAAGAAGAGAATTTCGAAGAGGCAATAACGAAACTCAATGAGATTCAAGAGGAACATGAAAACTACCCTGAGACTAAGAAGTTAAAAGAGCTTGCCATCGAAAGATTGATAAACCGAGAAAGAAACAAGGCGGCAAAAATCTTCTTAAAGGCTAAAAACACCGATGATGCCGAAACAAAAAAGGAATTGCTCGTTTCCTCATATAATATTTTGAAATCTCTCATTGAAAAATACCCATCATCCAATTTGCTGGAGAAGTTAAAAGATAACTTAAAAACGGTGGAAGAGGAGCTGAATAAGCTGAGAGAAGAAACGGGATAAGTAATTTAGGGGAATAAATTCAAGTATTTAAAATAGAATCAATCATTCAATAATATGACCTCTTCCGTAAAATGGGAAAAAACCTCGAAAAGATTCAGGTTATAGGGCTTGGTCAGGCCTGTCTGGATTATCTGGCGCGGGCACCAAGCTATCCGTGGGAAGATAGCAAGATGGAACTCATGGATCTTCACATATATTGTGGAGGGCCTACCTCAACGGCACTTGTTACACTCTCCCGTCTCGGCATTCCCACATCCTTCCTCGGGTCAATATCTGATGATTATTTTGGCGCTGAGATTTTAAAAGGGCTTGAAGGGGAGAAGGTGGACACATCTTATTTAAAAATCACACCCGGCTACACATCGCAATTCGCCTTCATTGTTATAACCAAAGATACGGGAAATAGAACCGTCTTCTGGCACAGGGGTAGTGTTCCGCACCTTAAGTCAAGCGATGTAGATCTGAGCCCTTTTCAATCGGCCCAAGTGCTGCACCTGGATGGGTTGATGAATGAGGCATCTGTTGAAGCAGCTAGGCAAGCAAAAAAGATGGGACTTAAGGTAGTCCTGGATGCTGGTACCATGAGAGAAGGTTCACTGGATTTGGTTCCCCTTGTGGATGTCCTGATTGCATCCGAAGGATTTGCAGAACCTCTCGTGGGAACTCATGCTTCTCCTGAATCATCTCTACAGGCTCTTCGGAAATTATGTCCGGGAGATATCATCATCACGCTGGGTTCAAAGGGGAGCATTGGATACTATCATGAAGAGGTGATTTTCCATACCGCTCTTTCAGTAAAGGCAGTTGATACGACAGGGGCGGGAGATGTGTATCATGGCGCATATATTTACGGTAAACTCCAGGAGTGGAATATGAATGAATGCATGCGTTTTGCAACGGTGACTTCCGGACTAAAATGCAGGGAGATAGGAGCCCAAAAGGGCATCCCCGGACTTGGTGAGATAGAGAAATTCTTGATCTGTTGAAAATTAAGGGGGGGCCCTTTACAATCAGAATTTAAGGATTAATATGTGGGTAAGAACGTTTAAAGCTTGAAGAGGAGATTTCCATATAAATAGCACTTTAAAGAGCTTCTCGGGTGTGCGTGCATCTTTTCTACCGGGCATCTCCAAAAAATAACTAAATAAAATGAGAGATTTGCACAGGGGAGAATAACGGCATTTTGGGAAGCCACTACATATAGTGGTAAATCGTATAATTCACCATCAACCCAACTTTAAGCAACCTAACCCTTAAACGACTTAACATATCAACAATCTTAAAACCCGTAGATCATGTGACGATGATCTGCGGGTTTTTTTAAGTGATACCACACTGATTAATTCCACTTAAACTTTTTTGGTGCAAAAGGATATGCTCGGTTTGCTGTCATTGATTATCGATGGAAAAAGGGGCCTTAAATATACCATTTTCATATACAACTATTTTCTCTCCTGAAACCAAATGTGCAGTAACTCTTTTTTTCTCTGTATTCACCAAATCCCAATGAAGAGCCGAATCATTGAATCCAAGTCTTCTCTTCTTCTCTTTCGTTAATTGAGCAGGATCACCGTCATAGGTATCCGAATATGATGAACCCAGAGCTAAATGGCAGTTTCCATGACGCCCTCCAAAGTTTTCGTCAAAGAGGGTGTTGGCCATAAACTTATTGATCTTGGAGAATCTTCTGTCGGTCAGGGAGAACTCCCCTACCCTTCTGGCACCCTGATCCATGGATACCTGTTTAATGAGAAAATCTCTCCCTTTTTTGGCATCTTTTTTCACAACGTTCCCCTCTTTGAATGTCAACCTCACATCCTCCACATAATTTCCACTGCGGAAAGAGGGTTGGTTAGCGAAATATTCCCCTTCTATTCCTCGCCAGTCTGGAGAATGAAATATTTCAAAACTGGGTATATTATGCCCTGAGATTCCGATCCACCTCCTCTTTCTTCCCGGTGCTATCCTCAGGTCCATATTTTCTGACTCCACATGAAAGTACTTAACATCCACGCTATTCAGCCATTTTTTTATAGAGGTTGCATTCCTGTGAATGTTTTTCCATGCCTTCACTGGATCATCTCTGTTCAGAAAACAGGCCTTTATGACCTGTGCCGCATACTGTTTCATGGAAAGACCGGCATGCTTGGCCAGTTCGGTGGTAGGTACCATGCAAAGGGTCCAGCCATACATCCCATTTTCTTCCCTCTTCCACAAGATGTCACGTAACGGTTTCCTTGCCACAGCGGCTCTTCCAATCTTTTTTGGGTCAATGTGGCTGAGATGCGTTATGGATTCTGGAGAGTGAAGATAGATGCTGCCGTTAAGGTTTTCATATAGTTCCTTTTCACCAGGGGCTTGGAAAATGATCTGTTTGTTACTGGCCCTCTCAAAAAATATGCGCTCCATCCGTGAGGTAAGGCCCATACGAAGCAATGGGTTCATTCCCATATCAAAAAGCTTGGCTTGCAACACTTCTGCTAATCTTATTGCAGGGAGCTCATACCTTACCAGTATAATATCATTTTTCTTGTATCTCTCTGTCCTGGAGGTTTTTAATCCCCACAGAAGGACATCCGCATATCTATCAAGTTGAATGTTGGTGAGCATCTTATATAATCTCCTTCCGTCTAAAATATTCTTGGTTTGCAAATAACTTCCTTTATTTTTAGATCAAAAAAATTGAAGCTATTGGCAGGTTGAATAAGTAGCGCCGTATCCGCACCTTTTCCTGTTCCCCCCATTGATATGATATCTTCATCGGTTCGAACCAAACCTGCATCGGCGGCCATTAAAGCCAGTTCTATGGCTACTTTTGTTCCTTGCCCGAATGTTCGAAGTGTAAAGGCTATGATCTCATCAATTTGATAAGTGGAGAGCTTGTTTCGAATCCCACGACCTATGCCTCCGAAGGCATGCTGGCATGTAAGAATCTTGACCCCTTTTGATTCCAAATCCTGTTTGGCCTCTTCCCTCATTTCCTGAAAGTTGGGCTTCAGAAAACCAGTGACATGGGTTACTGCGATAATGGTTATTCCTGGATCAAGAAGATCCATGGCTCTAAAAGCCGTATTTCCGCTATTTGTCGCCACTAACACTTTTTTGATCCCAAGCTCCCTTGCCCTTACCGATACAGATTCGAGAACCATTTCGGTATTATTGGATCCCGGCTTTTTAAAATACCTACATGGATTATCTTCATACAAAGACGGATCATTCATAGTCCATTCCCCCCTATAATTTTTTAAAATTCTATTCAGGCCGCTGAACGCTCATCTCTTAAGGCTAATAACCTAACATTCTTGATTTACTCACTTACAATCCTACAAAGCTCACCTTAATACAGATACATAAGTCTGACAAGGACGTCATCTGAAAAAATGGGAAAACTTGACAAATACCGGTTATTACTTATTCTTTGATTTAAGACTATTGATCGCAGATCAATATAAATATTGTGTGGAGCTTTTAACGATGCTTAGAAAACTAGTGGTGGGTCCCTATCAAGCTAACTGTTATATACTGGGTAATAAAGAATCCAATGGGGGCATTATCATTGATCCCGGAGATGAAGTATTTCGGATTGTGAAAGAGATATCAAGAAATAACCTATTAATCAGCACCATTCTCATCACCCACGGTCATTTTGACCACACGGCCGGTGCCGGAGAACTCCAAAGAATTACCAAAGCCCCTGTTTTGATTCACCCTCTCGATGCCCCTGGTCTGAATTTTAAACCAGATGGCCATCTCCACGATGGGCAGAAAATTAGCCTCGGTGCCTATACCATCTCGGTGATCCATACCCCCGGTCATTCTCCTGGAGGAGTTTGTTTCCATGCCCCCGGAGCAGTATTTACAGGTGACACCCTCTTTGCCGGTTCAGTGGGACGGACCGACTTCCCCGGAGGAAGTCACCATAAATTGGTAGAAGGAGTCCTTAAGAAGATTTTTCCTTTGGGAGATGAGTTGCGAATATATCCAGGGCATGGTCCCGCAAGTACCATTGGAAGGGAACGTCTTTACAATCCCTTTTTTCGTCTTACTAAGACCGCATGAATTTTACATGATTCTCTCTCTTTTCTCCTTTGTAAGGGCCTGGGTGAGTTTCCAGTGGATCTGGCTATATTCATCATTTTTTTTAATTAAGAGCCATTTATCTTTACCCCGTCCTCTCATTTTAACCAGCGAGAACATGCCTTTGATTTTATTACCTTTAAGCTCCATAACCATCTTTCCGTCTTCAATAGCATTCAATGGATTGTCTCCTTCAACAAGTGTGTATTCCCCTTGGTCCCATATGACAACTGTGCCAGCACCGTATTGTCCAACGGGTATGACACCTTCAAAATCAATATACTCCAAATTGTGGTCATCAACCATGACGGCCAGCCTTCTCTCTTTTGGATTCATAGACGGTCCATTAGGAATTGCCCATGATTTTAATATTCCGCTCATCTCCAATCGAAAATCATAGTGGAGCTGCCGTGCTTTATGCTCTTGAACCACAAAACGCCTTTTAATCGGACGGTCTTTCATGTCCCTCTAACCCGTATTATAAGGTCACAATATACATTAAAATAGCTTGTCAATTTTCAATCACTGTGTATAAAAGGTAACATCTGTGGGGATAAAATAAAATTGATCAAACCAAATTGTCTGCGTATCCGTATCTTTAGAAGATTATAATCTTTTAAGCGAATGTACCACTGTAAAATGTCATATACAGATCATTAGAAGGAGAAGATGATGCTCAAGATAGGTTTTGTGGGATGGAGAGGTATGGTGGGCTCTGTGCTTATGGAACGTATGCGGGAAGAGAATGACTTTAAGGGATTTGACCCCGTCTTTTTTACCACCTCTAACATTGGAGGGAAAGGTCCCGATATTGGCCTTGATATTCCCCCTTTGAAAGACGCATACGATATTCAGCTCCTCTCCACCCTTGATATCGTAGTCACATGCCAGGGAGGAGATTATACGAAAAAGGTCTACCCTGAAATACGCCAGAAAGGGTGGAATGGCTACTGGATAGATTCTGCTTCAGCCCTGAGGATGGATGAAGAGAGTATCATCGTGCTGGACCCCGTCAACAGATCTGTGATCGATTCAGGACTCTCTTCGGGGATCAAGGTCTTTGTAGGGGGTAACTGTACCGTAAGTTTGATGCTGATGGCCCTTTCAGGTCTGATTGCCAATGGTCATATCCAGTGGATATCTTCCATGACCTATCAGGCAGCATCCGGAGCCGGAGCCAAGAATATGATTGAACTGGTTGCCCAGATGGTGGCCATAAGCCAAATCTCAAGTGATTTACTCAAAAACCCAGCATCTTCAGCCATCGAGATTGACGCCCTGATAACAAAAGAACTCCTTAGCTCCTCATTCCCTGTGGATCATTTCGGGGTTCCTTTGGCGGCCAGCTTGATTCCATGGATTGATTCTCCCATGGAATCTGGGCAAACCAGAGAAGAATGGAAAAGTTTCGTGGAATCAAACAAGATTTTGCAATCAGAAAAACCCATCCCCGTGGATGGAATCTGTGTGAGGATAGGGGCAATGCGGTGTCATAGCCAGGGTTTCACCATCAAACTCAACAAAGATATCCCCATGGATGAGATCTCGGACATGATTGAAAAGGGAAATGATTGGGTGAAATTGGTGCCCAACGATAAGGACTCAACACTAAAATACCTAACCCCTGCTGCAGTAAATGGAACCCTTGCTGTTCCTGTGGGCAGACTTCGCAAGTTGCTACTAGGAAATGAATATATAACTGCCTTCACAGTAGGAGACCAGCTTCTTTGGGGAGCCGCAGAACCAATTCGTAGAATATTAAATATTATAATAGAATATTTATCCTAAATATTTCAAGTAAAATATTATATTCATTTACCTGAAATCTATATTCTGGAATCTTTTCCATAATCATTGACATCAACTGATTTCCTGCTTAAAATCTTACGAAATAGATATCAATTTCTTCGGAAGTGGAAAGCTCACTGGTGGGGCTCCCGGACTTCAAATCCGGTGTGCCGGGCTAAAACCCTGGCAGGTGGGTTCGATTCCCATGCACTTCCGCCAAAGGGGATCTCTGAGAAGCCGTGTAAAAATAAAAACTTACAGGGCTTCTTTTTTATCAACCCTATATTAAGGCAGTTTTTGGATATGGGCGGGGTTAAGATTATTTGAAAGGCCGTTACTACAATACCTTTTTTGTGTGGGTTTTTCTTGTCTTCCTGGTTGACATTCTTTGTGAGTATGCTACTTTGATTTCGCCCTTGAGATTCATCTGCTTTCAACTTCATGTCATTAAATCCAACTGGGTCAAATAAAAACTTGATAATCTCAGGGGCATCTCTATCTTTTCTTCATGGTTTTAATGACCTTGTTAACTTGTTTCGTGTTCATGCTCCCATCTCAACTAATATCTCCCCTATAAGTTTGTGTTCACCTCTTTCCACTTCACCTTTTAATTGCGTCTGGATCGCATTGACAAATTGTTCATTTGTGATAAATCCTTTCGATATTGCAATAGTACCAAAACGTATCTCACCTGGTACCTCACCTGATTTTTTAAAACGAATCTCATCTGATTGTATCATGTTCCTCCCCCCCATTGCTCTGTATTCGTTTTTTTACTATATGGTTATAATAAGAATTTCCATTAAAGTTCTAAGAAGGTTAGCCAATACAGTTATAAAATGTCCGTTTCCCTTTGACCAGGTCATTCTATCCCCTTGAGCTTCTAGGCCCGCTTAAGGGGATTTTTTTGATCCGGATTATAAAATCCCATAAAAAAACGTGGTTAAAAAAATAGAGATCGTCGATTCTGGGTGTCATTTTGTGGTTTCTAGGGGTATCTATAAGGTAATTAATGGTTTTTTTATCATTAAAATGTTCTTCAATGGAAATTGGTCGGCTCGGCATCCTACCCATACTCCTTTTGTATACCAAATTATTTATTTTTTTAATACCATTTAGACTCCATATCTATCGGTCAATCACCTTAATCGTTCAGGGGCTAGAATAGGCATTGGAACAGTTTTCCGTTTTTTTAAATACTCGTAAAGTGATGGGATTCCCATGCACTTCCGCTATGGTTCATAGAAAAGAACGTCTTTGGGGGCTGCTTTTTCTTTAATATTTCTTTGACTAAATACTGTCTCTTCCATATATTAAACCCATTAAATGCTAGGGGTAAAAGATGGAAAAAAGTTCTGTATCGAAAATATTTCTCCTTGTCCTATTGGGTGCTATTATTTTACTAGTTCGACTCTTCTGGACATACATCTCCGCCATCATCCTCGCACTGCTCATTGCAAGCGCCTTCTACCCCCTCTATACTTGGATAAAAAAGGTCTTTAGAGAAAAAGAGCAATCGGCATCAATCTTTATGAGTATTTTTATACTGCTGGTGTTGATCATGCCTTTGGGAGGCTTTTTGGGGACTCTCTCAAATGAGGCATTCGATTTTTATAGAAGGACTAAAGACTCTGTCTCTTTACAGAAGATAACCCAGAGTTTGCAGGGTGATTCCATCTGGGCCCAAAGGATCAGGAGAGCGGGAAAACTGGCAAATATAGATTTTAATTCAGAAACCATCGAGAATTTAGCCGCTTCAATCGGAAAGAACGTGGGCCTTTTTCTCTCTAGGCAACTCAGTTCCTTCGCGTCCAACATTCTCAACTTTTTGATACACTTTTTTTTAATGATGATGATTATCTACTATATTTTTCGAGATGGGGAGCGTCTTAAGGATTACATCTCAGAACTGCTCCCCTTTCCCGTGGGGCAACAGGAGTTGGTTGTGAATAAATTTCGTGAGATGGGACGGGCCGTTATATTCGGCAATGGACTATCTGGTATTATACAAGGAATTTTAGGGGGTATTGGATTCTTCATCTTCGGTTTGGGGTCCCCTATTCTCTGGGGCACCCTAATCGGTTTCATGGCCTTTCTTCCCATCATTGGTGCTTCTGTTGTCTTTATTCCTGCCACAGCTATCCTGTTAATCCAGGAGAAAAGTGGCATAGCCATAGGGTACCTGGCTTACAATGTGTTTTACAGTTCAATCATGGAATATGTGATCAAGCCTCGGTTGATTGGTAAAGGCATGCACATGAACCCCATTCTCGTTTTTATAGGGATACTGGGAGGCTTAAAACTATTCGGAATCCTGGGCGTTATCTACGGCCCTCTGATCGTGACCATCTTTTTAACGCTGGCTGAGATCTACAGGCTGGAATACAAGGAGTCTGTGGCTTAGGATGTACCTAAAAAAGAGATAAATGAAGCCTATTGCTGTGCGCATGCGGAAAGCCTTTTAAAACTTTTTAGCGCACCTCTCTAAATGTAATATTAGTCAACCAATATTTTACCACCAAAGGAGGATAAAAAATGGCCCAAAAAAGAGTTTCCATTACTATCACTGAACACCTTTTGACCGAGCAGCGTGAAAATCCGGAGGCAACCGGAGCCTTTACTCATTTGCTCAACGAGTTGATCGTGGCTGCCAAGGTTATCTCCAGGGAGGTTAACAAGGCTGGTTTGGTGGATATTCTGGGGCCGACGGGAGACATCAATATCCAAGAAGAACAGGTTCAGAAGCTGGATGAGCTTGCAAATCGGGTCATCATAGAGCGGATGCAGCATATCGGCCAATTATGTTGTATGGGGTCCGAAGAGATCGCTGATCTGATCGATATACCTCCCCAATATCCCAAGGGCAATTACATTCTGCTTTTTGACCCCCTTGATGGTTCTTCAAATATCGATGTTAATGTGAGCATCGGCACCATTTTTGGTATCTATAGAAAGGAGAGTGAAGAAACGGATATCAATTTCCTTCTCAGTGATGTGCTTCAGCCGGGAATTAAACAGGTAGCAGCGGGTTATTTTGTTTACGGATCAAGTACCATCATGGTTTATACCACCGGGAACGGTGTACATGGGTTTACCTTATACCCGAGTGTGGGCGAATTTCTCCTCTCACATCGAAATATACGCATCCCGGAGAAGGGTAAGATATATAGTGTGAACGAGGGAAACTATCAGTACTGGGATGAAAAGACCAGGGCAATGGTGGATTATTTCAAAACAAGAGACAAAGAGACAGGTCGTCCATATTCATCTCGCTATGTGGGGAGTCTGGTTGCTGACTTCCATCGGAACCTTTTGAAGGGCGGGATTTTTATGTATCCTGCTGATCTCAAGGATCCTAAAAAAGCTACAGGGAAATTAAGGCTGATGGTTGAAGCCAATCCCCTCGCCATGGTGGTGAAGGAGGCGGGAGGATATGCCAGTGATGGTTACGGCCCTATTCTCGAAATAAAACCAAATGAACTCCATCAGAGGACTCCTCTCTACATTGGAAGCAAGCAGGATGTGGAGATTGCAGAAGAATTTATAAGTAAAAAATCCTAAAAAACCGAATAGTTTAGTGATCTTAACCGGATCTTTTATCCCTCAACATCTCAACAAATGTCTCTATTCGAACGATGGTTCGGCTGTCTATCTTTCCGGGTCCATCACCCTCAATGGTGAGTATTGGCAGAGATAGGCTTTCCCTTAGAATAATGTCATAGATCTGTCTGAAGCAGAATGTCTGAGTGTAATGGATGAGCCCGTCCAACCTCCTCTCTTTAATAGCCTTTTTTGTGTCCTCTATCCTTCCTTCTATCTTGTAAGGGTAAGTATAGTTCAGATACTGATCCACAATATCTTCATCTCCATAAGGCATACTAAACTGTCTCTGTGTCTCGTTAAAGACGACCCTGGCCTCCAGAGATTCAATGTGCTCATAGAACTGGTTAAATATGGGTGGTACTCCCAGGTATCCGAGCCTTATCTCATTCTTTTTCGGTTCTCTGTCTCGCGCTTCCAGGAAAAATTCATCCAACTCCCTTTCATAAAGATCAGGATCAGATCTAAAATCAGAGCTGTTCACTAAGAATAGGTGGTTTTCAAAACCAGTAACCACATTTTTTTCATAGGTCAATCTATCAAGTTCTCGTAATTTGGCCCTGATTCTATCCAACCTCGATTTTATCCTTTTTATATCGGTCCAGTTGGTTGATAAGGATTGCCTTAATCTCTCCATCTGCTCCATCAAAGGAGCTCTCTCACGGTTCTGAGGAAAATCGAAAGGAATAACACGCACGCCTCTACGAGTAAGGAGTTCGGCCAGAGCAGTGGTATTGCTGCAGTCCCCTCCAGTCACGGCAATGACACATTTTACATCATGATTGAGGACTGTAGAGTAGATTCCCTTTATCCACGCGCATATATTCTGTGAAAATCCAGCCGCCTCTGCCTGGGCTATGAGCCTCCCCGGCATCTCTGAGGTAATAAATAGATTATTAAGATCCAGGGGTTTCAGACCGGCCGCATAAACAATCTCCACAGGAATGGTGGAAGTAATCCCAATAATGGATGCATTGTTTCCCGGTTCAACCAAATGTTCAGGCCTCTACAAAGTGGAATTTCATACGTGGAAGTTCAAGACAGGTTAATCTATTTCCATAGACAGCCCCTGTATCCAGACCTATCTTATTATCCGTCACCAGTGGCTTCGTAAAGGGGGTATGTCCAAAAATGACCTTTTTCCCAAAATCATAATCTGAAAAGATAAAAGGATCTCGGATCCATATGAGATCCTCTCGAGTTTGACCTTCAATCTCAATCCCTGGACGCAGGCCAGCGTGTACAATATAATAATCCTCCAGCTCAATCCACGGCCGAAGGGATTTGAAAAAAGAGATATGAGCAGGAGGAATACGAATCTCCCCGTCTATATGATAGCTCTCTAAGGTTGTATCTCCACCATTTGCCAGAAATGTCGTGGCATCTTCACCTGCCAGTAAATTGAGAAAGATATCTTCATGGTTTCCCATAAGACAGGTGACAAGAGAGGAAGTGTTTATGAGATCTAACATCAGCTCAACCACACCTTTGGAATCCTCCCCACGATCTATATAATCACCCAAAAAGATCAGAGTGTCACTGTCCGGTCGCCAGTCGATCTTGTCCATCAGCCTGTTTAACATACCCAGGCAACCGTGGATATCGCCTATAATGAATATTCTTTCACTTTCCATCACAAACTGAACACCAGCCGGATACGATCCCTTGGATCGAGTCGGGTCAGGCCCGCCTTCCTGGCTGTATCCATGGCCTCCTTGAATTCTTGGGTTGTTAAATGTCTGTTGATGAATTCATCCCTGTGGGCATCGGCGCAAGGCCTGTATTGATCCATCACATTAACATAGGTCTCCATGGAAACCTCTTTTGCAATGAAATTCAACACATCTTTTGTGCCAGCAATATCATGGGGCATAACCAGGTGTCTCACCAGTAATCCCTTTTGAGCTATACCCTGATCATCCATGACTAAATCTCCCACCTGTCGGTGCATCTCCTTCACGGCAATCTTGGCCGCCTCTCTATAATCAGGCGTGTTACAATACCTCTCGGCCCATTTTTCATCCCAGAATTTGAAATCCGGCATATAGATGTCAAAAATACCATCAAGAATCTCCAGTGTCTCTTTCTTATCATAACCACCGGAATTATAGACAAGAGGCACGGTTAAGCCCTGTTCCACAGCAACAATCAATGCCTCCAGTAATTGGGGCACCACGTGAGTGGGGGTTACAAAGTTGATATTATGGCATCCCCTTTCTGCCAGTTGGATCATCATGGCTGCAATCTGATCCGGGTTCACCTCCACCCCTTCATTCAGGTGACTGATATCGCAGTTCTGACAAAAGCTGCAGAGGAGATTGCAGGAACTCATAAAGATGGTCCCCGAACCATGCCTCCCCACCAGGGGTGACTCTTCACCGAAATGGGCATTATAACTGGCCACTTTGGCTCTCCTGCCGGTTTTGCAGAATCCCTCGTCACCTTCCAGTCGGTTGACGCCACATTCGCGTGGGCAAAGACTGCAAGACTCCAGCAGGTTTAGGGCCTTTTCTATTCTCCCTGAAAGCCCTCCCTCTCCATAGAGCTTCAGATAAGATGGCTCAATCATGGTCTCTATCTCTCATTAATTCACTTGTCACAAAATAACATCCCCCTTACAGGCCTGTTAGCCTAAACAGGGGGATGCCTTTTGGACAATTCTCAGGCTTCCAGTGATCAGTTAATCCCGGCTCTGGCCGAAAATCCTGAGCAGCATCAAGAATAGGTTTATGAAATCAAGATACAGTGATAGAGCACCTAGAATGGCGCCTTTCCTGATTACTGCACCATCAAGATCGTCTGGTTGCGTAAGGGCCATGTTTTTTAATTTCTGTGTATCATAAGCAGTCAATCCCACAAAAACTAGAACGCCTATGTAGCTTATAATGGTGTTAATGGCACTGCTCCTAATGAACAGATTCACAAGAGAGGCAATGATAATCCCCATCAACCCCATGACAAAAAATCCGCCCCAGGAAGTTAGATCTCTCTTGGTTGTCCACCCATAGATACTGCAGGCCAAAAAAGTCGCTGAACAGATGAAAAATGTACTGACAATGGATTCGCGCGTATAAACAAGAAATATGAATGAGAGCGTAACACCATTGAGAGCTGAATAGACCACAAATAGGGTCGTGGCAGTAGTGGCACTCATTCTGTTCACCATGCCGCTTATTGAGAAGACCAGAGCCAGTTCGGCTATGATGAGACCATAAAAGATCATACTATTACCGTAAATGAGACGCAATGCGGTCTCACTATTGGAGACATAAAGGGCCATAATACCCGTAAGCCCCAGCCCGATGAACATCCAGTTGTAAACGCTTCTTACAAAATCATTAACCAGGACCTCTGTCCTTTGCCTTGGAATTGTGATTGGATCCATTTTTCAAAACCCTCCCAAACTAAAGCTTTTTATTTCATTTTTCGTAACATTTTAGCTCTTTGAAAAAATCCGCGTTTGATCCGCCGTGGAGGTCTCTTTATAAAAGCCGCCTAACCCTCCCTCATTCCATGGGACGGCAGATTAGTGTTGAAATTCTTCCCGGGATAGCCCCAGGGGACGTCCTCCTTTGCCCCCCACATCCTCTCTGCCTTTTCCATAGTTTTATTAAATGCCTGGGGGCGTTCCACGAGCATCGGAAGTATTTTTATGAGGCGGCTTTTGAAAGAGACCTCCACGGCCGGACTTGAATGGCTTTCAAAGAGCT
>Ga0180009_10000555_pt1 | contig 51403 bp, 33 predicted proteins | sample OS_PC_MetaG_FD_123537 | JGI IMG/M metagenome (GOLD analysis project Ga0180009, IMG submission 123537) | Groundwater microbial communities from the Aspo Hard Rock Laboratory (HRL) deep subsurface site, Sweden - OS_PC_MetaG | ecosystem: Environmental > Aquatic > Deep subsurface > Groundwater... | reverse complement strand
GATACCGCGCTTGAGTGGGCATGGAACCCGATACCGAACCAGATATCAGACCAGGTAAAGGTAAAGATAGAAGATGTGGGCGAAGAAGCCTATACCTCTACAGAATTCGGACCGTTTAAGATTGTTGGATTTTTGGATTTGACATACCCAGTTGGCGGAGAAGTTCTAACTGTCGGGGCATCAGGTTCAGCGGATGAGCAGGTACGCTGGGTAAAATACGGCAGTATCGGAGCCTTAAATCTGGAACTATCAATAGATAATCTAAATAGTTGGATTACACCGACGACAGATGCCAATTTAAACGCCGCCTATCCTGCCGGAGCAGACGGCCCGGCAGAAGCGGCCTATGACTGGACTATCCCAGATCAGATATCTAATCAATGTTATGTAAGAATCAGTACAACCGCAGCCTATCCAATAGCCGGGGATACCCTAACTGAGACCTCAGGCGCTGGAGTAACCCCGTTTAATATCAGAGGCGGATTTAATAATGTAATTGCTCCGGCAACAGGCAATACTTGGTATGCAAATGAATCTAGTAAAGCTATTAGTTGGGATGCTAATGGTTCAATGCAGGCTGTTAAGATTGAGTTATTGATTTCTCCAGATGGAAATAGCTGGCCTGTGGATACAGTGATTGAACCCTCGTATAATAATGGCGGCGCGGGTCTTGATAATGGTCAGAACAGTTATACCTGGGCAACGGTTGCTAATAAAAGAAGTGATAAATGTAAAATACGCATTACTTCCATCAGCAATCCTACTGTGCTTATCGAGTCTGGGATATTTACTATCCGGCCTCAGATAACAGTAACGACCCCAGCCCAGCCTTTGCAGGCCCAGACTATACCTGATGTCCAGTGGAGCTATACAGGTACACAAACTACCCTTGTCGATATAGAGGTAGATCTTAATGGCGATGATAACTGGGCAGATGCTGTAACCTTAGATGATAATGCCGGCGCTGGCATTGCTATTGGAGTTGCCCAGCCATACACAAGCGCGAATGCCTTAGGCGCTACTTTAGCATCTAGTGCTAAGATGCGGGTTGTGGATCACCAGGCAGGTTATGATTATGTTTATGGAGCGACTAATGCTTTTGCCATTATCGGAAAATTAGAGATTACCGGCGAAGCCAATGGTCATCCCGCAACACCAGCTACCTGGGAAGTAGGAACAAATAAATCCATAACCTGGGATGTCTGGGGTAATATTGGTAATGTCGATATTTTGTATTCGATTAACGATGGCGGAGATTACCTTAATTATGTAACGCAGGATATTTCACCGGCCTCAGGAGCATTTTTATGGCAGCCGATACCAAACGCTGTAATCCCTAATGGTAGAAATACCCAGATAAGATTTAAGATTACTAACGCTACCGCTACGGTTAGTGACGAATCAGATAATTCTTTGATTATTCAAGGTAGGCTTTCTTTGATACAGCCTGATCCCACCTTATATGTAGATGATCCTAATGATGCCAATGATTATTTTCAGCTTAGCTGGACCACATCCGGTCAGATTAGTCAGGTAAAACTGGCTTATGATACAAACAGCGGTGATGGGGCTAACGGAATACCCGATGACTTTGATGATTATCTGGGAGTAATTGCCGGCGGCGTAGCTATTGCCAACAGCTCTCCTTATAATTGGAATGTGCCCAATGCCATTGGAGATAAGGTCAGGGTTAAGATTGTAAGCGCAGCGTTTCCGAATGATATTTCCAGTGAGAGCGCTGACTTTACGATTAAAGGTAAATTAAAGATTACCGCACCTGATGCCACAGTTGTCGGTGCCAATGCCTGGATTGTGGATAATACAGCTGCGGGATTACCGAGCAGTGAAAATATCTCCTGGAGTAATATTGGTACATTAGGCGGTGTGGCCGGTACCGTAACTATAAAATACGCACCGGACGGAGTGGATTTTGATGTTGAACCGGCAATTACAACTACGGCCAGCGGTGCTAATGGTCCTAAAAATTTCAGCTGGACTATCCCGGATAAGATCGGGGCATTAACCAAGGTAAAGATCATTGATAACGATGCTAATTTACCGGCTGATCCTGTGGAATCCGAGGCCTTTGAAATAAAAGGATACCTGGAATTATTAGAGCCTAATGGCGGTGAGCCTTATAATGTATCTACTAATCATGATATCCGCTGGAAATATGCCGGTACTTTATCCGGTAATTTGAATATGTATCTGGATAATAATAGCGGCAAAGGCGCTAATGGTACGCCTGGCGATATTGATGATTATCCGACTAAGATTAATACTGTGCCTGTTGCCTATAATAATAACGAATCAGCCAATATCTGCTATTATCAGTGGACAGTGCCGGCAACCGCCGCTAATACCTATAGGGTGAAAATAGTTTATATTGATGATGATACAGTAGTCGATACCTCTAACTCTGATTTTAGCACAAGAGGTACAGTGACCTTAAATTATCCTGGCAAAAATCCGGGCAGTCCGGAGAAGTGGTTTGTTGATGATAATATAAACAATAAGATTGACTGGACAGTTACCGGTGGTATTGCCTTAGTAGATATTTATTTAGATGTTGATGGCCCTGCCTATACATACCCGATAGAGATTATCACAGACCATGATGCTACGGATAAGCCTTATACCTGGCCGATACCGAATGATGGTACACGTGAGCTAGTTACTTCTGATGCAGCGCGGGTAATTGTAAAAGATAGTGCTAATCCTACGATCATATCCGATGAATCTACCAATGATTTTGAGATTAAACCGCGTATAACTTTCCAGGCCCTTTCTACATTTACGCCCGCTCCTTCTAACCAAGGCTGGATTATAAATCAAGCCCCGGTTATTCAATGGACGGTTACCGGTAGTGTAGATAAAATGAATCTCTATTACAGCAATGATGGTGAAGGAAGTTATCATTATGAAAAAGAAATAGTTAACCCTAGTGCAGGCAGTACGATGTGGGATGTTGATCTTGCCGGTGGTTATGAAAAGGTCAACAATTATCAAGGTACGCTTAAACTGGTCAGAAAAGAAGGAACGGTTGAAGATACAGACGTTGACAGTGTGTCCGGCGTATTTACAATTTATGGTTTATTAACCATGGACTATCCGACCCTTCCTACTGCTTACAATGTTATGGCCACCAATGCTGAGATTGAATGGTCAGTAAGCGGAGGCGTGGGCAATGTAGAGATTGTTTACTCAAAAGACGATGTTGGCGGCTATCCAGATGCCAGCTTTGACGGCAATGTTATTGCCAGTGGCATCGCGGCAAACTGGTGCGATTTAAACGGCCGCTATGAATTTACGGTTCCCAATGACCCTGACCCCACTGTTAAATTAAGGGTGAGGGAAGCAGGAGACAACCGTCATATCGTAAAAGCTACTACACCTGAATGTTCATTTAAAGGAAATATCATTTTAACTGCCGGCACCACCCAAAACCAGGCCTTGGTTGTAAACCAGCAGCATACAATTACCTGGAGCAATGTGGGTAATTTTACGCGTTTAGCTGCCTATTACATAAAAGACGGCGGCTCAAAGACCCCGATTAATGACAATCTTGCTGGTACTGCTGAATCCTGTAACTGGACACCCGGCGACAATGATGTATCCAGTGATATTGTGTTCCGGGTAGAGGATTATAATGATCCGACTGTCGGAGGGGAAACGCCTACCGGACAGGAAAATACAGTCACTGGTTCTATCGCGCTTGATTATCCAATCAATCCTAATATATCACTTACCGTCGGAAATTCTGGTCCGGCGCAGGGGGCAGAAGTAAGATGGATAAAATACGGTAATATCGGTAACTTAAATATCGAATTATCAAAAGATAACGGGCAAGGCTGGCTTTCAGCTGCCCAGTCCGGGCTCCATGCTGATTATCCGTCTGGTGCCTCGGGAGTTGTGAACAGCTATTCCTGGACAATCCCGGATCAGATTTCTAAAGACTGCTTAATAAGAGTTACAAGCAAGGGATTAACTGCCAAAGGACTGGCTGAGGTAACCTATACTTCGGATAATAAATTTACGATTAAGGGCTCGTTTAACAACCTGACTTCTCCGGGTACAGGCGTAACTTGGTATGCCGGTGAATCAAACAAAAATATCACCTGGAGTGCCAATGGCGCAATGCGGGCTGTAAATATCGATCTCTATAATGGCTCAGGCTGGTCTCCGATTATCGCGGATTATGATAATACCCCAACTGGCTTAAGCAATGGACCGAATACCTATGTATGGCCAACCGTAGCCAATGAGAAAAGTAATGCTTGCAAGATAAAGGTTTCCTCTGTGGATAATCCTACGGTTGAAATCGAATCCGGTAATTTTCTGATTGTGCCGCAAATAACCGTAACTACACCACCGGCATCGTTAATCGCCGAAACTAATCCCACGGTTACCTGGAGCTATACCGGTACCGGTACAACTGTAGTCGATATATTACTTGACCCAGATGGTGATGGTGATTGGGGCAATGCCGTAACCCTGGATGATGGCGCTGGAGCCGGCGTGGCAGTTAGTGCCTCACCGCATCAGACCGCTACCGCCTTATCGCCCACATTAAGATCTAGTGCCAGAATTAGGGTACAGGATCATCAGATTGGTTATAGTTATGTAAAAGGTGATACCGGTACCTTTAAGGTCATCGGTGATATCACCATAACTGAACCGACATCTGATTCTGATTGGAAGGTAGGAGAGATAACCAATAAGGTTAGATGGACGAAAAAAGGTGATATGGGTAATCTTAACTTCTACTATAATAGCGGTTCGGGATGGAGCGGGATTATCGGTTCCGCCGATGATGATGTTGGTGAATGGACCTGGACTCCAATACCAGACAAAGTTTCCAATAATGTACAGATAAGGATAACCGATGCGGATAAGGCTACCGATACCTCTGTTGATTCCGATCCGTTTAAAATAATCGGTGAGTTTGATTTTGCTAGTTATATACCGGCAGTATTTCGTATTGATAATATTGGTACGCCAATGACGATTCAATGGGATACAATCGGTGCTGATATTCAGCAGGTGAGATTAGAATATTCAGTTGATGGCGGAAATTTCGAGGATATAGACGCTAGTCAGCCGATAGATAATACGGCCACTGGTTATGACTGGATAGTACCGACAACTATATCTTCATCCGATGTTAATTTAAGGATTACAGCCACTACTCCGGATCAGCCCGAAACCGAACTTCCTTCCAGTCAATTTGCGATTTTAGGAAACATTTATATAAGCGAACCGGATGGAACAGAAGAATGGGTTGTGGGCACAACCGGTAATATGATTGAATGGGAATTTGCAGGCGGTATATCCAATGTTAAGATAACCTATTCTAATTCCGGCGGAGAACCCTATGATGATTATAATATTAGCTTAACAACCCCGGCTAATAATGTGGATGCAACACACGGTAGTTTTGATTGGAATATTCCCACGGCGTTAACAAATGACTTGCTTTCTTATAATCAGGCCAGGATCAAGGTAGCCGATGCAGAGTATTCTACGGTGCTTGATGAATCACCCACATTTATGTTAAAGGGTATTCTGCAAATTACAGAACCTGCGGGACAGACCTTGGTTTGTGGCAGTGCGCAGAATATTGCCTGGACAAGGACAGGTAAGATTGGTTCTGTCAATGTGCTTTATTCCACAGATTCAGGAAGCAGTTATCCAAATACGATTCAAGCTGGCGTTGCCTTTGGTGCTGGTGCAGCCAATAATATAGGTTGGACAGGCAATGTACCGGAAACTGTGGGTACAGGATACAGGGTTAAGGTTGAAGATGCGGCTAATGACGAGGTCTTTAGTCAGACACCTGTATTTACGGTAAAAGGTGATTTACAGATCACGATGCCCGATGCCCAGGAGCCTATCTGGTATTTAACGGATACAAGGGCTATTACCTGGAATGTTGAACACGGTAATATCCAAAACGTAAAGATAACCGGATCAAGATCGGGTAACTTCACGGGTGTCGGGGATGAATTCACGATTGCCGGTTCTACGCCCGCTGCTGATGGCACAGAGGATTGGATTATAGCAGAATTATCGCCGTCTATCTTAGTGAATACGCTTAAGATTAAGGTCGAGGATGCCAATCCTGCCTATGATGTGGAAAGTATCTCTACTGAACCCACAACCATTAAAGGTAAATTTCAGGTAACTGCGCCGAAACTCAACGATATTGTAGAGATTGATAAGCAGTTTGATATTAAGTGGACAACTTGGGGGACGATTAGCGATGTAAAGATAGAATATTCGGTTAATTCTACAGGTGGTGTAGGAGGTACCTGGGTTGAGATCACAACACCGGTCACAGGAACTCCCAATGACGGCTTGTTTGAATGGACACCGAATAATACCGTGCCCATAACCGATAATCTGTTTATTAAAGTTACTGATATCGGCGGTAGCGGGATTTATGATGTTTCTAGTGATGCCGTGGATGTAAAAGGCTGGTTTGAGTTTACAACTGCTGTAGATACTCCGTTGCAGGATGCGGTATGGGCAGTTGGACAACAGCATACCATTACCTGGACAAGACACGGTAATATCGCTAATGTCAAGATAGAGTATTCACCTAATGGCGTGGATTATTACGATATTATAAGCTCGGTTGCTAATACCGGTAGTTATAATTGGACGCCGAGTGCAGCCGGTACCATACTATCGGGTACAAATCCTGCGTATATTCGTATTTCTGATGCCGCACCAGGGGAAGGAACTAATAACGCGCTTTCGGATAACTTCAAGATAGTCGGTATATTGCAGCTTACCTATCCCACTGGTGGAGAGGTATTCAACGTATTTCATAACCCGAATCCGACTATAACCTGGACGAAAACCGGTAATATTGCTAATGTCAGACTTGATTATTCTATCAATTCCGGAACGCCTAATTATAACCAGGTGATTACAGCATCTACTGGTGCTGCTGGCGGAAGTTTCTCATGGCCGGTTGCTGATACGCCTTCTCCTTATGTCGTAGTAAGGATTGCCGATGTCTTGGACCCGACAAATGTCTATGCTACTTCAGACCTGGGCAACCGCATCCGGATTAAGGTTGTATTTGATATAACCTCACCGACGATGTCACCGCTGGCTGGAAATGTCTTGGGATTAGAATCACCGCAGACAATTAAATGGGGTACAACCGGGACCTGTCCTCAGGTTAAGCTTGAATTAAGTGTGGATACAGGTCATACAGTTTGGGAACCGATTGTTACCCAAGATGGGATAATGGGTAATACTGCTCTTGGCGTTAGCTGGGATCCGGTTTTAGACCGTATTTCCGATGACTGTATAATCAGGGTATCTGATCCAAGAGACTTAGCCACAACTGAACCCACAGGCGTGTTTAAGATTAGAGGTAAATTGACCATGGATCAGCCTGATGGCGGTGAAAATCTAAATGTAGCCAGTTCTTACGATATAAAATGGACCACATTAGGTACGATTGCGTCTGTAAAATTGGAATATTCGGTTGATGAGGGAGTTACCTATCCTCCAACACCTGCACTTTTGAACAATCCGATTGCTACAAGTGTAGTGCCTACTCCCAACGGACAGAGCATATTCCCCTGGACTGTGCCGGATGAAATTACAGCTAAAGGCAGGGTGAAGGTTACCGACGAACTTAGCGGAACAGTCACCGATGATTCAGATGCTAATTTCAATATCCGGGATGTGTTAGGTATAACCGGGGCTTCGTTTACACAGGGTGAGACCCTGGAGGTAGCTACAACCCGTGCTGTGGGCTGGACAAAAGTCGGCTCGCTCAGCAATGTTAAACTCGAATATTCTGTTAACGGTGCTGCTTATCAGTATTGTAAAGATATTGCGGATCAGAATGCAGCTAATTTAGATGCCGTAGCTGATAACCCGTTTACCTGGAAGATACCTGATGATATCGATGATAATATTGTCGTGCGCGTTAGCAGTGCTGATGAGGCTAATGAGCCTGCATTGCCGGGTGTATCCGTAGACTTTAAGATTAAAGGTGTTTTAAATGTCACTGCCCCGGCTCTGAATGATATCCTGGGCGTGGATGATTTGTATGCTATTACCTTTAATAAGACCGGATCAATCAGCACGGTTAAGATAGAATATTCTGTGGATGGCGCAGGCCTCCAGTATTGTAAAGACCAGTTTAATGCAGATGCCTCAGCCGTGGATATCAGCGGTGCTGGTCCTTATACATTTACTTGGAAGGTGCCGAACCAGGTAAATGGTAATATTACTGTCCGTGTCACCGATACCTCAGACCCGGATGTGTATGATGATTCAGATTCGTTTAAGATTGCCGCGAGATTGAAACTGTTGACACCCAATGGCGGTTCATTCTACGAGGTAGGACAGCCCTGTACAATCAGTTGGGAAAAACACGGAAATATGCCCGCTGACCAGGTGGATTTATTCTATGACACCAATGAAGGCTTAGGCGGGACCCCTTATCCCAATGCGATTACTACTACCGCTGCCTCTGATTTATCGTTTGAATGGATAGTGGATGATGTTATCGGTAATAAATTGCGCGTAAATATCCGTGATAATGCCGTGGGCACCTATACTATCGAAGATACATCCGACGCCAACTTTGAGGTACGCGGTAAACTAGAATTGCTCGAGCCTCCCTATGCAGGCCAGAACGGCGAGGTTTTACTTATTAGCTCAAACAAGAATATTTCCTGGAGAAAGTGGGGTAATATTACCAGTGTAAAATTAGAATATACAGCCGATGGAACCAATTATCATTCACTTAACTGGGATGGTGTGGTGGAAGGTGGAGAGGTGGTAGTAGCTACCCCGGGCACTGGTCCTTATCCAAAGACCTACAATTATAATTGGAGTATTCCGGATAATGCCAGTACCACCGTAAAAGTAAAGGTTACAAATTATGTAGATGCCAATGTGACTGACGATAGCGGCGAGTCGCCGTTTTTGATTATTCGCGGTGGTTTTGAATGGGTCAATCCGGATCCATTAGCCGCCGAAGTGCCTTGGCAGGTTGATTCTTTCAAGACACTGCAGTGGAATACATTTGGTACTATAAATACGATTGTTATTGAATACTCAACAACCCTGGGTGCAGCCGGACAGTGGAAAGAAGTTACGCCAGGCGGCCCGATTCCAAAGCCGGCAACTAACCAGTATTCCTGGCAGGTAGAGGATGATATCGCTGACCCGGTTTACTTGCGTATTTATCAGTTTGGCAATGAAGCCACGCAACAGGTTGTACAGAATGTAAAAATCCACGGCGGCTTAAACATAACGCGGCCGGATGGAACTGCACCCTGGAGAATAAACACAACCGAGGCCATTAACTGGACGATGAACGGAAGTATTAACCTGGTGAAATTGGAATATTCCAAGGTCGGCGGAGGTGCTGATATTAATTATCAGCCGCCAAACGGTGATGTGATCTTTGCCACAACATCCGGCGCTGCCTTGACCAAAGATTGGGATATCCCGGAAGAATCACTATCTTCTAATGTGGTAGTCAGGATAAGCGATGCCAGTGATCCCACAGTTATGGATGAATCTGTCTCCTTTAATATTAAAGCCAGCTTCTCGATTACCGAGCCTAATGCTACTGATACCTGGATTGTGAATGATCCTGAGACTATCAATTGGGCGACCTATGGCCCGGTAACAAATGTTAACTTGTATTATTGGAAAGAAGGCATAAGTGATTGGGTATTGATTAATGCGGGCGGTCCGGTTGCTGATACCGGTACTTATCCATGGCCTGTGGCGGATAATATATCCAATAACGTTAAAATCAAAATTGCCGATGCATCCGATCCTGATGCCTTTGGTGAATCTGAAGTCTTTAAGATTACAGGCAGCCTGACGATTACATCGCCTGGCGATACAGATAAATTAAAAGTAGGCTCGATTGTACCGGTTATCTGGAGTCGTAATGGTTCTATCAGCGAAGTAAATATTGATTATCATGATGGAACCGTCTGGCAGGCACTGCTTACTGCTGGCGGAGATCCGGATCTACCGAATGCCGGTTCTTATGCCTGGACAATCCCGGATAATCTTACAGAAGAAGGAAGGTTGCGTATAACCGGTGTTGGACATCCAACTATAACGCATACAACCAGCGGATTCTTTAAGATCCTGGGTGGGTTTACGGTTACTTATCCCAACGGCGGAGAAGCATTGTTAGTCGGAACCTCTCCCAATCTTACCTGGACCTGGACCAGTGCCAACACCCCGAATGTAAGGATAGATTACTCTATAAACAGTGGTGGATTATATGATAGAAATATCACCTTATCTACGCCGAATGATGGCAGCCATCCCTGGACAATCACTGATCTTGTACCTGTTTCAGGCACGGTAAAGATAAAGGTAACAGATGCCGCTGACTCAGAGGCCTTTGATGTATCTAATAATGATTTTCGTGTAAGAGCTGCATTTACATTGCTTGATCCCAACGGCGGAGAGCACTGGATAGCTGGCCGGGATACAGACATTAACGGATTATCCCAGGATATTACCTGGGTATCTGTAGGTACGATTAGTGATGTTAATCTTGAATTCAGCCGTACCGGTAATTTTATTACCGATACCAAATCCATCGGCGTTGTACCAGATACCGGTAGTTTTACCTGGGATATACCCGATGATAGTAATATCTCTGACCTTGTTCTGGTGCGGGTATCTGACCCGGATGACTATGAGGCCCGTGATGATTCTGATGCCATATTGAAGATTACAGCCGGCTTTAATGTTACGTCTCCTAACGGCACTGAAAACTGGGATGTCGGCAGTAATTATGAGATAACCTGGACTTGTACAAGCGTTGATGTAAGTACTGTAAAGATACAATATTCTACAAATGGAGGTCTTGGCTGGAACGATATTACCGCAACGCCTCAAGATGGTTCTTTCTGGTGGAATAATATTGATAACGCCATTACCGACCAGGCCAGAATCCGGGTAGCGGATTTAGCCGATGATACAGCCTTTGATATCTCAGATGCTGATTTCAATATCCGGGCTGATTTCGATATTATTTATCCCAACGGCGGGCAGACCCTTACGGTTGATAATACCGAAACCGTTACTTGGGATTATAACGGTACAGTAAGCAAGGTTAAATTTGAATATTCGACCAATGGAGCTGACTGGAATCCGATTGCATCTAATATCGATAATATCGATAATGAAAGTGTGGGCGGAGTTGACGGTAGTTATTTGTGGACCGTTAATGATGCGATTTCAAAGACAGTTAAGCTGCGTATCTCTGATAATGATGCCGGTCACCCTGTAGCTTACGATGATTCAGATGCTGATTTCAGGATTAAGGGTAATCTCTGGATAAATGCCCCGATTCTAAATGATAACTGGCCGATTGGTCAGGGCTCTGATATAAAATGGGGCTGGGTAGGCACAATGCCAGAGGTAAAGATAACCTATTCTACTAACGGCGTAACAGGTCCTTTTAACCCGATCTTAGAAACTTACGATATTGCCAACGACGGTATTGTGGCCAATGGCGCCGGTACCGGCGGCGTAGGCTCTGAGCAGACCTATACCTGGACCGTGCCGGATGAAGCTGCTGCAGATGCGGTAATAAATATTCAAGACGCCAGAGCAGCCGAGTCTGATGTTAATATCAACAGCGCTTCTTTCCATATTGTGGGATATTTAATATCAAAGACACCGACAAACGCAGAAGAGATGGTTGTTAATAGCCCCTATGATCTTAAATGGGAATGGGGCGGCACAATGCCTGAGGTAAAGATAACCTATTCTACAAACGGCCTGGCTGGCCCGTTTAACCCGATACTTGAGACTTACAATATTGCCAATGACGGTATTGTGGCTAATGCTGCTGGTGCGGGCGGCCCGGGGTCTGAACATACCTATACCTGGACTGTTGAGGATCATATCTCTGATAATGTTATATTCAGAATCGCCGATGAAAGAGACGCAACCGTCGATGATGATTCTGCGACGGCTAAGATTATCGGCGAGATCACCGTAACTTCTCCTAATGGTGCAGAACGCTGGGTAACCCGAGAAGATCATAATATTACCTGGACCAATAACGGGACAATACCGCAGGTTGATATCCAGTATTCTAAAGATAATTTTGGTTCGGATATTCATGATATTACTACTTCTGAAAATAATACAGGATCTTTCCCCTGGAATATTCCGGATGACCGTTCGACTACAGTTAAGGTCCGGGTATTAGATGCCAGCGACAATACTGTATATGACGATTCAGATGCTGATTTCACGATTAACTATTATGATATTACATTCCAGATTAGCGATCTTTTGACCAACCAGGCCTTATCCGGATTAACCGTAGATGCTACTTCTAATAAAGGTGATATTCTTCAGACCGCAGAAGATCCCAAGGTGCCCGGTGCCCCGCTAGGATCACCGGTAACCCTGGAAATGCCATATGGTACCTGGACTGCAGTCTGGTCTTGTACTGGATATGGTGATGCCCAGGTAACCTTTATTGCCGATGCGGATAAGTCTGCCGATGACCTATATATGGAGACAACCGCAATCCATATCTGGCGTGCTTATTCTGAATTTACCTACGAGGCCAATACCGATACCTTAAAGGCCACTTCCTGGTTAGAACGTGACGGTTTTGTGGTTAGTGGTGCAGTAGATGTAAACGTTAATATTTATGATGATACTGGAAATCCAATTAACACCTTGACATCCAATACACCTAGTGCCGCTGGATTTTTCAACGTGGTCTGGTCAGCACCAACCGGATTACAGGATTCTGTTGTTTATTCTGTAGTTACAGTTATTACCAACGCCGCCGGTGCGCAATTTAAAACACCGACCTCGTTTAGCATTACTGAAAGTAAGCAGCTGCAGGCAACCGAAGCTGCCGTGCAAGACCTGGTAACTACTTCTATGCCGGCGTTTGAGTTGTCGATGAAGGAAACGATCGAGCAGGGTGTTATAGATCAAAAAGCCATGATCGAGCTTAAGATGAACGAACAGATAAATATTATTGATACTAAGACCACTGAGATGAAGGCCTCTGTAGATGAGACCCTGACTAGTTTTGAAGAAAGAAGTGACGCGGTCATTGAAGAATTACAGGCAGGTGCGGATCAAACCATGGAAGCTGGTGTAGAATTAGAGACAATCGCTAAACGTCAATCCGGGGAATTGATACTTCCAACCAGCGTTCTTTTAGGCGGGACCGTGGAAATACGTTATCGAAACGATTCCGGATTAATTCCGCTTATGGATATAATCGCATATGATGGCGGCGTGATCATGAGTGGTCAACCCCTGATCGAATCAGCCCTTAACGCCGGTCTGTATGGGTTTGATGCCTTTATTGATGGTACTACTTATAAACCTGGTAAGGCGTTCACTGTCATTGTTTCAGAGGCCAAAACAGGCAACTTACAGGCTGGATCAGTTATGGTGGAATCAACTACGCTTACCTCAATCGAAGGGTTAACGGCAACGATCCCGCAGATAAAATCAGTCGCTGATGATTTACTGACGGCGATGCATGGAGTAGAGGCATCAATGGGTTCGGGTGGCTCGATTTCCATGGCATTGTCTAGCCTGGAAGAAGCGGTTGATGACCTTCCTAAGGTTCTGTCTCAAGGCATGTCCAACGAGGATTTAGGTAGACAGTTGAACCAGATTTCTTCCAAACTCGTGGGTTTTGCCGGAGAAGAAGGTTTTGATATCTCGGAAATGGTGGAGTCGGCCATAAGCGAATCTCCGACCATTAAAGAAATACACAAGAAGGCCGAAAATATTAAGAGCGTCGTGAAGTTCTTACATGCTCTATTCGAACACAAGTTCGGCGGCATGGAAGATGAGCCGATTATCTCTACTTCTTTATCCAGCGGCAGTGTGATTATCTCTATTGTTGCTGCTAATCCGTCGGCGAATAGGCCTCAATTAACAAAGATAAAGATATATCTGCCCAAGGAAATAACCCCCAAGGACATCATGGATAACGCGGGTTTAGATGTAGAGTACGATGCCGATCGTTCCATCTACTACGTCTACAAAGACAATATCGAACTAGAGCCGAAAGAAGTACGTGTCTACAAAGTAGAAATGGAAGATATCTGGTTTATCCCGCAGAGTACGCTTGAGATCTTAAGGCTGCGGGCCGCGAAGTTAGTCGAGACGATGTCCGAGACAGAATATAAAGATGAAGTAACGCTGCTTGCCGAGGAAGCAAACGCGTTAGTAGACAGGATTGAACAAGAACAGCAAGATGTTACCGTAAGCAAGGAACGGCATATCGGTTACTATCGTAACAATCTGAATAAAATTGAAAAGTTAAAAGAAAAATTGGCGGACATGGAAAAACTTATGCTCCAGAAACCCAAGGACCGCGGTGTGCTTACCTGGGAGATGACCTGGAAGATAATCGTGGCCCTGGTAAGCTTTGTTGGGCTCTTAGCCGGCGTATTCTTCTTAAGTTGGAACCGCAGACTTAAGACCGCCCGCGGCGAGCTGTCTCAGGCTAAACAGTTTGCGTTTCCGGTTGATAAGGATGCCAAGGCAAAGCAAAAGCCAGAGGATAAAGGCAAGGCCAAGAAATAGGGTGTATAATATAGGGAGTAGGGTTTAGGGTGTAGGGTATATAATATAGGGAGTAGGGTTTAGGGTGTAGGACCCCCTAACCCCCAATCCCTAATCCCCAACCCCTATCCTTTAATTTGGGGCTTGTGATAGATGGGGGAAAGATTGCTGAACGTTCGGGTGTTTACACCCGAAGAAATACTCTTCCAGGGCCAGGCCGAGCATGTAATCGTGCCCGGGGAAAGCGGGGTATTTGAAGTCCTGCCTTTTCATAAACGCATTTTAAGCCGTTTGCTTTCCGGGGTTATTATTATTGATAAGGAATCGATTCCCATCTTTCGGGGTATAATTCAAGCAGGGGAAAATCAAATAAATATAATTATGGAGAATAAAATAGAATAGCTCATGGGAGAGAAGATAATAATCTTACTTTTATTTTCGGCCTGTATCATGGGCCCGGCCTTGATCATGGCCGCTGCGGCCTATGCCAGTATCGGGGCCTTGGGCCGGAATCCGTCGGCAGCGCCAAAAATCCTGCCGGCGATGATTATTATTCTCATTTTTGCCGAGGCCTTGGCAGTTATTGCCATGTTGCTTGTCTATCAATTATTTGTATAATATAGGGTTTGGGGTTTAGGGCGTAGTAAATACTGATCCCTAACCCCTAACCCCTAACCCCTATTTTAGAGAGGTGATCTATGTTTATATTTAGCTTAATACTTCTTCAGCTCTTTGTTTTTGCCGGCATCGGATTTTTTATGAAGCATCTTTTTACCCGTAACGTTACTAATGCCACCGGCCACCTTCAGGACTTGACTGAACAATATAATAAAAAACAGGAAGAAGTAGAAAAGAAACTTGCCCAGATAGACGAGCAATATAAGGAGACCATGCGCCGGGCAAATAAGGATGCCGGCACCTTGCAGGCCGCCGCAAGAAAAGAAATAGACGCCGAACGGGAAAAGATAATTGAAGACGCCCATAAGCAGAGTGATGAGCTGATGAAAAGGGCCAACGAAAGCTACCAGATGATAACCGACGAACTTGAGGATCATATAAATGAACGTGCTATTGATCTGGCCAGGGAATTAGCCTGCCAGATACTGCCGGATGAGATTCGCATCTCATTGCATAAGATATGGGTAGCATCTTTAATTACCAATGGTGTTAGCGGTATTGAGCGGTTGAATGTTTCCGACGACATAAAACAAGCCGAGATTCACACCCCGTTTTCACTTAGCGAAAACGATATAAAAAGTTTGAGTAAGAAATTAGAAGAAAAGCTTAAACGCAAGCTGGATATAAACGAAACTATAAAGCCGGAACTAGTGGCCGGGGTTGTTATCAATATCGGTAACTTGGTCCTGGATGGAAGTTTCTTGATGAAGATTCGGGAGAGAATAAATGACTTCGAAAGAAAAGAGTAATGTCGCGCAATCAATGAAGTTTGAGATTAACGAAGTCGGCCGGGTTAAGGCCGTACGCGAATTTATCGTCAAGGCCGACCAGATGCCATCGTGTGTTAACGGACAGATCGTGGAGTTCGATCAGAAGCTGCGCGGCATTGTTATGGGCTTTACGGAAAAAGATGTGCAGATTTTGATGCTCGGGCCCAAGGCCAGGATCAGGGCCGGGGATAAGGTTTATAGCAAGGCCCAGTCGCTTTATCTGCCGGTCGGAGATGCCTTTATCGGTAGGATTGTTAATGCCTTATGCGAGCCGATTGATAGTAAGGGCCCGATTAAGGCCTCTTGTGAATATCCTGTATTTAAGGACGCCCCCGGGGTTATGGATAGGACCGATGTGGAAAGGACATTGGAGTCAGGTACCCGGATTATCGATACGATTATGCCCCTGGCCAAAGGACAACGGCAGCTGATCATTGGCGATAGACAGACTGGTAAGACAACCGTTACCACCGACGCCATATTGAATCAAAAAGGCCGGGATGTGATTTGTATTTATTGTTCTATTGGTAAGCCCTATTCAAGTCTCATGAAAACCATATCCCTTTTTCAGGAAAAACAGGTCATGGATTACACCATCGTGGTCAGCGGGATTGCCTCTTCATCTGTGGGCGAGCAATACCTCGCCCCTTATGCGGCCTGTGCCCTGGGCGAATATTTTATGTATAACGGCAAGGATGTCCTGGTTATTTTTGATGATCTTACAAGGCACGCCTGGATTTACAGGCAGATATCATTACTTTTGGATCGCGCCCCGGGCCGCGAGGCATATCCGGGCGATATATTCTACCTGCATTCTCAGCTTATGGAAAGGGCGGCCCAGCTGAGTAAGGAGTTTGGCGGAGGCTCAATGACGTTTCTGCCCCTGATTGAAACCTTACAAGGTGACCCCACTGGTTATATCGCTACTAACCTTGTTTCCATGACCGACGGTCAGATTTATTTTAGTACTGCGTTGTTCAACAGCGGCGTCCGGCCGGCGATTGATACCGGTCTTTCCGTATCCCGTATTGGAAACCGGGCCCAGTGGCCGGCGATGAAAGGCCCCAGCCGCAGCTTGAGATTAGAGTTTCTGCAGTATAAGGAACTTTTGCAGATGACACAACTGCGGACTACCGAAATTTCCAAAGAAGCACAGAAGAAATTAAACCGCGGTCAGGCCATAACACAGCTATTGATTCAGGATAAAAACGCCCCGGTATGCATGGAGCAGCAGGTTGTGGATATGTATGCATTAAACCGCGAGGTCTTGGATAATTTATCGATAACCGAAATAAAAAAATTTAAAGAGGAGTTTTACCAAAGGATTACCGAATGGTTTCCGAAATTACCCGGACAATTACGGGAAGGTAAGATTATCGTCGATGAAAGCATTGCCAATTTAGAGGAAGCGCTGAATTTTTATTTCAATCCGCAATAGCAATAAAAGGGTATAGGGAGTAGGGTGTGGGGTGTATTAGTATTTTAGTTCATGAGCGCATCAGCTTAACAGCTGGCCTTGTGACCTGCAGCCTGCAACTTGTAACTGGTGTAAATACATGATACCGATTGCCCAGTTAAAAAAAGATATGGAGTTTTACCGGTCGCTGGGGGCGCTGGTGGAGGTCTTGAAGCTTTTAGCCGCCGCCCAGTACCAGAGCCTGGAGAAGAAGCTTAAGACCTATGGGGCTTACTTTGAGGCGATTGCCGAGGTATTTCGCTGGCTGGATGTGCAGAAAGTGCAGCATCCTTTTGTCGGCCAGATGACCAAATCTACGGCGGTTATCGCCATCACCACAGATGCAGGTCTGTTAGGCGGTCTAAATGCCCAGGTCATGGATGCCGCGATGCGGCAATTAAATGAAAAGGATGACCGGCTTATTATTGTCGGTAAACGCGGCCAGTTTTATGTGGAAAGGCATAAGATGGTTTTTGCCAATTTCCCCGGCATCAGCGATGAACGCCGCTTAGAACAAGCGTTAAAATTAAGGGATTATATCGTAAACAGTGTTTTAAAAGGCCGCATCGGGCAGGTAAAGATAGTGTTTCCGCATGCGCTTTCCTTTGCGATGCAGCGTATTGAAACCGTACAGATTCTGCCGTTTGTACCGGATCAGATACAACGGCCGACGAACCTGGAGTTTAGCGATTTGATCCTGGAATCACGCTTTGAAGATATTGTAGAATATCTGATCTATCTTTGGAGCGGCCAGAAGATTTTCGAGATTTTTGGGCTAAGCCGTCTGGCTGAACAGGCGGCGCGGTTTATGCATCTTGAAAATTGTACACGCCGGATAAAGGAGCTGGACGGAAAACTTAAGTTTCAGTATTTTCATACCCGGCATGAATTAATCGACCAAAATATGCGCGAACTATTCGCGGCGAGGATACTCAATGAGCAGTCACAATAACAATAAAGAAAAAGATAAACCCGCTGTAGTTGGAAAAGTAGTGGCTGTGCAGGGCCCGGTAGTGGACGTAAAATTTAAACAGCAGGCAGATGTGCCTAATGTCTTTGATGTTATTCGCACCTTTACCGTCGATGATGCAAGTGTAACCTTAGAGGTTGCCGAACATTTGCCCGGGAATATTGCCCGCTGTATTTCCATTAATTCCACCCAGAATTTACAACGGGATGCCGCTGCCTTTGTCGGTACCGGCGGCATTGAAATCCCGATCGGCGATGAATTATATTCGCGTCTTATAAATGTCATGGGTGAGCCCATCGACAAGCAAGGCCCGATTAAAGCCACTCAAACCAAACCAATTCGTCAGCCGCCCCAGGGTATTACCATAAAAAAAGGGGAAAATATTAAGGCGAGCATGGAGATCTTAGAAACCGGTATTAAAATTATTGATCTTTTGTTCCCGGTGGTTAAAGGCAGTAAGAACGGGATTCTGGGCGGCGCCGCCATGGGCAAAAGCGTACTGACTTTGGAAATAATACAGCATATTGTTAAAAAACACAGAGGCAACTGCGTATTTACCGGCGCTGGAGAACGTATGCGTGAGGGCAATGAATTATATCATGAACTAAAACGTCATGATATCCTTTCCAAGATGAAGATGGTCTTTGGCCAGATGAACGAACCGCCCGGGGCGCGTTATGGCGTGGCCATGACCGGGATAACCCTGGCTGAAAGCATTCAGCGCCAGAATAAAGACGTGTTGCTTTTTATTGATAATGTATTTCGTTTTCTGCAGGCCGGCCAGGAGATTTCCACGCTGCTGGGCCGCGTACCGTCTGAAACCGGATATCAGCCGACCTTGATTTCCGAGGCCAGCGAATTTCATGAACGCATCCGGTCTTCCGAGGGCATGGGAGGCTCAATTACTTCTGTAGAGGCAGTGTATGTCCCGGCAGATGATTTAACTGATCCGGCGGTAGTAGCCATCTTTAGCTTTTTGGATTCGGTTATTGTTCTTTCCCGGGAACGCGTGCAATTAGGATTATACCCGGCGATTGATCCTTTACTTTCCAGTTGCGGTAATTTAGATCCCGATATTGTCGGAAAGAGACATTTTGATATATCGCAGGAGGTCTTACAGATCTTTCAGCGATACGAAGAATTACGTAAGATTGTTTTGGTTATCGGTATTGATGAACTCTCGGCCAACGATCGCAAGATTTACGAACGAGCCCGTAAAATACAAAATTTTCTCACCCAGCCGTTTTTTGTTGCCGAGGCCTATACCGGGAAGATGGGAGAATATGTAAGCGTGGAAAAGACAATAAGCGGCTGTGAACGGATAATTAAGGGCGAGCTGGATACAAGGTCGGAAGATTTGTTCTATATGATCGGGGCGCTGCATTAATAGGGTGTAGGGGGTGGGGCGTAGGGGTTGAAATCAAAAGTTAAAAACCAAGAGAATAATAAAAATGCAAAATACAACAGTAGCAATACATAACTTGCAACCTGCGACCTTGTAACTTACAAGCTGATATGCTCATTGCATTGACAAAGATATTTATCAATGTAATAATAAAGTAAACCCCGTTAGAGAACATAGTTCTCTAAGGGCTTGCGTTGATAATGGCTTTAAACCACCATCAACTTTAATCGGTAATAACCACTGATTGAAATCGATAGTTTTCTCTAACGGGGTAAAATAAATTGGTATGGTTAAAAGCTGCAGGTTACAGGTCACAAGTTAATTATTTAAGTTGATTTTTTAACATGAAGCTTGCAGTATGAAGCCTGTAACAGGAATATAATTTATGGATAAAAAAACCAACGAGATTATTGCCCAGGCTTTAATAACCAGGCAGGTTATCGACGCAGAAAAGGTGCAGGGCTGCTTTGCCCAGGCCGAGCAACAGCAGATATCTCCTGTGCCCGGCCTTATTCAATGTTCTAACCTAAACGAAGAACAGCTGCTTAATATTATTGCCGAGGCATTACATATTGCCTATATTGACCTCAAGATGATATCCATAGATAAAACACTGGCAGAAAAGGTCCCGGTAAAGATCGCCTCTTATTATTCGTTTGTCCCGGTAAGATTGGAAAATCGTACGCTGACCATTGCGGTTAGCTATCCATTGGATGTAAAAATACAGGATGAGATAAGAACGCATCTCGGCTTTAATATCGAGATAACATTGAGCTGCGCCGAAGATGTAAAAGAAATGCTCAAAAAATATTATGGTCTGGGCGCAGATACCTTAGAGAAGATAATGTCGCATAAGTCATACGATGCCGCCGGCTCCCAGACCAAAGAACAGGAGAAGGTTGAGGATTTAGAAGCGCTGCCCGAACAGGCATCGGTAATCCAGTTGGTTAACCAGATAATCCTGGAGGCCTATAAGAAAAGGGCCACGGATATTCATATCGAGCCCTATCGTAATAAGATCAGGCTGCGTTATCGTATTGACGGCATCCTCTACGATGCCAATGTGTCTGCGGAGATAAAGAATTTTCTCACCCCCATCTTATCCCGGATTAAGATAATGTCTAAGCTGAACATTGTTGAACACCGCGTGCCCCAGGATGGCCGGGCCGTGGTAAAGGTTCAGGACCAGACCTTGGATTTAAGGGTTTCGTTTATCCCTACCCCGCACGGAGAAAGCGTGGTGATCCGGATCTTGCCGACGATTATGCTGTTCAACTTGGATAGATTGGGGTTGATTAAGTCTGAGCTTGAGATTTTTCAAGATCTGATTAAAAAACCGCACGGGATAATATTCTTGACCGGGCCTACTGGCAGCGGAAAGACGACTACGTTATATGCGTGTTTATCGTGCATAAATACGAGTAAACGCAAAATTATTACGATTGAAGACCCCATCGAATATGAATTAGAGGGCATAACCCAAATCCAGATTACCCCGGAAGTCGGCCTTAGTTTTGCCCGCGGATTACGCAGTATGCTGCGTCACGACCCGGATGTGATGATGGTCGGAGAGGTAAGGGACCTTGAGACCGCTGAGATTGCCATCCGCGTTGCCCTTACCGGGCATCTTGTATTTTCTACCTTACATACCAATGATGCGGCCAGCGGTATCACCCGTCTTGTGGATATTGGGGTGGAACCGTATTTGGTTGCTTCCAGTGTTGAGGCGTTTATCGGCCAGCGGTTGATCAGGGTAATTTGCAAGCATTGTAAGCAGGAAGACACAAACGCGCTGCCGGGGGTAAAAGAACAAATTGTCCGAGAATTGGGGCATGAAGATATAAACCAGATTAAGATCTATCACGGTAAAGGCTGTCAGGCCTGCAACTTTACCGGCTTTTACGGCCGCACTGCTATTTATGAAATCCTGTTGGTGGATGAGGAAATAAAAAGAATAGTAGCGGCCAAGGCCTCCAGTGACCAGATAAAAAGACTGGCGGTCAAGAAGAATATGCGGACGCTGCGGCAAAGCGGGTGGCTTAAGGTGTTAGAGGGGACAACAACACCGGATGAGATATTACGGGTTAGTCCCAGCGATGAATCCTTAACCGGCGATAGCGAGGTTTTGGCTGAATCTAAACCGCAGCCGGAAAATAAACCCAAAGGCAGGATTTTACAGGGTGTATTCGGCCGGCCGCAGCCCAAAAAACCCAACCCCGCGGATTATCGTGTTTATGCGCGCATCGATAGCAAGGTTTATGTAAGATATAAGGTATTTGACCCTAAGGCCAAGGGAAAAGAAGACAAGGCCTATACCCCGGAGCTGGCGGCAATCACAAAAGATATGAGCGCCGGAGGTGTACGTTTTAATAGCCCGGAACATTTGGAAGTGGGTACGATAGTAGATTTGAATTTAGAGTTACCGGATGAGGAAAAGAGTATTCAATGCCTGGCCCGCGTGGTAAGGGTGGAAGAAATAGTTGCCAATAAGAATTATGATATCGCCGTATGCTTTCTGGATTTACCGAATGCCGAACGCGCCAGGCTTAACCGTTATATCTTACGGGAATAATCTAAAGGGGGATTATTATGCCGGCATACAAGTATCGCGCGAAGAAAGGCCCGGGTGAATATATAGAATCTGTGATTTATGCCCTGTCCCAGCAAGAGGCCCTAGAAAGAATTGATGAGTTGGGATATGAAGAGGTGGAAATCGGAGATGTGGTGGCCCCGATCTCGGATGCGGAAAAGCGTGTTTATGTCCGGGTCAATAACAAGGTCTATGTAAAGTATAAGGTATATAAGGGAAAGACAGACGAATTAGACGAAGTGGATTTTGAGCCGGAAGTCGCTGGCATAACCGAAGACATCAGTGCCGGCGGATTATGTTTTCACACCCAGGACTATTTAGGCATCGGGACCGTGATTGAATTAACTCTCGAACTGCCCGAAGGCAGGTCTATTCAATGCCTGGCCCGTGTCGTAAGGGTCGAAGCAAAACTGGCTAGTAAGGATTATGATGTGGCTGTGTATTTTATGGATTTGCCGAATACAGAACGTAATCGGCTTAACCGTTATGTCTTAGAAGAGCCCTGATCAAAGTTAAAGACTATTATAGGTGCTGATTGTAAGTAGGAGGCTATTATGAATAATGCTTATAAGTATAGCGCGCGAAAAGGACCCGGGGATTATATAGAGTCGATAGTCTATGCCGAATCTAAGGAACAGGCCATGGAAAAGATTGTCCAGTTGGGATATTCACAGGTATCGATAGGAGAGCTAGTACCTCCCAGTTCACAAGCAGACAAACGTGTTTATGTCCGGGTGGATAGCAAGGTATCCATAAAATACAAGACATTTAAAGGCAAAATTCAGGAGCCGGACGAAGATGAGTTTGAGCCGGAATTACTGGCTACGACAAAAAATATCAGTGCCGGCGGCCTGCTTTTTTATGCCAATGACCCCTTGGGACAGGGAGAAGTGATTAAGTTAACCTTGCAATTACCGGATCAGAATCCAATTGAATGTCTGGCCAAAGTAGTAAGGTCAAATAAGGTATTTGCTAAAAGCGGTTATGATATCGCTGTATATTTTCTTGATCTACCGCATGTGGAACGGTTAAGACTAAATCGTCATATTTTAAACTAAATGATTATAAACCATTAAATAAGGTTGGTAAGCCAATGGCCACATATAAGTATCGGGCAAAAAAAGGACCGGGCAAGGTTACCGAAGCAATCATTGTTGCCAATTCTAAAGAAGAGGCCGTAGAAAAGATTGCCCAGTTGGGATATATAGCAGTTAAGGTCGAAGAAATAAATGCGCAGGCAGCAAGCCCCTCAGCCGCCGGAGTGGGGTTTTTATGGCAGGGCGTAAAGTCTAAGCATATCACTATATTCAGCCGGCAATTATCTATCTTGCTTAAATCCGGGGTACCGATTCTTAATGCCTTAGGCGTCTTAGCCGAGCAAACAGACCAGGCTTATTTTAGGACGGTGATGGATGAGATCCGTAAGGACGTAAAAGACGGCAAGGCCCTTTCTTTGGCCCTGGCGCGTTATCCTCATATATTTTCACCCCTTTATCTGGCCTTGGTGCGGGCCGGAGAAGATAGCGGCACCTTGGAGGAGGCGTTATTAAGGATTGCCGAGTATCGTTATAAGCAGGAAAAGATGCTTACTACGATACGTACCGCACTTACCTATCCGATCCTTATGGCGTTGGTGGGCTTGGGCACGATAATCTTTATGCTTACGTTTGTAATGCCGCGGCTATTGAAGATTTTCTTTCGGCTCGGACAGGAGCTGCCGTTACCGACCAAGATACTTATATACCTAAGTGATTTTTTAAGGCATTATTGGTTTTGGATCGTCTTGGCGTTGGCGGGATTGGGTCTTTTAGCTAGGTTTGCCAGCCGTTCTAAACGGGAGAGGTTACTGGTGAGCAATATTAAGCTGCATCTGCCTGTTTTTGGCGGTATTTTTCTTAAGGCTGAGCTGGCTTGTTTTAGCCGGACGTTGGGGCTTTTATTAAAAAGCGGTGTCCAACTGTTGCGGGCGATAAAGGTAAGTATTCCGACCTTGGATAACGAAATCATAAGAGAAGACTTAAAACAATCTTATCAGGATATAGAGCAGGGAGAATCCTTAGGGTCCAGTCTTAAACGCAAGCATATCTTTCCCCGCTTTCTCGTTAATTTGATAAGCGTGGGGGAAGAATCCGGCCGCGTCGAGGAAACATTAGAGGAATTGGCCCAGATTTATGAGGCCGAGACAGACGAAGCCGTTAAAATAATGACTAATCTTTTGGAGCCGATATTGATTCTAATCATGGGGGTCGTGGTTGGGTTTATTATTATCTCGATGCTGTTACCGGTATTCCAAATAAACATGATGATTGGCTAGTTTAAGTAAAAGATGAAGCATATTCTTAATCTTGCGTTGTTGTTTGTTTTGGTGTTAGCGTGTTCTTTGACAAGGGCCCAGATGCAATGGTCAGAACTTAAGTCCGATCATTTTATTGTTTATTTTAGCGCCCAAAATGAAGATTTTGCGGCGGAAGTTTTAGACCAGGCCGAAGAATATTATCATTCGGTGGCCGAAGATTTGGGTTATGTACGCTATTCGAATTTCTGGAAATGGGAAAACCGGGTAAAGGTTTTTATTTATCCGGACCACGGCATGTATCTTAAGGCTACCGGCAAACCTGCCTGGTCGCATGGCATGGCTGATTACAAAGAGAAGTTTATTGCCAGTTATGTTTGGGGCGAAGGGTTTATGGATACATTGCTTGTACACGAGATTGCACATTTGATTTTTCGCGATTTTATCGGGTTTAAAAGAAATTTGCCGCTTTGGTTGGACGAGGGAGTCGCGCAGTGGGAGGAAAGATCAGCAAGGCCTGTAAGAAAGGCGATGGTCAGACAGCTTGCCCAGGATAAATTATTGTTTTCCCTGTACAATATGATGGAATTAAATGTCCGGAATATCGAAAGTACGGATACGGTTTATGTTCACTCTGTGGATACCGAAGCCGGCCGAAAAAAGAGCATCCAGGTTAGCGGGAAGACCTTAGTTGATATTTATTATTTGGAATCATTTTCTCTTATCGGATTTTTGATGGAGCAATACGGTGCCGAAAGTTTTATTGTCTTCTGCCGGCAGTTAAGAGACGGCAAGGATATTGATGCGGCATTAAGACATGCCTATCCGCAACAGGTACGCAGTATCGATGATTTAGAAAAAAAATGGACAAAATATTTAAACAAGGACTGACGCAATCGAAGGAGGAAAAAGATGAGAAAACAAGCCGGGTTTACCCCGTTAGAGAATCGCAAAGTTAGATCACGGTTGCCTTTTGGCAGCCTATCTCTAACGGGGTTTACGTTGATTGAGTTAATGCTGGTCGTAATCATTATTAGTGCCTTGGCCGCGATGGTATTACCGCGGTTGGCCGGCCGTTCCGAACAAGCCCGTATTGCTGCCGCCAATGCCGATGTCCGGGCAAATATTGCTACGGCCTTAAAATTGTACGAGCTGGATAATGGCCGGTTTCCCACGACCTCAGACGGATTAGCGGCGCTTTTGAACAAATCGTCTTCAGCAACAAACTGGAACGGGCCTTATTTAGAGAAAGACCCTATCGATCCCTGGGGCAGACCCTATGAGTACAAGTCTCCCGGGCAAAATAGACCACAGGATTATGATCTATATTCTTTAGGAGCGGATGGACAAGAAGGATCTGATGATGTTACGAATTGGCAGTAAATTCAGGGCTTATTCATCAAAAAAAAGAACCCATAAAAATCAACCCCCTTTCTTCAATCTCCCGTCTTTGGGGTTTACCCTGGTAGAAGTAATGGTCGCCGTGGTTATTTTATCGGTGGGCCTTGTGATTATCTACGAATCGTTTTTAATATCTTTGGATACCGTTAATTTCTTTCTTAATCGTTTGCATGCGCAATTATTTATGCGCGAAAAAATCTGGCGGGTGCAGAATATGCTGGAACAGTCTACCGGCATATTTTTACCAACCCGTGAAAACGGCTCGGTTGACTTTGGCCCAAGAAGATTCAATTGGTACATAGATTTAAAATTACAGGATGCCCAGCAGCAGCTCTATACTTTAAATGCTTCCATGGTCTGGAGTGAAGGCAATAAACTAAGGGTGATCAGGCGTTCAACCGCGGTTAAAAGATATTTAGGTAATTTTGATATCGCCGCGAATAATTAAACATATGCGTATTCAAAATAAACAAGCCGGGTTTACCCCGTTAGAGATCACAACGGAGAAGATTTGTGAAATATGATAGTAAGTTAAGAAATATAAAGGAACTATTTTTAAAGCTAAAAGGCGTGTTACGGTTGCCCAAAGGCAGCCTATCTCTAACGGGGTTTACGTTTGTGGAGCTATCTATCGCCGCGGTAATGATGGCGGTTATTGCCATTGTTTTGTACATGATGCTGTCTAACGGGATAAGGGTCTGGCAGCTGGTTAATCAGGACTCGCCGCGGATTGATATGAATCTGTTTTTCGAGCGCATCGATGAAGAGCTGAAAAACAGTTTTCAGTATTCCGAGATTGAATTTGCCGGCAGCAAAAAGAGTATTAGTTTTGCTACCTTGGTTAAGGTCCAGGATTCCCCGCAAGGGTTTAACTGTTTGATCGCAAATGTAAATTATGCCTATGATCCGGAGCCGGGTCAACTGGCCAGACAACAGCTTGATTATACCCAGTTATATGCGCTGCAAAAATCCAGGCCGCGGGTATTAATGGAGAAGGTTGAATCGTTGTCATTTAAATATTATTTTTATGATGAAGCAAAAAAGAGTTTTTTTTGGCTTGAGCAGTGGCCGCCGTCGGAGGTAAGTGATTTAGATGTGGGGCTGCCGTTGGCGGTAAGGATAGAGATTTCGTTTAAAGAAGCAGATGCTATCCAAAGCTGCGTCCAGACATTTAAGATACCCAGTGGCGGGAAGGTAAAGTCAGGTTTTGGGCTAAACATACTAAACTAAAATGATAGAACAGGATAAGATGACAGTTAAGACAAAACGAGATTATACCCGTCAAAAAGGCAGTATCCTGATCTTGTCTTTATGGGCCTTGGGGCTATTGACGGTTTTTTCGCTGTATGTGGGATTTAATGTACGGCAGAAACTGGTTCTTCTGGATAAATTAGAGACAAGGAATAAACTCTATCTTATTGCCGACGCCGGGATAAAGCAGATGATTTCAGTTATCGGAAGCATTGATAAGGAAATCCTGGTCAGCGCCTTGGCCGATCCCTGGGGCAATAACAGGGGCATGTTTTCCGAAGTTACTCTCGGTGATGGAAGGTTTACAGTAGGCTGGGATTATCAAATAGATGATTTTAGGGCCGCAGGCCAGGGCACCGGAGAAAAGAAGACGATGTTTGGGGCCCAGGATGTACAAAGCCGGATCAATATAAATACAGCCGAACACGATGTGCTGGTCCGTTTAATTGAGACGGTTGCTGATGTCGATACTTATACCGCTGATATTATTGGCTCTAGCATTATTGATTGGCGGGACGAGGATAATCTTTCCTTACCCAACGGGGCCGAGGATAAATATTATCGCAGCTTAAAAGACGCCTATAATTGCAAGGATCTTCCCTTTGAAACCCTGGAAGAATTGAGTTATGTAAAAGGCATGAATAATGATATTTTGCAAAAGATAAAACCCTATATAACAATTTTTGGCCAAGGCAACGTCAATATTAATACGGCATCAAAACCAGTATTAGTCGCCTTAGGGCTGGGGCAGCCGGTAATAAAAAAGATCCTTGAGTTCAGGTGCGGAGAGGATGCGGTTGAGGCGACAGAAGATGATCGGGTATTTAGAAATGCAAATTCAATCGTTGCCGAACTTAGCCAGGTTTTTTCGCTTTCTCCCAGCGAGGACGCGCAGCTGAGCAATTTAATTGCCCAAGGGGCAATGACTACCTTTTCCGATACCTTTTTGATAGAATGTGTTGCCACCTTGCAGTATAAAAAAGGCCGCGGCCGGATAAGCTGCGTAGTGCAGAAAGATTATGTGCGGGATTCGGAAAAGGCGGGTTGGATCTTAAGCTGGCGTACGGAGTATTTTGTTTAGAAAAAATAAAAACATTATGCAGATAAAAAGAAAAACCAAGGATATCCTGGCCGTAGATTTCAGCGGAGAGGAATTTGTCCTGGCCCATATGAAGGTTGCCGGGAAAAGAGGCGAATTCGTGAATTTAATAAATTATAGTATTCACGAAGCCTCTGATGGCGACATTGCTAAGATTTTACAAAAAGCGGTCCAGGATTTAAAAATAAAAAATCCCTATATTGTAAATGTTATCCCTTTGCATTTAGCGATTACCAAAAATCTTGAGATCCCCTCTGTCGACGCCCAGGAAATTAAAGAGATTGTGGATCTGCAATCCGGGCGTCAGACCCCCTATGCCCGCGAAGAAATCGTTGTTGATTATATTAATATCGGCACATTCCGGCAGAGCTATACAAAGATATTATTGGCTATTGTTACCCGCAGCGTGATAAAGAGACAGTGTGATTTAATGGAAAAAGCCGGGTTTAAGGTGGAGAATATATTTTTCGCGCCCGAAGGCATAACCCATGTCTGCATGAAGGATTTAAAGGCGGATATGCCGAAACATCCCTCCGGTATTGTGCATATAAATTCGGATTTTACTGATTTTATTGTTGCCCAGGCCGGCGCCCCGATTTTTACAAGAAGCGTCCCCATCGGTATAAAGCATTTCCGGCAAAATAAAGAGGAGTTTACCGCTAAATTTATCGAAGAGTTAAGAAAATCGCTTCAGACCTATCAGTCCGAAGATATCGGCACCTCACCCCAGATCATACTTTTAACCGGGGCCTTAGAGCAAATAGAAAATATCAGTACAATGCTGGCTGCGGAGTTGCATATACCGGCAAAAACGATGTCGTATTTGGAGCATCTGCCCCTTAACCCAAAGGTCCTGAGTGTACCGACAATCAGCCCCCATGTATCATTCTTGAATGTGACCTCGGTACTGTCTGAGATTAAATCGCTGAAGGTCGATCTTATCCCGGATGAAATAAAATTAAAACAGGCCTTTGAACGGCGCGTGCGGGACCTGATCGCGATGGCGATTTATCTTATTTGCATCTTGGTTTTAGGCGGCGCCATTTTTATCACCAAATTCTATTTTAGAAATTTGTATTTAAGCCGTCTAAAAGATCAGTATCAAACTACCAGTGACAAGACCGCAGTCCTGGAAAAGAGTATGGAACGTCTGCGCATTATCAAGCACTATCTTAAAAATCGCGGGTATTCGCTGGGGGTGCTATCGGCTTTATACGATATCTTGCCGAAGCAGATAATGATTACCGATGTTAAAATGGATACGGAAAGCCGGTTGAATATAAAGGGCACGGCAAAGGCGATGTCCGATGTATTTTCGTTTGTCGTGGCTTTAGAAGAAACGGATTATTTTAGCAATGTACAGACCAATTATACAAGTTCGCGTAAGGAAAAGGATGAAGATTGGGCTGATTTTGGGATCAGCTGTATGTTGGAAGGGAAGTAGGTATGGTGCAGGGTTTTTTTGCCAAAATTTCAAAAAGAGAAAAGATAGTTTTTTGCATCTCGTTGGGATTTGTGATGCTTTCTTTTTTAGACCGGGCGATCTTGGGTCCGATCTTCGATAAGATAAAATCATTAGATAGCGAAATAATGACTATTGAGGATAATATAAAGAAAAATGTCAAGATTATCGGGCTGCAGGAACGGATTGAAGCCGAAGAAACAAGATATGCCACCTTTGCCGTGCAGGCGCGGTCCGAGGAAGAAGAAACCGCGCACTTGTTAAAGGCCATTGAAATGATGTCCGTGGGTGCGGGTGTGTATCTTATTGATTTAAAGCCATCCGGTATTAAATCCGAAGGATTGGTTAAAAAATTCATGGTCAATGTGAGTTGCGAAGGTCAAATGGAGCAGTTGATTAAGTTTATGTTTTTGATTGAAGATGCCGATAGCCTTCTGCAGATCGGGGCCTTTGGCATTGGTCCTAAATCAAAACGCTCCACTGTTGCCCGCTGCGAACTCCTTGTTTATAAGGTTGTGATTCCTTAAAATGGACAGCAGCGACCATTTTTTTATTCAGGTTGCAAGTGGCAAGTTGCAGGTCGCAAGCTGCCGGTTACAAGTTATACATTACTAATTTTGTACAGGTAATTTCGTTTATAATTTATAATTGTTTAAGTACTTTAATGATGGTATAATTAAACGTTTATAATAATACTAAAATTCTATAATCAGGAGGCTTATCGGAGTATGAATAAATTGACTATAAAAGATGTGGATCTAAAAGGAAAAAATGTTCTAATCCGGGTTGATTTCAATGTCCCGTTAGATGATAATTTAAATATTACCGATGATTTGCGAATTATAACCGCATTGCCGACGATAAAATATTGCCGGGCGCAACAAGCCAAGCGGATTGTACTGATGAGTCATCTGGGCCGGCCCAAGGGAAAAGTTGTCCCTAAATTAAGCCTTAACCCCGTTGCTAAAAGATTGAGTGAACTTCTTAATATACCGGTTAAGCAGTTGGATGATTGCATCGGCAAAGCAGCAGAAACAGCAGCCAGCCAAGCAGCAGAACAGATTGTTCTGCTTGAAAATTTAAGATTCCATCCGGAAGAAGAAAAGAACGATGCCGAATTCGCAAAAAAATTATCGGTGTGGGGGGATGTTTTTGTCAATGACGCCTTTGGTACTGCCCACCGGGCCCATGCCTCTACAGAAGGCATCACCCGGTATCTGGTTGCCTGTGCCGGATTTCTGCTGGAAAAAGAAATAGAATACTTGGGTAAGGTGGTTGAAAACCCGGAACAGCCTTTTGTCGTTATCTTAGGCGGGGCCAAGGTCTCGGATAAGATAAAGATGATTGAAAACTTGATGGATAAGGTCGACTGTTTTTTGATCGGCGGCGGCATGGCCTATACCTTCTTAAAGGCGCAGGGCAAGACAATCGGTGGTTCTAAGCTGGAAGCGGACAAGCTGGATCTGGCCCAGAAGATTCTGAAAAAAGCCAAGGCCGGAAATATTGATGTTGTGTTGCCGGTGGACAATGTGATTGCCGATAAGTTTGACGCTAGTGCCAATATCAAGACAGTCGGCGCTGAAATACCCGATGGCTGGCTGGGATTGGATATCGGACCTAAAACCATAACACTGTTCAAGGAGAAATTAAAGACAGCAAAGACCATTGTTTGGAACGGCCCGGTCGGTGTATTTGAGATGGAACCTTTTGCCCGAGGCACCAAAGAATTAGCGGAGTTCATTGCCGCGCTTGATACCATCAGCGTTATCGGCGGCGGCGATACCGCCAGTGCCGTACGGAATTTAAATGTTAGCGATAAGATGTCGCATGTATCAACAGGCGGCGGGGCAAGTCTTGAATTTTTAGAAGGGTTGAGTTTACCGGGGATTGCGGCATTAAAAGATAAATAAGTATCGAGGACCAAAATTGTATGAAAGTAAAAAAGTATTTTAAGTACAGAACCGGCTTTTCCTTAATTGAGCTTCTTGTTGTCATGGCCGTGATTGCCATTTTACTTGGTCTTATATCAAGCGGTGGGACAATCGCCCGTAAAAAAGCAAAGATTTACCGGGCCAGAACAATGATTGCTTCGCTGGAAACAGCCCTGGCCATGTATCATACAGACTATGGTGCGTATCCAGCCTCGGGCAATGCTAATTTGGTTAATCTTTTGACCAGCACTCTTACTGCCGGCGGGCCGTATATGAGTTTTAAGGATGAAGACCTAGATAGCGGCACAACCGTAAAAGATCCCTGGGGCATTGCTTATACCTATATCAATTCCGGGGCTACTTATACGATTTCATCATATGGACCGGATATGGGTTCTGGCGGCGGCGATGATATTACCAACGACTAAAATGGGAAAACCGGTAAGTGAGACCCGAACTTACGGAGTAAAACAACGTAAGTTTGTTAGTCGAACTTATCCCGTACACCAATTTTTTGATTAACGAAATTGGTGTTGGGGTTTAATTCGCGCATATCATTTAGTTTCACATTGTTCACTAAACGATGCGCTCATTTAAGGAGGATAGATAAATTTATGAGACGGAAGATTATTGCCGGCAACTGGAAGATGAATAATACCATAACCGAGTCTTTAGAACTCGTACGTAATTTGACCATAGAGGTTAAGGATGTCAAGGATGTCGAGATTATCGTCTGTCCGGCGTTTACAGCCTTGCATAGTGTAAGCCAGCAGATCGAAGGCTCGAACATAAAGCTGGGTGCGCAGAACCTGTTCTGGGAAGAAAAGGGGGCGTTTACCGGAGAGATCTCCGCGGCGATGTTAAAGGATACGCATTGCGAGTATGTGATAATCGGGCATTCCGAACGCCGCAATATATTTAAAGAGACCAATCAGAACATAAATAAAAAAATTAAGGCTGCGCAGCGGATAGGCTTATTGCCGATTGTGTGTGTAGGAGAACGCCTGGAAGAAAGACAAAAGGATAAAACGTTTAATGTAATTAGTGACCATATCCATGGCGCTTTGGAGGACTTAAGCGCGGATGATCTTAACCGGATTATTATTGCCTATGAACCGGTTTGGGCGATTGGTACCGGTCAAAACGCAACGCCCCAGCAGGCGCAGGAGGTTCATGCTTATATCCGTAAAATGATTACCGATGGTTTTGGAAAAGAACCGGCGAAAAACCTATCCATCCTCTACGGCGGCAGCGTAAAGCCGGAAAACATCGCTGCCTTGATCCGGCAACCGGATATCGATGGGGCCTTGGTCGGAGGGGCAAGTTTAAAGGCGGATTCATTTATACAGCTCGTAAAATCTTGTTTAGCGGATTAGATACCGCTAATTGTGTTTACGTTTGCGCGGGAGATACTAAATGCTGGATAAAGCAAAAGCCATAACCGAATTTCTGACTGCTAAGGGCATTGTAACACTTAAGCAGTTAGAACAGGCCCAGGCGCTCCAGAAACAAACGCAAGAAACGATCAGTGATATTTTAAGAAGACGCAATGTCATCTGCGATGAGAATCTGAGCGACTTGATGATTGAACAGCTGGGATTCAGTGTCCTTGATCCCGTTGTCCTGAATTTAGATGTAGAGGTATTGGAAAGAATAAATTCTTTTTTTGCCAACCGATTCCGGATGTTACCCCTAAAGTTCGAAGATGAAACCCTTTTTGTCGCGTTCGATAATCCGATCAATTTTCTTTCGCTGGAATATTTCTCTAAATTTTTAGGCTATGAACTGGAAGCGGAATTGATGGATAGACGCAAAATGGACGATAACCTGGAGAAATATTATCCAAAGACGGATAATAACATTTTCGCCACCATCGATGAAGAGGCGCAGGAAGAAGATTTTGTCCCGGAAGACGAGGCGCCGATAATACAACTGGTGAGCATGCTGATTACCGATGCCTACCAAAAAAGGGCCAGTGATATACATATCGAACCCATGCAGGATGAGTTGCGGATACGCTATCGTATTGATGGATTACTGCAGCAGGTGCAGTCACCGCAGAAAAAACTGCAGGCGGCGATAATCAGCCGCATAAAATTAATGGCGGGCATGGACATCGCCGAAAAGCGGTTGCCCCAGGATGGACGTATCCGGACCGTAGTGGATAAACGGGAATTTGACCTGAGAATTTCTACGCTGCCGGCACATTATGGAGAAAGCGTAGTCTTGCGTATCTTAGATAGAAGGGTGATGCGGATTGAAGATATCGGTTTTTCGGATAAACAAACCGCCGATTTTAAAAATATCATTAATTTTCCTAACGGTATTATCCTGGTTACCGGCCCTACGGGTTCTGGTAAAAGCACAACCCTTTATACGGTGTTAGGGACGATGAATCGGTCCAAACGTAAGATGCTTACAGTTGAGGATCCGGTTGAATATCAAATTAGCGGGATTAATCAGGTACAGGTAAAGCCGCTGATCGGATTATCTTTTTCCCGGGTATTGCGGGCCATGTTAAGACAAGCCCCGGATATTATCATGGTCGGTGAAATCAGGGATTTTGAGACTGCCAGTATTTCCGTGCAATCTGCCCTTACCGGGCACCTGATCTTCAGCACCCTGCATACTAACGATGCCCCCAGTGCCATTGCCCGGCTTGTGGATATGGGAATAAAACCGTATCTGGCTGCGGCAACACTACGGGCGGTTTTAGCCCAGAGGCTTATTCGTTTACTTTGTCCTTTTTGCAAGGAGCCTTATACTGCACCCAAGGATGAGTTAAGGATTTTAGATATCGCTTCTTCGGATAAAGAGATTACTCTTTACCGGGCAACGGGCTGTGGCCGTTGTATTAACACCGGTTATTTAGGCCGCACCGGGATTTTTGAGCTTTTAATAATTACCGATGAAATCCGCCAATTGATACATGAACATTTGCCAAGTTCGGCAATCAGGGAAAAGGCAAAGGCCATGGGCATGCTGGGTTTAAAAGAGCATGCCATAGAAAAGGTATTGAGTGGAATTACCAGCTTCCAGGAGTTGGTAAGGATTACGCAGACAGATGTGGATTAATTTAGGGTGTAAGGTGTAAGGTGTAGGGTGTAGGGGAAAACCTCCTAAACCCCAATCCCCAACCCCTGATCCCTGCTGTTAAAAATGGGAGGAAAGACATGTTAGATATTGGTGAATTGTTGCAACTATGCGTTAAACATTCTGCTTCTGATTTGCATTTAACGGTTGGCAAGCCACCGACTTTGCGTATAGATAGCGCATTGATGCCGCTTAATTATGAGCCATTGACAAGTGAAGATACAGAATTTCTGATGAAATCCGTTACCAGCGATGAAAACCGGCGCCGGATTCAAGAAGTCGGCGGGGTTGATTTCGGGTTTGGATTTGAAAAAATTGCCCGGTTTAGGGTATCGGTTTATAAGCAGAAAGGGCATTATGGGCTGGCCTTGCGTTTAATCCCGATGCATCTTTTAAACTTTGATGAAATCGGATTGCCGGCTGTAATCAGGGATTTACTGTTTCGGCCGCGCGGGCTTATTCTGGTTACAGGACCCACAGGTAGCGGCAAGACGACCACACTGGCGACGATGACCGATTTTATAAACACAGAACGAGATTGTCACATTATCACGATCGAAGACCCGATCGAATATTATCATCAGCATAAAAAAGGTATTATTACCCAGCGCGAACTCGGCGTAGATGTACCCAGCTTCAGTGAAGCCCTGATCAAAGGATTGCGTCAGAATCCGGATGTGATTCTCGTTGGTGAAATGCGGGATCTGGCTACAATTGAAGCCGCGATTCTGGCTGCTGAAACCGGACACTTAGTTATGGCCACATTGCATACTGCCAGTGCCGCTTCCACGGTCGATAGAATTATTGATGTATTTCCTCCTAATCAGCAGGAACAAATAAGGACCCAGCTTTCGACCTCGATTCTGGCGGTAATATCGCAGCAATTACTGGTGAAGGCCTCGGGCCGCGGCCGGATTGCGGCCTTTGAAATTATGATCAGTACAGCCTCGATTCGTAATCTGATCCGGGAAAAGAAAACATTTCGCATAACGTCTGATTTGCAAACCGGCGGTAAATACGGCATGAAACCGTTTGACACCTCTTTATTTGAATTATATTCAAATGGTATAATTCGGGCGGAAGATGCGGTAGCAAAGGCCTTTGACAAGGAACTGATGCAGTCGAAAGTGCAGGGCAAGGGGTAAACATATTTTATCAGATTTTAAATTGAATCAAATAAACCCATGAAAGCTAATTTAAGATTTAAGACAATCGGGCAGATTTTAAGGGAACGCGGCCTTATCCGTCCGCAGGATCTAAAAGAGGCCTTGGAAAGCCAAAAGGTCAGCGGTCTTCCTTTGGGACAGATTTTAATCAACTTAGGATACATCGGCGAGGATGATTTGCTTAAGGCCTTAGGTGTCCAGGCGAGAATGGAGACAGTGGATCTGGAAAAAATATCCATCCCCCAAGAGATACTCGATAAAATACCGGGTTCTATTGCCCGGCTTTATAATATTGCACCGATTAGCTTCAAGCGCAACACGCTTACCGTAGCCATTTCGGATCCGTTGAATTTCAGCATTCTTGATGATTTAAGATTTATGTTCAATTGCAATATTAAAGGCAAACTCGCCACCCAGAAAAGCATTCTTAATACGATTAAAAAATACTACGGCACAGAATCCGATACCGTAGATGATATATTCTCGGAGATCAGTGAAAATATACCGGATTTGTTTGATGAAGGCCAGAACATTGAAAATATCGAAGAGATGGCCTCGCAATTACCGATTGTCCAACTCATAAATCTTATTCTTATTCAGGCCATCAAAAAAAAGGCTTCGGACATACATTTTGAACCGTTTCAGGACGAATTTAAGATCAGGTACCGTTTAGACGGCATGCTTTATGATATCATTTGTCCGCCCAAGACGTTGCATTTGGCCATTGCCTCTCGCATCAAGGTCATGGCCAATCTGAATATTGCCGAAACCCGCCTGCCCCAGGACGGACGCATCTTTATTCGTATTGCCGGACGCATGGTCGACCTAAGGGTATCCAGTTTACCGACGATCTTCGGAGAGAGTTTAGTCATTCGGATATTAGATAAGGCCACCGTACAGCTGTCGTTGGATGATTTGGGTTTTGGTGCGGATATAAAAACTAAGCTCCGGCGTTTAATCCGCAAACCCTACGGGATTATATTAAGTACCGGGCCCACTGGCTGCGGAAAGACGACTACCCAATATGCCGGGTTGACAGAGATTAATAAGATTGAGCATAAGATCATAACGGTTGAGGATCCGGTGGAGTTCAATTTACCGGGATTGATCCAGGTTTCGGTAAGGCCCAAGATCAATCTGACCTTTCCTGTTGTCCTGCGTCATATATTGCGGCAGGACCCGGACATCATCATGGTCGGTGAAATTCGCGATACCGAGACCGTCCAGATGGCCATACATGCGGCCCTTACCGGACATCTTGTGTTTTCCACATTACATACTAATGATGCCCCCAGTGCGATTACGCGTCTTATCGATATGGGGGTGGAGCCGTTTTTAATCGCCTCTTCGGTTGAGGCCATCTTGGCCCAGAGACTTGTGCGCTGTATATGTAATAACTGTAAATATACCTATGTCCCGTCGGATAAGGAACTAAAGGAGCTGGGCATAGATAAGGCACTGGCTGGCCAGAATAAGTTTTACCGGGGTAAAGGCTGTAAAGAATGCAGTAATTCTGGATACAAAGGGCGTTCGGGCATTTTTGAACTTTTGATTTTCGACGAGGAATTACGTTCTTTAATTTTAGACAAGGCCACGGTATCGGATTTGAGAAATCAGGCCATAAAAAATGGGATGCGCAGCTTGCGCGAAGACGGGCTTTTGAAATTATTTAGTGGTGTAACGACGATAGAAGAATTAATAATGATAACGGCCGGATATCTATAACCTTCGTTCTCCGTGGATATTATCTGCGGGGTTGAAATTGTAACGGGGCAAACAACTAAACATGGATTAAATTATGGCACAGTTTTTTTACACAGCAATCAATAAACAGGGTGAGGAAGTCACGGGAAAGATGGAGGCAACTTCGGTCAATGATGCCTTAACTAAAATCCGCCATATGGATTTATTTTCGGTGGATGTCGTATTAGACGATAAGAAAAGGTCCCGTAGTAACATCTTCTCGGTTTTAAATAAATTCAACTTTTTGAAACCGGGATTAAAAAGTATAAAACAGGAAAATCTGGTTATTTTCACGCGTCAACTTTCGGTCTTGCTTGATGCCGGGTTACCTTTGGTCCGGGCCTTAGGCACATTAAAGAGACAATCGCGTTTTGAGGTAATGAGCAAGGTAATCGCGGAGGTTGTGGATATGATCGAGTCCGGAAAGACATTAAGTGATGCCTTGGCTCATTATCCCGGACTTTTCTCCAAGGTCTACGTCAATATTGTTAAGGCCGGCGAAACCGGCGGTGCCTTGGAGGCAGTATTAAAGCGCCTGGCTGATTATCTGGAGCGGAATTTGAAGCTGGCCCAGCGCATAAAAGCCGCCTTGATATATCCGGCGATTGTTCTGCTTGTCTCTTTGCTCATCTTAGGGTTTATCATCGCCTTTGTTATCCCGCGGTTTATTGAGCTTTTCGAAGATTTAGGAACAAAATTACCGCTGTTGACCTTGAATATTCTAAGGATCAGTAATTTTATTTGTGTAAGCTGGTATTTGCTGGTCGCGGGTGTTGCGGCCTTGTTTTTTATCTACCGGATGCTTCTTTATAATTATAAATTCAGGTATTTTAAGGATCGATCAATATTATCCAGCCCTATTTTTGGGATTCTTGTACAGAAAATTACTACCTCGCGGTTTGCCAGGACCCTATCGACACTGATCAGCGGCGGTGTGCCTATCCTGCAGGCCCTAGAATTAACCAAGGAAGTTAGTGGCAATGAAGTGGTAAGTAAGGTCATCGATGATGTTTATGTCAGTGTCAAGGAAGGCGGTTTTATCTCACGCGTGCTGGAAAATAGCAAGGTCTTTCCGGAATTGATGGTTGATATGATTGCCGTAGGTGAAGAAAGCGGCTCTTTGGACAAGATGTTAGAAAAAGTAGCTGATAGTTATGAGGAAGAGGTTGAGATTACCACCAACATGTTAACCTCATTGCTTGAGCCAGCTTTGATAATCTTTATGGGCCTTATTGTAGGGATTATTGTCTTATCCATGTTCTTGCCGCTTGTCACCCTGATTAACGCTCTATCTACTTGATAATAATATGGTTACAAAAATAGATGCACCGGGTATCCAGGATATTCTAAATTTTTATTTTTCAAAGGTATTGACAAACCTTTATAAATATGTTATATATTGAAGGTTAATAACAGAGACTTACCTTGAATTTGGCCTAAGCGTAGGACGATAAAACAGGCATTTTATAGGTTGATTCGATGTTATTGTTCAGTCAGATGATGTTGTGGTAAATAAGAACTGTCAGAGGTAGTATGTCTAAATTTGGAAATAACCTATTTCTCGGGATTGACTTCGGTACCAGTGGGATGAAAATAGTCCTGTTGAGCACCGAGAAAGCCGGACGCTTAAAAATCATCTGGACCGGATATGAATCATACGACAGTCTTGAGAATTTCCATAGCCAGGACCGTGCTGCCCAGATCGCCTATATACTCAAAAAACTGTTACGCAAGGTAAAAGGGTTGCATAAGGCAAAAGTAGGCATATCTATTGCTGGGCAGGCTGCATTTGTCCGCTTAGTAAAAATTCCGATTACCCCGCCCAAGAAATTGCGTCAGATTGTTCTATATGAAACCCAGCAGCAGGTTCCGTTCCCGATAAAAGATGTGGTCTGGGATTTCCAGATTTACGGCCGCAGTAAAAAACAATTAAGCGTGCTGTTAGCCGCTGTAAAAAAAGAGCTTGTTCTATCCATCCTCAAGGTCCTTGATGACTTTTTCATAACTGTCGATTTTATCGATGTCAGCAATCTTGCCCTTTACAATTGCCTGCAATATTTTTACCGGGATTTAGAGCAAACATTAATTTTGGATTGCGGCGCAAAAACTACCAACATCATTGTCGTAAATCCGGGCAAGATATGGACCAGAAGCCTGCCTATCGGCGGTGAAGATATGACCGAAACCATTGCCCGCAGCCTTAAGATCAGCAAGGCCAATGCCGAACAGCTTAAAAAGGATAAAGGCAAGGTCCTCATGCTTTATTATGGAAAAGAGCATGCCGCAGATGAACAGCAACAGAAAATCGCCGAAATTATAACTAATGTATTGACTGACTTAGCCAATGAAATAGTAAAAACATTGAATTTCTATAAATCACAGCCGGAGGCCAGTATAGATTTCCGCCGGGTACTGATAACCGGTGGGGTCAGCCGCATAGAAAACGTGGATAAATTTTTTGAAAATAGCCTCTCGATTCCGACGGAAAAAATCGATTATTTTGGTTTTTTGAGTTCTTCCCGTAAAATAGAAGTTGAGGTAAATGAATTTTTAGGTTCAGCGATTGGGCTGGCATTAAGGGCCGTAGGCCGTTCTAATTTAAATATCAATCTTCTGCCGCCGGAGCAGTTGCAGAGTAATAAATTCAGAAAGAAAAGGCCGTTTATTATAGCTGCCGGTGTGTGTCTATGCCTAATCCTGTTGAGCGTTGGCGTATTCCTTATTAATAAGAATGCGATTTCTGCCAGATACCTTAATGTGTTAGAGCATAAACTAACTGCCTATGAGCAGAATAAAGAGGCGATTACGCAGGTAGAGAGTGTAATTTCTCTTTACAAGCGGCGCTCGAAGACAATGGCCGAGGCGCTTGCCGCCAGATATACCGCCGGATTAATATTAAGTAATATCGCGGATGTCATGCCAAAATCCATCTGGATTGAGAATCTGGATATGGATTTAGAACATAATTATGTCCTGTTGCAGGGCAATTGCGAGGAAAACCTAAATGTCATCGGTTCCTTCCAGAAGAAGCTGGAAAAAAAAGATATTATTAAGGATATTAAGATCGATACCGTAGGCAAAAGTCAAGATGGAGATATCGCTTTTTCCTTTAAAATAGAATTAAACCCTATTAATATATAAGAGCCATGGATGCATTATTTTTAAAAAAATTCAGAAACACGTTTATTCTAATCGGGATAATTTGTTTTTTATGTGCCGGGTTAATAATCCTGATCGTAATGTCTTTGGTCACCGCTGCCAACCAGGCAGAAAAAATACAGGTTTTGGAACAAAGACTGGCATCATATCGGGATATCTTTGGTGCGCAGCCGGACAAAACAATAAAAGATAATAAATCCCTAGCCAAAGAATTGAAGAAAGAGGAGGCGGAGTTTAAGAATATCTTTCTTAAGGATAAATCTAAAATGCCAACGCAGGCCACGCCCCTATCTTTTAAACGCGAGCTGTTTAATATCGAGGATGGCTTAAGGAAAAAAGCCCAGGAGTCCGGGGTTAATTTACCGCAATCGCTCGGGTTTGAAGAATATAAACGTAAGGTGCCGGAGCCGGAACAGACCCTGCATTTAATTAAAGAGCTGTATATGATGGAAGAGGTGGTAAATCTATTGTTAGAGGCTAAAGTAGCGGGCATTATGAATGTGGAATTTCCGCAACAGTCTAAGCAAAAGATAACAACAGGTGCATCCAATAATAATCTTATATTTCAGGAAGTTATGATGAATATATCGCTTGAATCCGATTTTGACAGCGTAAAGAAGATTCTGATAAAACTTCTAAAAATAGATAATGTTTATATCATCGAGAACCTGGATATCAAACATAAAGACGCGAAAACAGAACGTTTGTTAGTAGATATGAAACTTAAATTTGTCCAAACCTGAGTTTAAAATGAAGTTAATCTATAAACATTGGGAAAAAATAATTTTTGCCGCACTATTATGCATGCTGGTTATAGTGTTGGCGGCGTTAGCCGGCAAAACTGCGCGGTATCAGCAGAATATTGCCCAAAAAATGGATAGCTGGGATGCCGATGTCCCCAGCCGGCAGAAACTAATTAAAGAACAAGATACCGTTAAGATGATTATCGTGAGGATAAAAAAGACATTTGCCGATTTTGAGTTAGAGCGGATAAAACGGAATATCTTTGCCCGGATGCTTGAGACAGCCGCGGGCCGGCCGGAAATGGTGGCCGATACGGCTTTTAAATTACTGGAGGTTACCTATAAAAGTTTGGGTATCCAGTATCGGGGCCGGGTGGTTTTTGAAAACGGTAAAATTATTGCCCAGTTGAATTTTCATAATAAAAGCTATCTGGTCGGGATTGATTCTCAGGTAGCTGGATATAAAGTGATTGGATTAGGGAAAAATCATATTCATCTTAAAGATAATAAAGGAAAAACGCTGAAGCTCAAGTATCAGAAAGCTGCTTATAGTGAAGAGTTGGTTGCCAGGATACAAGAGCGTAATTCCAATCAGACTGTTGAGGTAAGTAAGGGTAGTGAGTTATTTGGTTATAAGGTGCTTGACATGGATATGAAATCTGTGTTATTATCTAAACAAGGACAGCACCTTAAGTTACAGAAAGGAAAGGTGTACTAATGAAACGTTTTATCATCTATTTTGTCCTCGCTTCACTAATATTTTTTGGCCTATCCAGTCCTGTCTTTTCCCAAAGCCGTTTTACCAGTGGTGTCGACCAGGAACAGGCATTAACTATTGCCAATCAGGTGGCGACCCAGAAGAGCAACTATGGGGATACTGGCCTGGAAGGGATAAGTATCGACGTTGCTGATCTTATCGACGAAGGATATGTCAATTGGGGAAACCTGGAATTTGACGAAGCCAAAGAAAAATTTGAACGGGCGCTTAAGTTAGAGCCGCATGACCAATCGATTGCAAATCTTATCTATGAAGTCGAACAGGCCAAGATAAATTATGAGAATAAGATAACAAGGATAGAAAAAGATATTATCGAACAAAAAAGGGTGTTGGAATCCGAGCAGGCCTGGGTGATAGAAGAACCGACTAAATCTGCCAAACAAATACCGCTTAAACAGCCCAAGGTGCACAGGCTAAGACAGGCCGCCGAAGAAAAAAAGGTTGCTATCGATTTTAGTGATGCCGAGCCAAGTAAGGTGTTTGAATATTTAACCGAAGAAAGCGGCATTAATATTGTTATGGACGAAGCCGCTGTATCAGCCGCCGGAAATATTACTATCCATTTAAAGAACGTCAGTGTTTTGCAGGCCTTAGAATCTATTTTAAGGACCAAGGGATTGGGTTATCGTTTTGAAGACGATTTTATTTGGATAAGCAGCGAGCAGAATTTAGCCCAGGAAACAATGGTTACCCGCATCTATCATCTTTCCCAAGGCTTAGCCACATTTACTACGTTTACTACCTTTGACACGGTTACCGTGAATAACCTGCGCAGTGATAACGATGTTGTCATCGGTCAGGACGGTAAGAAAAAAGATGATGCCTCATCCAGTGCCTCAGGGGCTGAGACATATGAAGGGGTAAAGATAGGCGGGGCGACCGGGGTCGCGGGCAAACTGACCAAGACGATTAAAGATGTGTTAAAAGAAGTTGTTACCTGGCCAGAGGGCAGCCGTATATTTCTGGATAATCGTACCAGCACCCTGATTGTCCGTAACACCCCCAGCAACCTGGCGATGATCGAACAGGCGCTTGAGGTCTTAGATGTTAATCCGCCGCAGGTGATGATTGAAGCAAGGTTTGTTGAAATCGGAGTTGATGATTTGTACTCTTTGGGAATGAAGCTGAATGCGGAAGTTTCCGCATATGGCGCCGGGACTTATCACAGCTATCCGTTTAATAAAGGCGAGAATAATAAGCATATAGATCCGTTTAGCAATATGACCCCTTATAATCTTGGATTCGGGGTATTGAATTTTCAGCAATTCAGTACAGTACTTTCTGCAATCGAACAGACCGGCAGCAGCAATACGCTATCCTCTCCCAAAATAACTACGGTTAGCGGTCAGGAAGCAGTTATTAAAGTGGTCAAGGAATATCGCTATCCGACTAAATATGACATCCAGACTTACGAGGAGCTTTCCGGCGATACAGCCAGGACGTTTTACGTATCTGTGCCTTCTGAATTTAAAACCCGCGATATTGGTATTATGTTAAAGGTAACGCCGAATATCGGGACCGATGGCAAGACAATCAATCTGACCTTAATCCCCGAGGTAAGCGAGTTTGATATTGATAAAGATATGTATAATTACGGTACAGCAGCGCAGCCCTATTTACAGCCGTTTTTTAGCGTACGCAATTGCACCGCAAGCATTGTTGTAAATAACAACGATACCGTGGTGATGGGTGGCCTGATGAAGGAAACCGTATCTAAAACCGTTGACCGCGTGCCGGTGTTAGGTCATATTCCGCTGGTGGGAAGACTATTTAGCCGCAAGTCCGACAATAAGGTTAAACGGAATCTATTGATTTTTGTTACCGCCCGCATTATTGCTCCTACCGGTCAGAAGGTAGAGAATGATACTGGTTCTATGTAGTAATAAAATAGAAATCAAGACGGGGATTTAGCAGCCTAAACTTATTTTAAGTTAGATGACGATTCTTAACAGAAGTAGGGATTTGTCGTTCTTGTCTTTTTTATGTGTAGCATTTTAAACGGGGACTTCGAATAATAGGGGTACACACCGCAATACAAAGATCTCCATGTCAAAGCAGATTAAAATACAAATAATCCCTGATTAATGCAGAGAAAAAAACTGTATCTTGTCGACGGAAACTCGTATAGCTACCGTGCTTATTATGCCATTGGTGATTTAAGGACAAAAGCCGGAATGCCTACCGGTGCTGTTTTTGGATTTGTGAATATGCTCAATAAGTTAAAAAGGGAACTTTCTCCGGATTATCTGGCCGTGTGTTTTGATCTAAAAGGCCCTACTTTCCGACACAAAAAGTTTCCCGATTATAAAATACATCGTAAACCCATGCCGGAAGATCTGAAAGTCCAGATGGACATCACCAAGCAAATTATTACCGCTTATGGCATCCCGATCTTCCAGATGCAGGGCTTTGAGGCCGACGATATCATCGCTACCTTGGCCGTTAAATTTAAAGATAAGGTCGATGTTTTTATTGTCAGCGGGGATAAAGATATGTTGCAACTTGTAGATAAATATGTTAAGATTTATAATCCGCAGAAAGATGATGCGGTAATTGACGCAAAAAGTGTTTTTGAACGTTATAAAGTAAATCCCGACCAGATTACCGACCTTTTAGCCTTAACCGGTGATAGTTCAGATAATATCCCGGGGGTACCGGGGATCGGCCTTAAAACCGCGGCCGATCTGCTGGGGGAATTTGATAATCTTGAGAATATTCTTAAAAATAAAGATAAAATTCTTAAAGAAAAAAGAAAGAAACTCTTAGAGGAGTTTTCCGGACAATCCCGTTTAAGTAAAGAATTAGCCACTGTACTGACCGATGTACCGATAAAGATAAATCTGGCCCAACTTAAATCTAACCCAGAAGATACTCAAACCTTGCGCAAGCTATTTGGGCAGCTGGAATTTAGGCATCTTTACCGGAGTCTGGTGCCGGATGAAAATAAGCCGGATCATTCTCGTAAGTTAGCGATAAGGACAATCAGCGATAAAAAACAGCTGGCCGGCTTAACAAAGGAGCTTCTGAAATTAAAAGAGGTATCCTTGGATATCGCCGGCAGCGATAACCATAGGATCGCAAGCCTCGCTATTGGCCCGGACCCAAGACGTATTGTGAATATCGTTATCAGTCGGGATTTAACAATTGCGGATTTAAGGCAGCAGCTCGAGTCTTTTTTTAATAGTAATAAAATTTTAAAGATAGGCTATGATCTAAAAAAGATCTGTGTCGTACTTGAATGTAATCAGATTTATCTTGAGGGTCCTTTCTTTGACAACATGGTCGCCGCTTATTTACTTGATTCTAACACCGGCACTTTACCGATACAGGATATTGCTGCTCGGTATCTGGAACGGGATATAGAGGCGGCAAGACCTGCGTCCTTGCATTTAGCGCTTAAACAGGCGTTAGTTGGGCATTTAGCAAAAAATAATATTGAAGATTTATTTTATAAGATAGAGATGCCGCTTGTAAGGGTACTGGCCTCAATGGAGTTTGAAGGTATCTGTGTGGACAAGAAATTTTTAATGTCTTTAGGTAAAAAGATCGATAAAAAACTGGATGAGCTGACGTTTAAGATTTATAAAATAAGCGGGTGTCGGTTCAATATAAATTCCCCCAAACAACTAAGCGAGGTTCTTTTTCAGAGATTAAAATTGCCGGTTATAAAAAAAGGGAAGACCGGGCCTTCGACCAATGTGGAAGTATTGATGAATCTTAGCGCAAGGCATCCTTTGCCCGCGCTTATTCTGGAATATCGGGAGCTGGCAAAATTGAAATCAACTTATGTCGATGGTATGGGTGTGTTGATCGATCCTAAAACTAATAGATTACATACTTCTTTTAATCAGACCGTGACCGCCACCGGCCGCCTAAGTTCGAGCGCCCCGAATCTACAAAACATCCCGGCCCGGACAGAAGCCGGCCGAGAAATCCGGGCCGCGTTCTGCAGCCGTTCGGAAAATTGGCAGTTTATAAGTGCTGATTATTCCCAGATTGAATTGCGGGTATTGGCCCATTTATCAGGCGATAAACAGTTAACAGCGGCATTTAAACAGGGCTTGGATATCCACGTATTTACAGCGGCCTTGATCTTTGGGGTGGATAAAGACAAGGTGGATAAAAAGATGCGGGATCAGGCCAAACGCGTTAATTTCGGCATTGTTTATGGCATGGGTCCGCATGCCTTAGCCAGGGATATCGGCGTTAGCTTTAATGAGGCCAGGAATTTTATCGAGGCATATTTTGTTCGGTATCCCGGTGTAAAGACATATCTTGAGCGCCAGATTAAGCAGGCCCAAACTAAAGGATATGTCACCACATTGCTTAAGCGGCGTCGTTATATACCGGAGATTAATTCTAAGAATCCGATGCAGAATAGTTTTGCCCAGCGTACCGCCATGAATACACCGATTCAAGGCACAGCCGCGGATTTGATTAAGGTGGCGATGGTCGATATCTATCAGCGGTTTAAACAAGAAGGATTAAAAACAATAATGGTCTTACAGGTGCATGATGAACTATTGTTTGATGCGCCCAGGCCGGAATTAAAAAAGGTAAGCAATATTATTAAACACGTTATGGAAAACGTGTTAAAATTAGATGTGCCGATAGAGGTTAGTCTAAAGACCGGCTCGAATTGGAGAGACTTAAAATATGTCAGCTAAGATTAAAATATTATTCTGCAGTTCTGAGGTTGTGCCCTTTGCCAAAACCGGCGGCCTGGCAGATGTGGCCGGGACATTGCCTCTGGCCTTGGAAGAATTGGGGGTAGAGACAAGGATCGTTATGCCTCATTATGCCGCTATTGATAGCGAGCGTTTTAAATTAAAAAGACTGGATAATCAAACCTCGGTGGCGAAGTTAGGTAAGAAGGTCCGGGTTTACTTCATCGAAAATGCCGATTATTTTAACCGGAGCGGATTATACCAGGATAAGGGCGTAGATTACGCGGATAACTTGCCGCGGTTTGCTTACTATTGCGTGCAGACCTTGGAATTAATAAAAAGGATTAAATTTAAACCCGACGTTATTCATTGTAATGATTGGCAGACAGCGCTGATTCCGATTTATTTAAAAACAAGGTATAACCATGATCCTTTTTATAAGAAGATAAAGACCGTTTTTACGATTCATAATCTGGGCTATCAGGGCCTTTGCCCAAAGGAGCAGTTTCCGGCTACAGGCTTAAATCCGGATTTATTCACCGTTGATGGCGTGGAGTTTTACGGGAAGGTAAATCTGTTAAAAGGGGGGCTTTTATTTGCCGATAAAATTACAACCGTTAGCCCGACCTATGCTAAGGAGATCCAGACGCCGGAATTCGGCTGCGGCTTAGAAGGGGTGTTGCAGAAAAGAAGGCATGATACCAGCGGCATATTAAACGGCATAGATTACCAGGAATGGGACCCGGCTAAAAATGAATCCTTGGTTAAAAATTATAGTATTGATGATCCAGGAAGTAAATATGCCAATAAGCTGGATCTACAGAAAATCAGCGGGTTAAAGCAGAATATCGATGTCCCGCTTTTAGGCATGATTACAAGGCTTGCCGATCAAAAAGGACTGGATATATTTTGTGAGGCAATCGATAAGATATGCCAGTTGCCGTTGCAGTTTATTCTGTTGGGTACCGGGGATCAAAAATATCATAGCCTTTTTGAGAAGGTAAAAAAGAAATACAAAAATACATCGATAAACTTAAAATTCGATGCGGTGTTGGCCTATAAGATTTATGCGGGTTCGGATATGTTTCTGATGCCCTCCTATTATGAGCCTTGCGGGCTAGGCCAGCTGATCAGTCTTAAATTCGGTACAATCCCGGTGGTCCGGAAAACCGGCGGCCTGGCGGATACGGTAACAGATTACAATGTGTCCGGCGGCGCCCCTGGCAACGGTTTTGTGTTTACTGAATATAAGTCGCAGAAGTTGTTTAAGGCCGTAAAAACAGCGCTGGATGTTTATGCGGATAAAAAGGCCTGGCGCGATTTAGTGGCTGTAGCCATGAACTGCAATTTTGCCTGGGCAGAATCGGCTAAAAAGTACGTCGAGCTGTACAAAAGCTTGCCGATTGAAAAATAATAAGGATATTTGAGTCCGAATGTTGATAATTGGAATAACCGGTAATTTAGCCAGCGGCAAGACGGCCGTAGCCAGAATGTTTAGACAACAGGGGGCCCTGGTCTTAGATGCCGATAAAATTGCGCATAAGGCAATTTCTAAGGGCTCTGCCTGCTACCGGAAAATCGTCCGGGTGTTTGGTAAGGGTTGCCTAAATAAAGATTATACTATCAGTCGCCGAAAACTGGCCCGGGTGGCATTTGGAAACAGAACAAATCAAAGGCAACTGACCTCCATAATTCATCCATGGGTAATCAGCACGATTACTAAAAGACTAAAGCAATGCCGGATGAAAAAAAAGTATAAGGCCGTAATCGTAGATGCGGTCTTACTTATCGAGTCTGGACTCTATAAAAAAATGGATGTCAATATCGTAGTTAAATCAACACAGGCTATGCAGCTAGAACGGGTTTTAAAATACCGGGATTTAAGTCTTGACCAGGCGCGACAGAGGATGAAATTTCAGATGCCTTTGGCCCGAAAAATTAAGTATGCCGATTATGTTATTGATAATCGAAGTACTTTAAAAAATACAAAAGAGCAGGTAAAGAGGCTGTGGAAAAAGTTTAAATTTTGATAATTGAAAAAAAGAAAAGGAGACATATATGAAAACACCAAGTTATAGCAAGAACACGGGTACCTCTCATAAAGGTAAAGCCCCGCATCCGCCGGAGCCCAAGCCGCAGAAGGATGACAAAACCATGGACATCGGTGATTTAAAAAGAATGACCGGAACCGGCTTAGGTAAAATCGCCCGTGAGTTTAAGATACCCAATACAAGCGGCCTGCGAAAACAGGACCTGATATTTAAAATCCTGCAGGCCCAGGCGGAAAAGCAGGGGAATATGTTTGGCGAGGGGATATTGGAGGTATTGCCGGATGGGTTTGGGTTTTTACGCAGCCCCAATTATAATTATTTACCCTGTCCGGATGATATCTATATATCGCCAAGCCAGATAAGGAAGTTTGATTTGAGGACCGGGGATACTGTTGGTGGCCAGATTCGGCCGCCGAAAGAAGGAGAACGTTATTTTGCCCTGTTAAAGGTAGAGGTTGTGAATTTTGAGGCGCCGGAAAAGGCCAAGGATAAGATTTTATTTGATAATCTTACCCCTTTATATCCGGATAAAAGGTTTCTCTTAGAGACAAAGCCGGATGAGGTATCAATGCGGATTATGGATCTTTTAACCCCGATCGGCAAAGGCCAACGCGGCCTTATTGTTGCCCCGCCTTATAGCGGAAAGACGGTATTGTTGCAGAAGATTGCCAATAGCATCACCACTAATAACGAGGATGTGATCCTCATTGTCCTGCTTATTGACGAACGCCCCGAAGAGGTAACCGATATGCAGCGTTCGGTCAAGGGAGAGGTTATCAGCTCTACTTTTGACGAGCCGCCCGAACGCCATGTCCAGGTCGCGGAGATTGTGCTTGAAAAATCAAAACGTCTGGTTGAATGCGGCCGGGACGTTGTTATCCTGCTTGATAGTATTACCAGATTAGCCCGGGCCCATAATGCGGTTGTACCGCATTCGGGAAAGATCCTTTCCGGCGGCATGGATTCCACGGCCTTGCAAAAACCAAAGCGGTTTTTTGGCGCCGCGCGCAGCGTGGAAGAAGGGGGCTCGTTGACCATCCTGGCCACGGCCCTGGTAGATACCGGCAGCCGCATGGACGAAGTTATTTTTGAGGAATTTAAAGGGACGGGAAATATGGAGCTGCAACTTGACCGCAACCTGTTCCAGAGAAGAATTTATCCGGCCATTGATATCAAGCGTTCCAATACCCGGAAAGAAGAGCTTTTGCTTGACCCGCAGGAGTTAAAACTGGTTTGGGCGTTGCGCAAGGCCTTAAATGAATTGAGCAGCGTAGAAGCCATGGAGCTTCTGACCGAAAAATTGTCCAAGGTCAAGACAAATGCGGAATTTTTATTAACACTTTCCAACAATACCAAAAAGTAGTATAATAAAACACTTTCAGTAACAAGTTATTACAAAGCCAGAGGAGTTGTTATTATTCTCTAAATTACGTTTTTAATTTAAGGAGGACACGAGTATGAAAGAAAAAATACACCCCCAATATAAACAGACGACAATAACCTGTGCCTGTGGAGAGGTGATGCAGATCCGTAGTACCAAGGAAAATATCCGGGTCGAAATCTGCAGCCATTGCCATCCTTTTTATACCGGTAAACAGAAATTGATGGATACAGCCGGCCGGGTAGAGAGATTCAAAAAGCGATATGCAAAGTAAGCAGTTGTTGTTGAAAAAATTCAAAGAATTTGAAGATCGCTTCCAGCACTTAGAACAGCAGATGGCGCAGCCCGATATTATCAAAAATGTTTCTTTATATCAGAAGCTTGCCAAAGAACGTTCTGATCTTTATCAACGCCTCGAAAAATACAGGGAGTTTAGCCGGCAGGACCAGGAAATGGTCCGTTTACAGCTCATTGTACAGCAGGCCAGCGAGGAAAAGGAGTTTCTGGATCTGGTGCGCCAGGAGTTAAAAGATCTCCAGTTTAAGCAGGAACTTCTTGCGGGCGAGCTTGAAGAATATCTTATTGAGAAAGACCCTTACGCCGATAAAAATATTATTGTAGAGATCCGCGCTGGTACCGGCGGAGAAGAAGCTGCTCTTTTTACCGCGGATCTTTTCCGGATGTATACCTATTATGCGACCCGCTGTAATTTTAAGACCGAGGTGATAAATTC
>Ga0180009_10000554_pt1 | contig 51413 bp, 48 predicted proteins | sample OS_PC_MetaG_FD_123537 | JGI IMG/M metagenome (GOLD analysis project Ga0180009, IMG submission 123537) | Groundwater microbial communities from the Aspo Hard Rock Laboratory (HRL) deep subsurface site, Sweden - OS_PC_MetaG | ecosystem: Environmental > Aquatic > Deep subsurface > Groundwater... | reverse complement strand
TTCAAGGCTCCTGTGCGGGGCAAGGACGCCCCGTCATTTTCAGCCACTTACGTTGCTGAAAATGTGAGCAAAGGCAAAACTTGTTTTGGTTTTGCGGCTTGAAAAATCAACAGGAAGTTGATTCTTCAAGGTTCCCAGTAAAGATCAGAGGCCCGAGCGGGCCTTACACAAGTAGCCGTTTGGATCGGTCCCCCCCCCTCGCCGGTCCAAGACTTCCTGCCAAGTCTCTTCGGGGGCTTGGCAGGAAGTTGGCTTTTAGCAGGGCACACAATGCAACGGGAGCAAACCATGGAGCACGGCGCAACACCGACGGTTGCAACCATTCACGGAACATCCGCCATGAGGTTGACCCCAGCCATGCCGCAAACCTCTCTTTTCGTGTCCTGCCCCGATCTGCCCATCATCAATCTTACCCCCGGCAAGCTGTTGATCACCGACCAGCCTTCCATTGTTTCCACCATCCTCGGCTCCTGCGTTTCCCTGTGCCTTCATCACGAAAGATTCCGGGTCGGCGCCATCTGCCACGGCATGCTCCCGCGCCAGACCAAAATACCCATGCCCCACTATTTTCCGTATCTGGACACGGCGGTGCCCCACATGCTTGAAACACTGCGCAACCGCTACGGCATCGCCCCATCGGAGCTTCAGGTAAAGCTGTTCGGGGGGGCAAGCGTTCTCCAGACCAGCGTCCTCGGCGCCGACGCCTTTGCCATCGGCCAGATGAACATTGCCGCGGCTCTTGAGGCCCTTGCCCGGTTCGGTCTTGTCCCCGACGTGCAAAAAACCGGGGGAACCCAGGGCTACAAGATATTTTTCAATACCTCCACCGGCGAGGTTTTCGTACGGCGCATCGCCCCCAACCTTGCAAAAGGCTTTGCCCGAATCATGAAAGCACACTTCCCCCATTGACCCCCAACCGTTTTCGGCCCCGCCCATGACCAGCCCGCAGATCCTGATCGCAGAAGATGAAAAACATACCCGGCTGGCCCTGCACCTCGTTTTGCGCCAGGCAGGATTCGGCGTGATCCTGACGGCCAATGGCCGGGATGCCTATGAAAAAATCCGGCAGCAACCCGCCGGCCACCCCATCAGCCTGATCATCACCGACTTCAAGATGCCCGAACTGGACGGCCTTGGCCTGATTGACAAACTCCAGGGGGCAAACATCCGTATTCCGATCATGGTCATTACCGGATACGGCGACAAGGAGCTCCTCCGGCAACTGCATAAACGCGGCTGCGCCTCTTATATCGACAAACCTTTCATCCCCGCGGAAGTCCTGAACCGGATCGCCGGTGTTCTGGCACACACCGAGGCCGTGGCCTGAATACTTTCCGCGCCCGGGCCTCCCGTCATCTTCTCCGCTTTCTCCTTCCTGCCCCTCCGCCAGCTCCGTTTTTCGGCCGTGCATCTCAGAGAAAAGCTATTGACCAGCCCTTGCGAACACACTAAAAGAAGAAAAGCTCCGCCGCTGCGGCAGGACGAACACAGATCAACCACGCATCCAGCAGGTTTTGCATATGGTTTCCATAGCTACCATCGGTCCGGAAGGCTCCAACGCCTGGCAGGCGGCGCGCCAGTATAACCCGGACGCGACAATCAGGCTTTTCCCGAATCTGCCCACGGTATTCAATGCCTTTACCGAGGGGAAAACCGACCTGGCCCTGGTCCCGGTCTTCAATACCCGCGAAGGGCAGGTCAAGGAATACAGCCGGCTGATCAAGGGGATGGACACGGGGTTTTGGCAGGACAACATCGTTCTGCCCATTCATCTTTCCCTGGGCAGCCTTTCCGCCACGGAGCCGATCACCATGCTTCTGGGTAAAAGCGGGATGCTGCGGCAGTGCGAAGACTACATCACCTCTACCTACCCAGAGGCAACACTTACCACGGTGCAAAACCTTGACGCGGCGGTGCGGGACATCAAGGAACAGGGGATTGCCGGTCATGGGATCATCGAATCCGAGGAGGCGCTACGTGCCTACGGCCTGGCCATCCGCGCCCGGGAGATCGTGCCCCACAATCGCACCCGCTACGCGGTGCTGGGCCAGAACCCGGCTCCCCGCACCGGGTACGATGCCACGGTTCTGATCACCACTCCGATCAAGGATCGGGTCGGGATTCTGGTGGACCTGCTCAACGAGTTCACCAAACGCAGTATCAACCTGATCGACATGCAGACGGAAACAGATCCCCAGACCCAGAAGCTCCAGTTCTTCATCGAGTTTGAAGGGCATCTTTCCGACGAGCGGGTCCGCTTGGCCATTGAGCGCATCGAGCACCAGGTTATCCAGGAGCCCGGCTCCGTGCGGGTGCTGGGCAGTTTTCCCCGGGTGGACATGCGGGTCAAACGGATCAAAACCTTCGGTTTTATCGGCAGCGGCGACATGAGCCTCTGGTTTGCCGAGCGCTTGCAGAGCGAAGGCTACGAAACCATGATCACCGGCCGCAGCACCGTGCTGCGGCCCGCGGAGATGATCCCGCAAGTGGATGTGGTGGTGATCTGCGTGCCCATCAGCGCCACCCCCGCGGCGATAACGGAATACGGCCCGCTGCTGGCGGAAAACCAGGCCATGATCCTGCTGGCCGGCGAAGCGGAAAACGTGCTGCACACCGCTCTGACCCATACCAAGGAAGGGGTGGAGGTGCTGCTGGTCCATAACCTGTGGGGACCGCAGGCCGCCACGATGAAGGACAAAAACGCCTCGGTGGTCCGCACCGCCCGCAGCGGGGTTTTGAGCAGCGAATTCGAGGCCTTTCTTTACAAGCACGGGGCCAAGATCTCCCACGACGCTCCGGGACAGCACGACCTGATGATGGGGGTAAGCCAGAAATTGCCCACCTCCATCTCGGTGGCCCTGGCCATGGCCCTTAAGGACAACTCCATCCCTCCGGAGGATATCGGCAGCCACGCCACCCTCACCTCGCTCTATTCCATCCTTTCCATGGCCAGGGTACACAGCCAGAACCCCCGCACCTATGGAGAGATCATGTCCACCAGCGGCCAAGGGTCCCGCATCGTTCTCAGCTTCGCCAAAAATCTCGAAAAGATCACCACATTGGCAGAAGCCGGCGATATCGAGGGGCTTTGCACGCTGATCGAGGAAAACCGGAGGTATCTGGGCGAAGGTTTCCTCAAGGACCGGATGCAGCAAGCTCTTGCTGTGGATGCCACCCTGGGGAGAGTGCTCAGCCGCGACTGATTCCCGGGCCTGCCTGCGACATTTTTCCACAAACAACCCTTGACGCTCTATCCTTTTTTTCTATATACTGGAAGGTATTGACATAATTGTAATGCACTTCCCCATGACAAACCCGCTGCGCGGAGGAGACAGATGGCCAGACAACAGGTAACATTAGGCAAGAAAATCGGCGGCGGCTTCGGGGTGGTGCTCTTCCTCCTTGCCATGGTCGCGGGCATTTACCAGTTCGCTCTCACCACCGCCACCTCCACCTTCACCGAACTCATCGAGATCGACATGACCATAGCGGTGCGGGCAAACGCAGCCCTGAACCACCTCAACAAGTGCCGACGCTTTGAAAGGAACTTTCTCCTCGCTGGCGAAGATGATAAAGCAAAGGAGCAAAAAAACAGCTACGCCGACTTGGAAGACGAGTTGGATACCCTTGATGCCTTGGCAAAGAAAGCGAACAAACCAAATATTATCGCGGAGGTGCAAAAAATCCGCCCCTTGGCCGAAGCGTATCAAAAAAGTTTTGAAGAAGTAGCAGCAGCCCCAGAGCATGAGCGGATGAGCCTTGAACCCAACCTCCGCAAAACAGGAAAACCAGCAGAAACTGCACTGGAAAAACTTACCATCCAGGCCAATGACGAGGCAAACCAGGGCAGAGTTGCCGCCAAGGATCGGGCCGATCTCAAGGGCATATTGGCCTTGAGCCTTGGCGCCATCGCCATTGCCATCGGCTCGGTGCTCGCCTTTTTCCTGGGCCGGGAGATTTCCGCCACCCTCAAGCAGGTCAGCACGACCTTGAACGAAGGCGCGGAGCAGGTTGCCGCAGCGGCGGGCGAGGTTTCCTCCTCCAGCCAAACCCTGGCCGAAGGCGCATCCCAGCAGGCGGCGGCAGTGGAAGAAACCTCCGCCTCCCTGGAAGAGGTCGGCGCCATGATCAAGCAGGATGCCGACAACGCCCGGCAGGCGGACGAGCTGATGAAGGAGGCGAATCAGGTTATCCAGAACGCAGATGAATCCATGAAAAAGCTCACCATCTCCATGGAGGAAATTTCCGCTGCCAGCGCCCAAACCCAAAAGATCGTCAAAACCATCGATGAAATCGCCTTCCAGACCAATCTGCTGGCCCTGAATGCCGCGGTCGAGGCGGCTCGGGCCGGCGAGGCAGGGGCCGGATTCGCGGTGGTGGCCGACGAAGTGCGCAATCTGGCCATGCGGGCGGCGGAGGCGGCCAAAAACACCTCCAATCTCATCGAGGGAACGGTGCAGAAAATTACCGCCGGCAACGCCCTGGTCAGCGAGACCAGCGAATCGTTCTATGTTGCCGCCCAATCCACCACCCGCATCGGCACGATCATCACCGAGATGGCCGGAGCGGCAAGCCAGCAGGCAAATGCCATCAGCCAGGTCACCAAGGCCATCCACGAGATCGACACCGTGACCCAGGCAAACGCCGCGGCAGCGGAAGAATCGGCCTCAGCCTCCGAAGAGTTGAACGCCCAGGCGGAAATGATGAAAGGCTCGGTTGGGCAGTTGCTGGAAATGGTGGGCGGCGGAGAGAGTCCGGCAATAAAGCCGACGGCAGACAAAAAATTGAAGCGCCCCCCCACTCGGGCACAGTACGACGCCAAAAAAATCGCACCTCCGGCACGAAAGGCCCTGCCCCCCGCACCCAAAAGCAGCCCGGCCAAGGGGAAAAAACCCGAGGATATCATCCCCATGGGCGACGACTTTGAGGATTTTTGATTCTTTTTAAAAAAAAAATGGAACTTTCACCGTAAGGGAACGGTCATACAAATATAAACACTGTGAAAGAGCAGAAATCCTCCCCTTTGGTTTCTATTTTCACCTTGTTTCTCCTCCCTCTCCCCTCGCCGCCACAAGCGGCACTCAGAGGCCATTTCCATTCTTGCGGAAATGGCCTCTGTTTTTTTTGCGCACATCTTTTTTTCTCTTGATAATCCTTCTCACTTCGTCCTATTCTAAAACAAGAAACGCCAGTCACCCGGCCTGTCCGCCGCACAACAAGCAGGGGAATCTTTCCCCGAGTCTTCAAGGAGAACACGATGGATCTCAAGCAGTGGTCGTTGCGGGGGAAAATAGTCCTGGTGGGCGTCTTGCTGCCCACTCTGCTCATCGTGGGTTTGTTCCGCCTATACTCGGGAGAATCAAGGGAAAAAACCCTCACCGCATACGCGGACAAGGCCAGAGCCATCTGCTTGACCGCCGAGTCCACCCGCGACGAAATGGAAAAAAAATGGCAGATGGGACTGTTCACTGCCGAACGCCTCCGGGAATTGGCCGAGGCGGGCGAGAAAGATAAGGTTCTGGCCATGGTCCCGGTGGTTTCCGCCTGGAATGCGGCCATGCGCAAAGCGCAGGAAGGCGGCTACACCTTCAAAGTGCCCAAACATTCCCCCAGAAATCCCAAAAACGAACCGGACCTGCTTGAAGCAAAGGCGCTCAAGCTGATGGACGAACAGAATCTTGACGAATATTACGAAATCGACCCCGCACTCAACGCTGTCCGGTATTTCCGGGCGGTCCGCCTCTCGGAAACCTGCCTGCTCTGCCACGGCGACCCGAAAACCTCCCAAGCCCTCTGGGGCAACGACACCGGAACCGACCCCACCGGCGGCCCCATGGAAAATTGGAAAACAGGCGAAATCCACGGGGCCTTCGAAGTGATACAGTCCCTGGACCAGGCGGACAAGCAGTTGAACGCCTCGATCAGCAAAGCCACCTATCTGGTGGTGGTCGGCCTCGCCATCATGGCTGTGCTCTTCGCCACTCTGGTGATCCGCATCGTTTCCAATTCGGTGATCAAGCCGGTCACCCGGATCATCGCCGACCTGACCCGGGGCGCGGATAACCTGCTTGACGCAGCCAACCAGGTATCATCAGCCAGCCACGAACTAGCCGACGGCGCCACCCGGCAAGCCGCAAGCCTTGAGGAGACATCGGCCTCACTGGAAGAGATGTCCTCCATGACCAAACAAAACGCCGAGAACGTGAGCCAAACCAGCCTGATGGCGGAAAATGCCAGAAGCTCGGCCGAGGTTGCCCAGCAGAGCATGGAGAAGATGACCGTGGCCATCGGCTCCATCAAAAAATCCGCGGACCAAACCGCGGTGATCATGAAAACCATCGACGAGATAGCCTTCCAGACCAACCTGCTGGCCTTGAACGCCGCCGTTGAGGCGGCGCGGGCCGGCGAGGCGGGCGCGGGTTTCGCCGTGGTGGCGGAAGAGGTTCGCTCGCTGGCCCTGCGCAGCGCAGAAGCCGCCAAGAATACAGCGCAGCTCATCGAAGAATCCCAGAAAAACGCGGACAATGGCGTCAAATCGGCGGCGGAGGTAAAAGAAATCCTGACCAAGATTGTTGACGGGGTCAAGAAGGTCAGCCAACTGGCCAGGGAGATCACCGTGGCCAGCGACGAACAGGCCCTGGGCGTCAACCAGATCAACAGCGCCGTTGCCGATGTGGACAAGGTAACCCAGGGCAACGCCGCCATTTCCGAAGAGGCTGCCTCGGCAAGCGAGGAGCTTTCCGGCCAGGCCAGGGAACTGAGCGAACTGGTCCACTCCCTGGCCGAGATCGTGGGCGCCCGAGAGACCGGCGCGGCGCCGCCCAAAAACATCGGCAGAAAAGCACCGGCACACATTCAGAAACGCGCATCCCTGGCGAGCCCGGCAAAGCCGATGAAAAAACTTGCCTCCCCTGCGGACGCACAGCCCAAGGCGGCCAAGGCGCAGGATGTCATCCCCTTTGACAACGATGAGTTTGAAAATTTCTAGCAATCACACACAGGAGAAAGAGCATGGCCTTATTGACGTGGCAGGACAAGTATTCCGTCGGCATCAAACAAATCGATGACCAGCACAAACAGTTGATCTCCATGATCAACGAACTCAACGACGCCATGCTGGCGGGCAAGGGAAAGGACGCCCTGATGCCGGTGCTGACCAAGCTGGCAAACTACTGCGTGAGCCATTTCGCGGTCGAGGAAAAACTGTTCGACACCCATGGATACCCGGAAACCGCCGACCACAAGGATAAGCACAACAAGATGACCGCCAAGGTCAAGGCGCTCATCGGCGAGGTGCAAAGCGGCAAAAGCACGGTCAGCATCGAGGTGATGAATTTCCTCAAAAACTGGCTGGACAAGCACATCATGGAAACGGACAAGAAATACGGCCCCTACCTGAACAGCAAGGGTGTCAGCTAAGAGCGTTCCCCTCCCCTGGCCGGGGGAGCGGCCAGTTGCGCTCCCCCGGCCTCTCACCGTCATCTTTCCATCCATCCCAGGGTTTCCCATGATCTGTCGGGTAAACATCGACACTTACCGCTGCAACAGTTGCGAAACCTGCGTGGTCATCTGCCCCGAGGTCTTCCGCATGAACCAGGCTCTGGAAAAGGCAGAACCCGTCTCCGACACAGCACCGTGCAGCGAAGCGCTGGAACGGGCCGTTGCCATGTGTCCGGAAAAATGCATTGAGCTTGAACGGGTATGATTCCGCCCCCGCCTTGCCTCGTGCCCCTCATGCATTCCAACAGTATCCAAAAACAAAAGGCCATCCGGTTCCGGATGGCCTTTTCTCCCTAAGCAAGCAATGCCCGGATCGGATCAGATGCCCTGCACCGCAATCCTGCGCGGCTTGGCGGGAGCGATCTTGGGCAGCACCAGGGTAAGGACCCCATCGGCCATGGTGGCCTGGATCTTTTCCTGATCAATGGTTTCGGCCACCGTGAACTTGCGCAGGTAATTCCCTGGCTCAAATTCGCGCAACAGAACGGTTTCCCCTCCGTGCTCGTGCGGGGCCACGGTGCCGCGGATGGTCAGGGTTTCATTTTCCAGCTCGATTTCAACCCCATCCTTGGCAACCCCCGGCATCTCCGCCAGCACATTGACCGCCTCGGCGGTTTCAAAGATATCCACCGCGGGCACATACTGCTTTTCCGGCTTGGTGGGCTCCCCTGCCTGCTGCACTTCCTGTTTCTGCTGGATCTGCATCTCTTTTTCCGTCATGGGTGTACTCCTTCAAGAAAGCATGAACACGCTGCGTCAAAGCTGCCTCAGCCGACATTCACCTTGATCTGCCGGGGCTTTGCCGCTTCCGCCTTGGGCAGGCTGATGGTGACGATCCCGTTTGCTGCCTGTGCGCCTATCCTGTCAACCTGAACCTTGGCCGGCAGGGTGATGGCCCGGCTGAACCTGCCGCACTCAAGCTCCCGGCGGTGATAGGAATATTTTTCCTCCACCGTGCAGGTTTTCCGTTCGCCCCGGATGGTCAGGGTGTCGCCCTCGATGGAGATCTCCACCTCGCCGGCCGGCACCCCGGGAATCTCGGCCCGGACATAGATATTGCCGCTGTCCTCCGAAACGTTCAAGGCCGGAAAAACCGCGCCCCTTCCGCCAGCGTCCTGCCCTGACCCCTGAAAAAGCGCGTCCAGCTCGCGGCGCATCCTTTCAAAATCGGCCCAGGGATTTCTGAACAATTTCTGATCGGCAAATCGTACTATCGCCATACGCACCTCCTGTGATAATTATGTGTAACAACTCGATTTTACAGAGTTTATCTGCATTACACACACAATAAGAATTGTTGTTTGCTTGTCAAGACCGGACAATATTTTTCAAGAAAGCCATACAAAGCCACGCCCGCTCAATCATCTTACCACAGAGGAAATCATCCTTGCGAAGGGGCGATGATAACGCTATCATCCACGACAAGAATCGGGTATAGTTGCGACCCGGATTCTACTTGCCGGAACCGGCGCCGTTAATACTGCTGGCTTTCCGGCAAACCCCACCCCATTGCGGCCCCCTGCCGTCTGTTGCGGGCATACATTCATCGAAACACAGGAGAAACACACATGAAACTCATTCTTTTGGGCGCACCCGGCGCCGGAAAAGGCACGGTGGCAAAGCTGCTCACCGCCATCGACGGTTCGGTCCAGATTTCCACCGGCGACATTCTGCGCGGCGCGGTACAGGCAGGCACAGATCTCGGCAAGGAAGCGGAAGGCTACATGAAACGGGGCGATCTGGTTCCCGATTCATTGATCATGGGTATCATGGAAAAGCGCCTTCAAGAACCCGATTGCGCCAAGGGCTTTTTGCTGGACGGCTTTCCGCGCACCATCCCCCAGGCCGAAGCCCTGACCGCCCTGCTGAAAAAACTCGATATCACCCTGGACATGGTCGCTTCCATCGACGTGCCCCGGGACGTGATCTTCGACCGGCTCTGCACGAGAAGGACCTGCACCAATCCCTCCTGCCAGGCGATCTACAACACCAAGAGCAACCCGACCAAGGTGGAAGGGATCTGCGACAAGTGCGGCAGCCCGGCGATCCAGCGCGAGGACGAAACCCAGGAAGCCATCGCCCATCGTTTGGACACCTACAACGAGAAAACCGCTCCCCTGGCCGGTTTCTACGAAAAGGCCGGATTGCTGAAATCCATCGTCGGCACCTCCAGCGACGTGGTTGTTGACGCCATCAAGAAACAGCTTGGCCTCTAATACCCCGAAGATTACCATCATCGGCGGCGGCCTCGCGGGATGCGAGGCCGCCTGGCAAGCCGCCCAGCGCGGCTGCCAAGTGACCATCCACGAGATGAAGCCGGTGCGCTTCAGCCCGGCGCACGAGTCGCCGCACTTGGCGGAACTGGTCTGCAGCAACTCCCTGCGCTCCGCCGATGCCTCTTCCGCCGTGGGGCTTCTCAAGGAAGAGATGCGTCGCCTGGGTTCCCTGATCATGACAGCAGCGGACCAGACCCAGGTGCCGGCTGGCCGGGCTCTGGCTGTTGATCGCTCCCTCTTTGCCCTACACATCACCGAAAAAATCGAAGCACATCCTGCCATCACCGTGATCCGGGAGGAGGTCACCGAACTCCCCCCTCCTGGGCAATGGCCGGTGATCCTGGCTTCCGGCCCCCTCACCTCAAGCCCGCTGGCCGCATCCCTGGCCCAGCTCACCGGGGAAGAGCACCTGGCCTTTTACGACGCCATCGCTCCCATCGTTACCGCCGATTCCCTGGACATGTCAATAGTCTACCGGGCCTCCCGTTACGACGACGGCCCGGGCGACTACCTGAACTGCCCCATGAACCGCGACGAGTACACCGCCTTTATCGAGGCCCTGCGTTCCGCGGACAAGGTGCCGCTCAAGGAATTCGAGGAACAAAAATACTTCGAGGGGTGTCTTCCCATCGAGGTCATGATGGAGCGGGGCGAAAACACCCTGCGCTTCGGGCCCATGAAACCGGTTGGGTTGCCTGACCCGCGGACCGGCCGCGACCCCTACGCAGTGGTCCAGCTCCGCATGGAAAAAAAAGACGGTCTGCTCTACAATATGGTGGGCTTCCAGACCAAGCTGACCTATAAAGCCCAGCAGGAAGTGTTTCGTCTGATTCCGGGCATGGCCCAGGCTGAATTCGCCCGGCTCGGCAGCATTCACCGCAACACCTTTGTCTGCGGGCCCAAGGTGCTGCTCCCGAGCCTGCAGGTGAAAAACCGGCCCGATCTTTTGCTGGCCGGGCAGATCACCGGGGTGGAAGGCTATGTGGAATCCACGGCCATGGGATTGCTGGCCGGAATCAACGCAGTGCGGCTGGCCAAGGGTCAAGCGGGCCTTGAGCTGCCCAACGACACCGCCATGGGCGCCCTGGTCGGTCACCTTACCCAGACCGACCCAAAGCATTTTCAGCCCTCCAACATCAACTTCGGCTTGTTCCCTGTCTGGGAGACCAAGCTTCCGAAAAAACTGCGAGGACAACACCGTGCGCAAACAGCCCTGGCTTCCCTCAAACAACTCTGCGACGCAGAAAAGCTGGAACCGGCCTAAGCATGCGCGCTTTCCCCTGTGCCTTCTCCTGTTTTTCGGCCTGCTGATTCTCTCCGTGCCCGCTTCCGCCGCAGCCCCTCGCCCGACCCCGCCCCGGCACCAGCTCGACATCGCCTTTGACCTGCAAAGCCACCGGCTCATCGGCACATCGCGCATCACCATCCCTGCGCAAACCGCGGTCACCATCTCCATGGCAAATCTGGAAATCATGCAGTTCGACCTGGACGGCGTCACCCTCCAGACCGCGGAGCACGTAGTCCTCCCGTCGGCGCCGCAAGACCAGCACGTTGCCATCCGCTTTCACACATCATATGCCGGCAACCGGGCCGACACCCTTAACGGACTCATCGACCCCAGCGGCATCGCCCTCACCGGCTTTTGGCATCCGCGCCTGGACACCGACTGCCTGTATGCCCTGACCGCCGCCATCCCCCAACACTTTGCAGCCATTGCCGAGGCCGAGGAGATCAGCGACACGCTTAGCGGCAATATCCGCACCGTCCGCTTCCTGTTCGAGCATCCCCTGCCCGGCCTCAACTTCGTGGCCGGCCCCTATGTGGTGGAAGAGGAGCCCTTCGGTCCCGGCCAGACCCTGTACTCCTATTTCTTTGCCGAAGACCGGGAACTGGCGGCGGGATACAAAAAGAAAACAATCGAGTACCTCAAACGCTACCAGGAACTGGTTGGCCCCTATCCCTACAAACGATTCAGCATCGTGGAAAACCGGCTGCCCACCGGCTACGCCATGCCCACCTTTACCCTGCTCGGCCAAGCCGTGGTCCGGCTGCCCTTCATCACCGAAACCTCGCTGGGCCATGAAGTGCTGCACAGTTGGTTCGGCAACAGTGTTGACGTGGATACCAGCCAGGGCAACTGGTGCGAGGGGCTGACCACCTACCTGGCGGATCAGGCCTTTGCCGCGGATAAAGGGGGTGCTGCCGCATTCAGAAAGCAGCAGCTCATCACCTACCAGAGCTATGTGGGGCCGGACAACACCATGACCCTCGCGGATTTCAGCGGGGCCGGCAGCCATCTTGCTACCGGCAACAAAGCCGCGCGGGCCGTGGGCTACGAGAAGGGGAGCATGCTCTTTCACATGCTGTTCCGGGAGATCGGCGATGTTCCATTCTATGCCGGAATTCGCGATGTGTATGCGCGTTTCCGTCATCAACAGGCGAGCTGGCAGGATCTGGCCGCACGTTTTTCCACAAGCTCCAGCCAAAACCTTGAGCCCTTTTTCAGCCAATGGCTCGGCCGCGCCGATCTCCCCCGCCTGGAAATCAGCTCCGGAGCCCTTACGGAAAAAGGGGACCACCTGGAACTCGGGCTCACCATCAAGCAGCTCCAGGAAAAACCCTACCGGCTGCGATTGCCCCTGGATATCGTCACCGCCAAGGGCAAGGAGCGGCGGGAGGTGACCCTTTCCGAAAGCGAAACCAAACTGCGCATCCGCCTGACCGATTATCCCTCGCTGGTAATCGGTGACCCGGACTACGACCTGATGCGAGCTTTGGCCCCCGAGGAACTGCCGCCTACCTGGTCGCGCTTTCTCGGCGCCCGCGAGAGGCTGGCCATCGCCCCGGATGGAGAAGAGCGCCAGGTCTATGCCCCGCTCATCGAACTCCTTGCCGCCATGGAGTGCCCGGTCAAACCTGCCAACGAGGCCACGGACAAGGATCTGGCCGGCAAAGCCGTGCTGTTCCTCGGCACGGACAGCCCCCTGGCCCGCTCCATCTTTGCCGGCCAGCCCCAGCCCGCCACCGGCTTTACCCTGGAGGCGCGGGAAAATCCCCTGGCCCCCGGCCAGGTGGCGGTGCTGATCTCTTCGGCCAGCACCCCGGAAACAGCGGCAGCCGCGCCGAAGCTCGCCCATTACGGCAAATACGGCACACTCCATCTCAACCTGGGCCGGGTGGCGCACAAAGCCGTGCTGGAGACGGAGCAGGGGCTGCGCCTGGTCATTGATGCCCCGCCCATGGGCCTTGCCCTGCCCCAGGCCCTTTCCTTTGCCGCCATCATGGAGCAGCTTGCTGACAACCAGGTGGTGTATGTGGGGGAGAACCACACCCGCAACGAAGACCATCTCCTGCAACTGCGGGTGATCCGGGCGCTCTTCGCCCAAAATCCCAACCTTGCCATCGGCATGGAGATGTTCAGCCGGGAGGCGCAACCCGTTCTTGACCGATATGTGGCAGGCGAGCTGAACGAACGGGATTTCTTGAAGCAATCGGAATATTTTTCCAAATGGGGCTACGATTACCGCTTCTACCGGGAGATCATCAATTTTGCCCGGCGCCACCGGCTGCCCATCGTGGCCCTCAACCAGGAAAAAGCGATTGTCAACAAGGTCTTCAAGGAAGGGACCGCCGCCCTGACCGCCGAAGAACTGGCCAAGATGCCAGCGGACCGTGACCTGACCATTCCCGGCTATCGTGAGCGGATCACCGAGGTCTTTGCCCTGCACGGCCCGCACGGCGGCAAGCCGGAACAGGTCAACGGTTTTTTCCAGGCCCAGGCCCTGTGGGACGAAACCATGGCCGAATCCGTGACCAGCTTCCTCGCGGCCCACCCGGAAAGGAGAATGGTGGTCCTGGCCGGGCAGGGTCACACCGACAAGGCCACCGCCATCCCACCCAGGGTTGCCCGCCGGTTACCGGCCATCCGCCAGGCCGTCATCCTGAACAGCATGGGCCGGGAGCTTGATCAGACCGAGACGGACTACCTGATTTTTTCCGAGCCCGAGGAGCTGCCTCCGGCCGCGCTTCTGGGGGTGATGCTTGCCAACACCGCCGATGGCCCGCGGGTGGAAGGGTTGTCAGAAAAGAGCAAGGCAGGCGCAGCGGGGATCAGGAAAAAAGATGTCATCCTGGCGCTGGATGACGAACCGGTGACCACCATCGACGATCTGAAGATCTTCCTGCTCGACAAGGAAATCGGCAATCAGGTGACGGTGCGGATCAAGCGGGAAACCGGTTTCCTGTTCAAAGGGGAATCGATTCTTTCCATTCCGGTGGTGTTGTAGCACTGATTCAGATCAGTCCAACCCTCAAAAATTCCCTCCCCCCTTGGCGGGGGAGGGCTAGGGAGAGGGGGAAGCAGCTAAACACTTGGCATGTGGAGCCCCACTATCTTTTCTTTTGGCCTTCCCCCTGCTCCGGGCTATAATGGGCAAAAATCAAGGACCACCCATGACCACGCCCGACGAAAACTACACCGCACCCCCACCGATCCCAGCCCAGGCCGCCCTGGAGTTTCTCCACGATATCCGGCAGCTTGTCGCCTTCCAGCAGGCAATCGGCATCGAGGGATACCCCCGCACCCCTGAACTTGCGCGGTTTCTTACCGAGCCGCAGCCACCGACAGCACCGGCCCGACCGCAAACAAAAACCGCTTCCAGGCCGGAGACGATCCGCACCCCACCCGCCCGCCGCCAGAGCACGGCAGCAGCCATGCCAAACACCACCCTGACCGAGCTGTATGCAGAGATGCAGGCCTGCCAACGCTGCCCGCGACACCAGAGCCGAAGCAAGGCAATCACCGGTGAGGGCACGACTCGAGTCAAGCTCCTGATCATCACCGATGCGCCCTCTGTAGAGGACGATTATTCCGGCCTGCCCATGAGCGGAGAACCGGGCCAACTCCTCGACAAAATGCTGGGGGCCATCGGCCTGAGCCGGGATGCTGTCCACCTGAGCCTGCTCACCAGATGCCATGCGGAGGAACCGCCGGGCAAGGAGGCGGTGGACGCCTGCCTGCCCTTCCTGCTCAAGGAAATCATGCTCGTCGTCCCCACAGTCATCTGCGCCATGGGGCCCCTTGCCGCCCAGAAGCTGCTCCGCACCAACAAGCCCTTGAGCCAGTTGCGCGGCAGGTTCCACGATTTTCAAGGCATTCCGCTGATCCCCACCTTCTCGCCAGAATTTCTGCTGAAAAATCCGGAGATGAAAAAGGCTACCTGGCTGGATTTGCAGATGATTCAGAAAAAGCTCCAAACCGCCTAGCCGTTACCGCCATAAAGCTTCGCAGGAAAAACGCGTCAGGATTCTCCTTCTCCGCCCTTGACAGGAGATACACGCCGCAGTAGACCAGAACAAAGACATAATCCGGACACGATCAATATTCGGCTCAGGTCAGAACTGACCGATTCTTCGGGAAAAAGAGCAATCAACCAGAGGTCTACCTATGAGCAGATATGGCAGCGGCGGGGCCGGATTTGGTTTGGGCGTAGTCATTGCGGTAGCCCTTTCTTGGGGTGCAAACCATTCCATCCTGTGGGCAATCTTCCACGGATTTCTAAGTTGGTTTTATGTCATCTACTATTTTCTTTTCAGATAGACGAGCAGCATGACCGCCACCGGGCTCCAAACTATTAAGCACGGGCTAAATAAAACCGAATCAGACGCCCCTGCCGGCCAGAGAACGTTACCATTCTCACAATACCAAGAAAATCCCCCTACAACCCCTCCGGCGTAAAGGCCACCACCTGATCGATATTGTCTGCTCCGGCAAAGAGCATAACCAGCCGGTCCACCCCCAGGGCAATACCCGTAGCAGGAGGCATGGTTTCGAGGGCATCAAGAAACACCTCCGGCAGCGGGCCACAGTCCCGTCCCTGGAGCCGAATAGCCTTCTGCTCCGCCAGGAATCTGGCCCGCTGCTCTATGGGATCAACCAACTCGGAAAAACCGTTGGCCAACTCCAACCCGGCCACATACAGCTCAAAACGCTCAGCCACTGTTGGATCGGTCGGGGAGAGCCGGGCCAAGGCGCCCAGCGTGGCCGGATAGTCGCAGAGAAAGGTGGGGGTCGCCGTGCCCAGATGCGGTTCCACATACTCCACCAGCAGCTCATCGAATCGGTCCTCGGCCAGCGCCTCTTCCACCGTGCAGGGCGCATAGCGATGGAAGGCCTCGGCCACGGTGATCCGCTCCCACTCCGGCCCAAGGTCGATCCTGCGCCCTTGCCATTCGAGCACTCCAGCCTTTTCACCCTTGCCCATGGCCGCAGCCAGATACCGCAGCAGCACCTCGCAATCCGTCATCAAATCGCGGTAGTCCCTGCTGGCTGCATACCACTCCAGCATGGTGAATTCGGGCAGGTGGCGGTCGCCGCGTTCGCCTTTGCGGAAGCATTTACAGATTTGGAACAGTTTGGGGATGCCTGCGGCCAACAGCCGCTTCATGCACAATTCCGGGGAGGTTTGCAGGAACCAACCCTCGCTGGTCAGCGGCTCTATGTAGGCTTCCGGGGCAGGGGCAGGGATACGGATGGGGGTTTCGACCTCGAGGTAGCCTCGGTCGATGAAAAAGGTGCGCAGGGCCTGAATGAGAACGGCCCGCAAATGCAGGCCGTGGACAGGAATCATAGTCGTTGTCGATGCAGTATTAAGGCAGCCGCCCCATGGTTATTCATAGTAATTCGCCAAAAACGAAAACATGAATTTCATCACTGCAATGTAAACGTTCAGCAGTGCCGCAGATGCGCGGAAGAGGTCTGCGAAGTGTGCTATTGCACATGAGCAGGCCGATGACAAAGCAAATGCGGTGCTGCTGGACGTTTACGGCTATTCCTTTACCCGGGTCACATACACCCCGGTGCGGGTGTCGATCTGCAGCTTATCCCCTTCCTCGATAAAGGGCGGCACCTGGACCACATACCCGGTTTCCAGGGTTACGGGCTTGGAGTCGCTGCCGCTGGTGTCGCCCTTGACCCACGGGTCGGACTGGGTGACCTTGAGGTTGACGAAGTTGGGCAGGGTAACGCCGATGGGGCGGCCGTTGTACTGCAGCACCTCCACATCCATGTTGTCGGTGAGAAAATTGATGGCATCGCCCAACTGTTCTTTGGATATCTCCAATTGCTCAAAGGAGACGTTGTCCATGAAGATGTACTCATCCCCCTGGCAGTAGAGATACTGCATGGTCCGCTCCTCAAGGGCGGCCTTTTCCAATTTGTCGTTGGAGCGGAAGGTCTTTTCAAAGGAATTACCGGTGATCATGTTCCGCAAACGGGCGCGGTACAGGGCCTGGCCCTTGCCGGGTTTGGAAAAGGAAAAATCCGTCATGACATACGGTTCGCCGTCGATCTGAACCTTTAAGCCTTTGCGAAAATCAGAAGCGGAATACATACTTGCTCTCTCCCTGTGGCAATCACAATCAAAGTCAAAAAAAAACAGTGTGCGGCACCTTACTAACCGGATTCCCGCATTTTTGCAAGGGTGAAGTTGAGTCCAGCTCTAACTGCTCAGCAGTGCCGCAGATGCGCGGAAGAGACCTGCAAAATGTGCTATTGCACATGAGCAGGCCGATGACAAAGCAGATGTGGTGCTGCTGGGCAGTTACATTACTTCCTTTTTACCGATGGCCTCTGCCTTAATGCGATCCAGGAGCTCGCCCAGCACCGGTTTCACATTCTCCCGGATATCACCGGCCACGATGATGAACAGCAGATCGTCGCCGGGCTGGAAGGAGCCGCTCTTGGCCTCGATGACGATGTCGAAGATGCCGGGCTTTTGCAGAAACTCCTTCCGGATCGCCTCGACCTTTGCCTGATCCGGGGTGACCTCAAGGGCGGTGACCCCTTCCCTGGTCTTGCGCGACCAGGCCCGGACCACGCCGTTGTGCACAAGGACCATCCCGACGTTCTCGGCAAAGGCGGGGTTCTTTTTCATCTCGGCAATCGTTTTTGAAATATCCATATGGTCACCTCTGTGTTTGTTGGTCTAAGAAATCAAACTCTCCCCAAACTCTTGCTCACCACCTCGTACACATCCCGGGACAATGACTTGTTGGCGGCAATTCTTTCAAGCTGAGCCCGCATCAGGCCTCGCCTTTTCTCATCATAGCGTGCTCCCCGCCCGAGGCGGGCCGCCAGACGGGCGGCGATCTGAGGGTTGAGCGGGTCAAGGGCGAGGATCTGCTCGGCCAAAAAGCTATACCCCTTGCCCGACACCTCGTGAAAACAGAGCGGATTGCCCGCGGCAAAAGAGCCAATCAGGGCGCGCACCTTGTTGGGGTTTTTCAACTGAAAGGCCGGATGGACCATGAGCGCCTGGACCTCCGCCAGGGTTTCCGGCAGCGGGGCCGTGGCCTGCACCGCAAGCCACTTGTCCAGCACCAGGGGATCACCCTGCCATTGCTGGTAAAAATCAGCGATCACCTGCCGGCGCTCCGGGCGGGCGGAATGGGCCAGGGCGGCAAAGGCGGCCATCTGGTCGGTCATGTTGTCCGACTTGGCGAACTGGGCAAGGGCGAGCTGGACAGCCCCTTCGTCTTCGAGGGTCACGAGATAGGTAAGACAGAGATTGCGCAACGCCCTTTGCCCTGCCAGCGCAGGTTCGTAATGGTATGGGCCGTCAACCCGGTTAGCCTGATACGTCTGCTCCCACAGCGGACGCAGGGAGCAGGCCAAAGTCTGCCGGGCAAAGAGGCGGGAGGCGTGGATTGCCTCGACAGCCACCATCTCCATCTGCTCCGCCAGGTACTCCTCCGAGGGCAGGGTGAGCAAGAGGGCGAGGAACGCCTTATCCCCCACGGCTTCTTCCCCAAGCAACCGGCCACAGGCCTCGACAAACCGTTGGTCCAAAACCAGGGGGCGGTTGTGCCGAAAATCCTCCACCAGCCCCAGAAGCAAACGGCTGGCCAGACACTGCCCAGCCTCCCAGCGGTTGAAAGGGTCCCGGTCATGACGGAAGAGAAAGAGCAGCTCTTCCTCGTCACACTCGTAGGCAACCTTGAGCGGCGCGGAAAAATTGCGCAGGATCGAAAGCCGCGGCTTCTCCCCCACCCCATTGAACCGGATGGTCTCCTGGGGGTTGCGCAGCTCTAACAGCCCGCGCGCCGCTTCCCCCTGCCGCTCCGGGCAGGCCAGTTCCATCTCCCTGCCTTGCCCGTCGAGCAGACCAAGCGCCACCGGGATATGGAGCGGCTCCTTTTCCGGCTGGCCAGCAGTGGGTGGAGTGCTTTGTTCTAAACGCAGGGTATAGGTGCGGGCCCGGGAATCATACTCGCCCTGCACCGTGAGCTGCGGGGTGCCGGCCTGGGTGTACCACCGCTGGAACTGGCTTAGATCACGGCCCGAGACCTCGCCCATGGCCCGGACAAAATCATCGGTGGTGACGGCCTGGCCGTCATGCCGGGTGAGGTACAGGGCCAGCCCCTGCCGGAACAGCTCTTGCCCCAGTAAGGTGTGGAGCATGCGGATGATCTCGGCCCCCTTCTCGTAGATGGTGACGGTGTAGAAGTTGTTGATCTCCATGAAAGAGTCGGGCCGCACCGGGTGGGCCATGGGCCCGTTGTCCTCGGGAAACTGCACGTTGCGCAGGAGCCGGACATCGTGGATGCGCTTGACCGCGGGGGAAACCTGATCCCCGGTGAACTGCTGATCGCGGAACACGGTGAGCCCTTCCTTGAGGCTCAATTGGAACCAATCCCTACAGGTGACCCGATTGTCGGTCCAGTTGTGGAAATACTCGTGGGCGATGACCGCCTCGATCCCCTCGTAGTCCGCATCCGTGGCGGTGTCCGGCCGGGCCAGCACGTACTTGGAATTGAAGACGTTGAGCCCCTTGTTCTCCATGGCGCCCATGTTGAAATCGTCCACCGCCACGATCATGTACTGGTCGAGATCGTACTCCAGGCCAAAGGTTTCCTCGTCCCAAGCCATGGCCTTTTTGAGCGAATCCATGGCATGGCCGCATTTATCGCGGTTATGGGGTTGCACATAGATCTCCAGGGCCACCGGGCGGCCGGAGCGGGTGACAAAGGTGTCGGCGATCTTGACCAGATTGCCTGCAACCATGGCGAACAGGTACGACGGCTTCGGGTACGGGTCCTGCCAGCGTGCGTAATGGCGGCCTGCGGGGAGCTCCCCTGCCTCGAGCCGATTGCCGTTGGCCAGCAGCACCGGGTAGCGCTCTTGCTCCGCGCTGATCGTTACCTCGTAACGGGCCAGCACATCGGGGCGGTCGAGGAAATAGGTGATTTTGCGGAACCCCTCTGCCTCGCACTGGGTGCAAAAATTGGAGCTGGAGCGGTACAGCCCGTCGAGGGAGGTGTTGTTTTGGGGATAGAGCTCGGTTTCGATCTCAAGCACGAACCGCTCCGGCACCTGCGGGATGGTGAGGGTTTCATCGTCCAGCCGATACTGGTCCGGACCGAGGGCGATGCCATCCAAAACGATCCCCTTGAGCACCAGCTTTCTCCCCTGAAGCACGAGGGGGGAGTTCGATGCGGCCTGGATATTCCGGCGGCAGACCAGGCGGGAACAGACCCGGGCCCGCTCCTCGAACAGATCCACGGTAAGCGCCACCTCTTCGATCGAGTAGGCGGGCGGACGGTAATCCTTGAGCAGAATGGTTTTGGGTTGAGCAGCCATGGATCAGTCCAAAAGGGGGGTCAACGAATCGGTTCAACGCGGGGCACCACCAACCGCACCCCCGGCTTCAATTGGGCGAAGTTGACGGATTCATTGTATTTTTTTATCAACCAGAAGGGCAGCTCGAATTCGTTCTCACACAGCGACCAGATGGTATCCCCCTGTTTCACCCGATAGGTGCGGGTACCTTCCAGCAGCCGGTAGGCGGCGAAGAAATCCTCGACAATCTCCTTGTGAAACTCATAGCGCTGGGCCTCAAATCGCCCCTTGCTTCCCTTGGCAAGGGGGAGTTTGATCTTCTGGTTCACGGTCAGGGGCTGTTCGTAGCGCAAGTTGTTCAGCCGGCGCAGATCCCAGGCCCGAACCCCGAGCCAGCGCGCATAATGCCCCAGGGTTTCCTCGGCCTCCACCCGGACGACGCCATGGGTCTTGCCCTGCTTCGTGACCACCTCCACCCCGAGATTGCCCAGAACCTTGGCCGGATTGAGGGGCGGACACTGCGCCCCTTTGGCCGGGGTTTGGGCCGCAACACCCTCGGGCGCCGAAACTGTCTTGGACTGCGGAGACCCCGACGCCGCAACCGGCGCGCCCTCCGCCTTGGCCCCAGGCCCGGACTCGGCGTTGGACTGCACAGCCGTCTTCGGAGTCAGGCCGCTCAGACGCTGGGTCTCCCCTTTGTTCCTTTCCGTGGCAACCAGCCGTACGCGGCCCCGTTCATCCGGCCCAGGAATCCGCAGGTTCTGGCCGGGGCAGATCACCGCCTGGTCATCAAGCCCATTACTCCGCAGGAGATCGGTCACCGTAACGCCATGCTCCCGGGCGATGGAAAAGGCGGTGTCTCCCTGGCGCACCTGATACATGGTGGTTTGCACCTGATCTTCCTTGAGAATCTGCGGGGGGATATTGTCCGCCAGCCGCACGATCTTGCCCTGTTGCGGCACCCGCACCTCGTAGCCCTTGGGAATCAGCTTCTGTCCCTTGTAAACCGGCTCGCGCAGGGCAGGATTCAAAGACTTGAAGGTTTCCAGATCAACCTTGAGATGCTTGACCAGGTCGTCCACCAGGGCATAGTTGGGCAGAACCACACCCTTGCTGTTGACCGGCGGCTCGATGGGAAGCGGGCCGAAAAAAGCAGGGTAGTTCTTGGCTACCTCCCTGGCGGCGAGAAATTCCGAGTAGAAATTCCGCGAGGCAAACTTGAACAACTTGCTTTCATGCTCCTGGAAGATCCGTTCATAATCTCCCTTGGCCGCCTTGGCCCGCATCATGCCGTTGATCCCGTGGTTATAGGCGGTTACCGCCAAAGGCCAGGTGCCGAGCTTCTCGTAATTATGCCGCAGCATTCGTGCCGCGGCATGGGTGGCCTTGAGCGGATCGCGCCGCTCGTCAATGGCATAGTCCACATCCAGCTTGAACTGCTTGCCCGAGGATTCGGTGAACTGCCAGATCCCGGCCGCGCCGAACTTGCTGTATGCCTTGTAGTTGAAGGAGGATTCCACATGGGGCAGATAGGCCAAATCCTCGGGCACCCCGTAGCTCGCCATGATCTCCTTGATCTCCTCCAGATAGGCGCCGGAGCGGATCAGACCTTTCCGGAAATTATCCTTCTGGCCGGACTGGAAACGGATGTTCTCCTGGGCCAGCCGGAAATCCTCGGGTGTGGCCCTTGCCCCGAAGAGCGCGGCCACCCGCTTTTCCTCCCGGGTCTGGGGGGACGCGCCCGCGGCGAGGGATCTGAAAATTTCCAGATACCTCTCCTTTGCCCGTTCTATCCTCTGCCGGTCCCGTTCCCGCGCCCCGTTTTCCCAGGTTCCCTCGACATCCAGCACCTCGTAGATAATGCGCAAGTCCCGCTTGTCGTGGAGCACCCCCTGCGAAGAGGGATACTTGCCGTAGATATCACGCCAGAACACGACATTGGGGGTGATGCAGTCATAGAGGGGAAAGGGGTCCTGGGCAGCCCGGACTGGAAAAACACCCGTGGCGGTCACGCAAAAAAACAGCGCCGTCGCCACCAACAAACGAAGATATGCCATAACAGCTCTCATGATTTTCTTTATTGACTCGGTATTCACAACGGATAAGGAGCCCAGTATACTCGCTCCTGCCGGGATTTGCCGCTAAAATCAGGTTCAGCCGGGAATTCCAGGCAATGGGAAAGAACCTTTCCACGGGTCTCTTTTTCTTCTTTTGCGTGCCCAAAAGAAGAAACAAGAAAAAGGCACCCCAGCCAGTCCTGGCCCTGCGGGCTCCCCTTGCTTCTCGACGAGGGCGGGACGCTAAAAAACTCGGGCTTCGCCCTCAAACAGTTTTAGCGTCTTTTCCCGCCCCCGTCTGCGAGGCGCGGCAGGACAAATGGGAGGGGAGAGAAAAAATCCCATTGGCACGCCGCCGAGCACCGGAGAGGCTGCCGAAAAAGGGCTTTGCACTGTTTGAGGCGCAGCCGAGTTTGCAAAGCCCCGGCAGCATCGAGGAGCACAGAAAATCCCGCCTACGGCGGGACCAGTGACACGGGTGCCCTTTCTTTGGTTCGTTTCTTTGGGCAAACAAAGAAATGAACAAATTAATTTCATCCGAAACAGACAGCCGTTTAACTCAACTCCACGAATCACCCGGCAAGCATGCTAAACTTCTCCTCCAGATAGGCAAGAAAAGGCCGCACGGAGAGCGGCGCGCCCGTTACCCGCATCAGCAGCTCCTCGGGCAGATACACGCTGCCGTGGCTGTGGATCTCCCGGACCAGCCACTCCCTGACCTTTGCCAGATCCCCCTCGGCCAGGGTCAGACCGAACCCGGGGTCATGCCGTTTATAGGCCTCCCAAATCTGGGCTGCGGCCAGATTGCCGATGGTGTAGGTGGGGAAATAGCCGAAGCTGCCGTGGGCCCAATGGATGTCCTGCAAGACCCCGTCGGCGTCGGATTCGACCTCCACCCCGAGGTATTGCCGGTATTTGTCCCGCCAGACCCGGGGCAACGAGGCAACCTCCAGGCTCCCCTCGATCAGCCCCTTTTCAATCTCGAACCGGATCAGGACATGGAGGTTGTAGGTCAACTCGTCGGCATCCACCCGGATCAACCCCGGAATCACCGCGTTTATGCCCCGGACAAAATCATCGAGCCCAAGGTGGGCAAACTGGGCCGGAAACGCCTGTTGCAGCTCCGGAAAAAATCGCTGCCAAAATGGCAGCCCGCGGCCCACGACATTCTCCCAGAAACGGGACTGCGACTCGTGGATGCCTAAGGAAACCCCGTCATCAAGATGACTGTGGGCCAGACGCTCGTCAATGCCCTGCTCGTACAGGGCGTGCCCGCCCTCGTGCAAGGCGCCGAAGATGAAGTCCAGGCTCTTGGGGGCGTACCGGTTGGTGATGCGCCGGTCGTGGTGTCCCAGGGTGGTGGTGAAGGGATGGGGTGAACGGGCCAGGCAGCCCCGGGAAAAATCAAAGCCCATGGCCACCAGAAGGTGCTCGGCAAAATGCTCCTGACCGGAGAGGGAAAAAGGCTCGTTGAAGACCAAAGGGGGAAGGCGGCCGGCGAATCTTTTGACCATGGCAACCAGGGGCGCTTGCAGCTCGCCGAACATCCCTTCCACCCGGGCGGTGGTAAGCCCTTCCTCGTACAGATCGAGCAGCGCGTCATAGGGATGGGCCGCATAGCCGAGGTATTCGGCCTGTTGCCGGACCATGGCCACCAGCCGTTCCAGCAGGGGTTGAAAAATGGCGAAATCGGATTGCTCCCGCGCTTCAAGCCAGGCCATCTGGGCCTGGGAGGCAAGGCGGGAAAACTCGGCGACAAACTCCTCGGGCAGTTTGGTATTCTGGTCGTAGCTCCGCCGCATGACCCGCAGCAGGGCGCAGTCCTCCACGGAAAGCGCTTCTGTGCGCGCCTCGGCCTCAGCCAGCAGGGCGCCAAGCTCCGGGGAGACCTCCCGCCGATGCACCAAAGCGCTCAGGGTGGCAAACTGCCCGGCCCGCCCTTCCGCTGCCCGGCGGGGCATGCGCACCTCCTGGTCCCACTGCATGAGGGCCAGGGTATGGTGCAGGTCAACCAGTTCGGCGGAATATTTTTTCAATTGTGCGAGCATGTTCATTAAGCAACTCCCTCTGTATTTGCCGCAGGAATCCCGGCTACCCCTTCAACGCTTTAAGCAACAGGGCAATGCCGCTGCCCAGCAGAATCATGCTCACCAGCCGGACAAAGGCGGCATGGCTGATCCGCAGATGCACCTTGCCGCCAAGCCAGAGGGCCAGGGCGCCGAGAGGCACAATTCCCGCGCAGAGCGCCAGGGTCCGCAGGGTATAAAAACCGCTCAGGGAGAACCCCACGATGCGGCACAGCCCGTCGATCACGAATACCGTGGCGATGGTGGTGCGAAATTCTGTTTTATCGAGCTGCCGCAGGGTCAGATAGATCACATAAAACGGACCCCCGGTGCCGAACAACGCCCCCACCATGCCCCCCAGCAAACCGGCTGGCCCGGCCAGCCAGCGTTCTCCGTTCAGGGGCGGAAACGGCAGCAGGGCATAGACAGCATAGAGCATGATGAAAATGGCGAGTGCGAACAGCAGACTGGTTGGCGCCAAAACGGTATGCAGGTAGAGGCCGGTGGCAACGCCCAGCACGGTGAAAGGCAAAAGCGGCAGCAGATCGGACCAGCGGATGAGCCGCCGGTTGGGCAGCCCCTGGCTGACCGAAGCCAGCCAGTCCAAGAGTCCGATCAGGGGCACCACCTGGGAAACAGGGAAATAAAGAGCCAGCAACGGCACGGAGATCAACGCCGAACCGAAGCCGGCGATGCCGCGGATGAAATAGGCGAAAAACAACACGCCTGCGGCAAAAAGGATCTCGGGCTGCACCATCGGAATATCAATCATGCCGGGTCAATCCCCCTTTTGTGGCCGCGTAAAGATTTGGTTCATGCAAGAATCCCGGAGAAGACCAGCAATATATCCCTGCCTGCTGTTTTTCTTTCTTCTTTTGCGTGCCCAAAAGAAGAAACAAGAAAAAGGCACCCCAGCCAGTCCTGGCCCTTCGGGCTTCCCTTACTTCTCGCCGAGGGCGGGACGCGGAAAAACTCGGGCTTCGCCCTCAGACAGTTCCCGCGTCTTTTCCCGCCCCCGTCTGCGAGGCGCGGCAGGACAAATGGGGGAGGACTTCCCATTGGCCCGCAGCCGAGCACCGGAGAGGCTGCCGAAAAGGGATTTGCACTGTTTGAGGCGCAGCCGAGTTTGCAAATCCCCGGCAGCATCGAGGAGCACAGGGCATCCCGCCAACGGCGGGACAAGGGACACAGGGGGCCCTTTCTTTGGTTCGTTTCTTTGGGCAAGCAAAAAAATGAACAAAAAAAACTTCCAATAGCTACAACTCTACACCGCCTCTTTGCACCCTTCGGGCATAAGTTTCGCTTGAGCAGGCAAGCTGCTCAACTCAGCTTTATACGGAAACTCCGGATGATCGATAAGCTTCACCATCCGCTGCTTGGTCTCGGTATGGGCATCGTGGAACTCCACCAGCTCCGCCACCGCGGACACCACCCCCTGCTCGTCCAGATCCCGGAGAACCCTGCGCCCGACCTTGGGGTTGGGGCCGCCCTTGCCGCCCACATAGAGGTCAAACCCCTTGCGCGTTGCCATGATGCCGATGTCCGTGGTCAGTACCCCCGAACACCCCAGGGTGCACCCGGAGATGGCGATCTTGAACTTTTGCTTGGTTTTCTCCCGATCCTTGAATTTCGCAAGGATCAGGGCGGAGATGCGCTCCGGATCGCCGATGCCCATGGTGCAGTCGCGAACCCCGATGCATACCCGGGGAATCGGGAACCTGCCCGGCCCCTTGAACTGAGCGCCCAACGCGGCCAGCTCCCCGCGGATCAAAGGGAGATCCTCTTCCCGGATACCCATGAGCCGCAGATTTTGCAGGGTGCTCAGATAGATTTCCAACCGGTATTTTTCGGCCAGCGCATGGACCTTGGCCATGAGCGGCAGGGGCAAACGGCCCGCAGGCATCAAAATGGTCAAACGTGTTGCCGCAGTGTTCTGTGTCATCTCTCACCTCACTGTTACTGTAGAAATCAGCGACCGGCGCTGAAAAAGAACAATCATATCCCCGCTGTTTCATAAAACATTTTTGCCCGAATGCAAGAATTCTCTTATCTTTCCCCTTTCCCTTTATGGAATTTTCCGTTATTTAACTACAATTCATTCAATACTATATCGGAACAGGCGCGGGGGAATAGAAAAATGGGCAGTCACAGCAGACCTCACAACGACACGGCAGGTGGAGCGATCGACCGCAAACGCGAACGCGAGCGGCGCTACATGATGCAGATGCTCTACAAGAACGCCGACGAACTGGCAACCAAGATGGTGCAGCGGCTGCTGGACAAAAAGATCCTCGAGATCACCGACGAGACTGCAATCCGAAAGCTCTTCAACGAGCTGTTTGAAAAGCTCTCCAACATGGAAGAGTTCGACATGCTGTACAAGATCGCCCCGCTGCGGCAGTTGGTGGTGGACCCCAACTTCCTCAGCCTCTATGTGACCCAATACATCTGCGAGGATCTGGTGGAAAACGACAAGGTGCAGGACGTCTATGGAGACGACCTTGAGATATACCAGGTCGTTGAATCCGTGCTCAAGGTTATCCGCCCCAAGGACTAAGAACAGGATTGAGAAGAAGACAGGTGAAAGGATAAAGGTCAAAGGTCAAAAAAAGACCCTCAAACCGCCCTTACTCCTGATACCCACGTTCTGTCCCGCATCCTTTCCCCTTTCCCTTACCCCTTCTTCCTGACCTTCTTGAGATCCAGGTAGGTATATCCCTTCAAGCCTTTCTCATACTCGCCCAGCAGCCGCATGGCCTCATTGGGCCGCAGCCTGTCTTCCTTGATGGCGCTGTCCTCCTGACTCTTCATCTTCCGCTTCAGATCGGTGCCGGTGTACTGGACCAGGGCCAGCACCTTTTCCATGGTGGTGCCCTCGATGGTCTCCTCGATGTAATACCCGGAGTCCTCATCCTCATCCAAAAAGACATGGGCCTCGTTTACCCGGCCGAAGAGATTGTGCAGATCGCCCATGATGTCCTGGTAGGCGCCGGTCAAGAATACCCCGAGATAATAGGGCTTGCCGTTGAGGTCATGGAGCGGCAGGGTGTCCACCCCTTCCTCGTAGAGATTGATGAATTTGGAGACCTTGCCGTCGGAATCGCAGGTGATGTCGGCCAGGGTCCCGCGCCGCTGGGGCTCCTCGTTCAGCCGGTGCAGGGGCATGATCGGGAAGAGCTGCCCGTAGCCCCAGTGATCGAGCAAGGACTGGAACACGCTGAAGTTGCAGAGATACTGGTCGGAGAACTTGCTCTCCAGCTCGACGATATCGTCGGGCTTGTACTCGGCGTCCTTGAACTGTTCCAGCACCCTGGCGCCGGTGAGCCAGAACAGCTTTTCCACCTCTGCCTTGACCTCAAGGCCGATGAGGCCCAGCTCGAAATGGACCTGGGTCTCCTCCTTGTTGTGCAGGGCGTCGTGGTACGCCTCCAGTGGATTGCTGGGATTGACATGGGTGTAATTGTACCAGCCGTCCTCCACCAGTTTGTGGCTGATGGTCGGCTTGGCCGGTTCCTTGACATGTTCCATCTTCTTGATGTCGCCGAAGGTCTCCACCACCAGCACGGAATGATGCGCCACCACGGCCCTGCCAGATTCGCTGATGATCACCGGATGCTCGACCCCCTGGGAATCGCAGACATCCATGATATTGTGGACGATGTCCCGGGCGTATTCATTCAGGGAATAGTTGATGGACGAATGAAACGTGGTGCGGCTGCCGTCGTAATCCACGCCCAACCCCCCGCCCCCATCGATGTATTCGAGAGCATGGCCGATCTGCCGGATCTTGGCATAAAACATGGCCCCTTCCCGTACCGCCCTCTTGATCGTCAGGATGTCCGGGATCTGGGAGCCGCTGTGGAAATGCACGAGCTTGAGGCAATCGGCAAGGTCGGCTTCTTTAAGCAGATCGGAAACCTGAAGAATTTCCTGGGTGGACAGACCGAATTTGGCATCCTCGCCGGTGGATTTCTCCCACTTGCCCTTGCCGCCGCTCATCAAGCGGACCCGCAGGCCGATCATCGGCGCCACCTTCAACTCCTTGGCATAACGGATGATACTGGCAACTTCCTCGACCTTTTCCACCACCAGGATGATCTTTTTGCCCAGCTTGCGGCCCAGAAGCGCGGTCTTGATATAGAGGGAATCCTTGTAGCCGTTGCAGATGATCAGGCTTTCCCGGTCTTCGTGGAAGGCCAGAGCCGCGTAAAGCTCCGGCTTGGAACCGACCTCCAGGCCGTGGTGGAAAGGCTTGCCCGCGTCGATGATCTCCTCGACCACCTCGCGCAACTGGTTGACCTTGATGGGATAGACGCCGCGGTAGATGGATTTGTATTCCAACTCGACAATGGCGTCGATAAAAGCCTTGTTGATCCGCTCCACCCGGTTGCGCAGCAGGTCGTGAAAGCGGATGAGCATGGGGAAATGCAAGCCCTGCTCCACCGCCTCCTTGATCACGTCCACGATGGCGATGGAACCGCCCTGTTCCTTGAGAGGAGCCACGGTTACCTGGCCGCGGCCATTGATATCAAAATAGCGCAATCCCCAACGGGCAATACCATACAGCTCCCGGGCCTTGTCGATACTCCAGGCCTTTGTTTCCGCTGTCTGCTGCATCTGATATCCTCCTCGGAGATTATTGCCGAAATCAAGAGGGACAAAATACACAATTATCGCAGAAACTCAACAGGTTTTTGCCTGATCATCCTCCGGCAACACCCCTGCTGTCCATCGGAAAAGAGCGAAAAGGCAAGAACTCTGGTTGTTCATCGCTTAAAACTGTTCTAGGATAGGAAAAACAACCAGCCAACCCAGAATAATTCCAGCCCGACACACCACAATGCCAACCCGACACCCCGCCAGAATTCCCAACCTGGTCTTTGCCAACGCCGCCGGCGAAATCACGGATTATCCCGAGCTTGAGATGGCGGGACGCAGTGGCAGCCATTATTCCCGGCCCGGCCTCGAAGATCTTATCCCCCTGCCCGAGGGCAGCGATGTCTTTGTCCTCCCCGGCCGTCTGCCCGTGGGCATCGACCCGGAGACCGGCGAGCCCCTGCTGGTTGCGGAAAACCCGCTGGACCCGGACTCCGGTATCCAGGCGGTGGCGGCCTTCATGTCCCCGGCCCACACCGCCATCCACTGGTCCGGATTTGAAAAGCCAAAACCCGACCTGCCCCACCTGCCGTTGTTCGCTTACACCGCCGTGGGCTGGCTCGACGGCCAGTTCTGGGTCAGCGCTTTCCGCAGCGACCCGGACAAACGCCAGGAGATGAACCGCTTCCAGCCGGAAAAACTCGCGCACCGCACCGAGCAGTGGCTGCGGCAAAACGAGCAGAACCGGCTTATCCAGCATCTGGGCAAGTGCTGCCTCACCTACCGCTGTCCGGCCGCGATCAACTATTTTCTCCGCCAGTTCGAAGCGCCCCTGCCCTGTTCGCCGGTGTGCAATGCCCAATGCCTGGGCTGCATCTCGCTCCAGCCTTCGGGCTGCTGCCCCTCCACCCAGGATCGGATCGCCTTTATCCCGACGCCCAAGGAGATCGCCGAGATCGCGGTACCCCATCTCAAATCGGTCAAGGGCGGGGTGGCGAGTTTCGGTCAGGGCTGCGAGGGCGAACCCCTGCTCCAGGCCGACACCATCGAAGCGGCCATCCTCCTGATCCGCAAGCAAACCGACCAGGGCACCATCAACCTCAACAGCAACGCCTCCCTGCCCCAAGCCGTGGACCGCCTGGCCCATGCGGGCCTCGACAGCCTGCGGGTCAGCATGAACAGTGCGCAAGATGTTTACCACCAGCGCTATTACCGGCCCAAGGGCTTCAGCTTCGATTCGGTCAGACAGTCGATCCGGATCATGAAGCAGCATGGCCGCTTTGTCTCGCTCAACTACTTCATCCTGCCCGGCTTCACCGACGACCCGGCGGAGTTTGCCGCCCTGTGCGAACTGATCGCTGAATACAGCCCTGATTTCCTCCAGCTCCGCAACCTCAACATGGACCCGGACTGGTATTTTGACACCTTGCAATTCAAGGAGGCCGGCGCGCCCATGGGCATCCGCGCCTGGCTGCGGGAGCTGAAACAGCGCTTTCCCCGGCTGCGCTACGGCTACTTCAACCCGCCCCTGCGCTGAACCAGGCCCCACAGGACACAGATTATGGGATTGCAACAACTCAAAATTCACTTCCAGCAGGTGCTTCGACAGGCTCAGCACGAACGGAATATCAATACATTAAGACAACATCCGTCGCCACTAGCGCTGCTCGCCCTGAGCCTGTCGAAGGGCCGTGGTTACGAGCGCCGTAAGCGATGACCGCCGCCATCCAAATCCTTTTCTTTCTCTTCTGGGGCAACCTGCTGCCGCCCCTGGCCAGCCTGGCCCTGGGCGATCGGTTGGCCAGGCCCCTGGACCATGGGGCTACCTGGTTCGACGGCAGGCCGATTTTCGGCCCCCACAAAACCATCAGGGGCATCCTGACCAGCCTCATCGGCTCCACCCTGGCCTTCCCGCTGCTGGGTGTTTCCTGGCAGACGGCCATGGGCGCCGGAGCCCTGCTCATGGCAGGCGATCTGCTCTCCAGCTTTATCAAGCGGAGGCTGCACATGGCCAGCGGGGAATCGGTTTTCGGGCTGGACCAGATTTTCGAAGCGCTACTGCCCGCCCTCTATCTTGCCAGCCGGATGCAGGCCCCTCTCTGGTCGGCAGCCCTGGCCCTGGTCATCTTCGTGCCGGTGGCCCATGCCGGAGCCCGATTCTGGAAGTATGTCCTCTTCAAGCCCCCCATGGAAAACTATCCGCGTTTTGTCCGCTCCACGGTGCGGCTGCGCGAATGGCGCTCATGCCACCAGCCCCTGGCGCGCTGGCATGTCTTGTTCAATCTTTCTTCCCTGATCTACAACCGGGTGGTCGTGTCCACTGTTTTCCGCCTTCTGGGATTCTACAGACAGGGGATTGCCAATGCCCTGCAACTGGAACTGAGCGAACACGACATTCCCTGCCCCACCCTGCCACAACCCTTTGACGGCTTTACCATCCTGCTGCTCACCGACCTGCACCTCGACGGCTTGCCCGGGCTGGTCGATCGCGTCCTCGCCCGCCTTGAGGGACAAAGCTTCGACCTCTGCCTGATTGGCGGCGACATCCGCATGGAAACTTACGGCCCCATCGCCCCATGCCTCAGGGAGCTGCGCCGGCTCCTGCCGCAAATCACAACACAGCACGGGATCTTCGGGGTGCTGGGCAACCACGACTGCATCGAGATGGTTCCGGATTTCGAGGAGGCAGGGATGCTGATGCTGGTCAACGACGCGACCCTGATCGAAAAAAACGGCGCGCATCTTTGGCTGGTCGGCATCGATGACCCCAACTACTACAAAACCCATGATCCGGCCAAAGCGTTCAGCGCGGTGCCGCCCAACGCTTTCAGCATCCTGCTCGCTCACTCGCCCGAAGCGTATCGGGAAGCGGCCCGGCATCAGGCAGCCCTCTATCTTTGCGGCCATACCCACGGCGGCCAAATCTGCCTGTGCCCGGGCACGCCCATCTACACCAACAGCAGCGCCCCGCGCTTCACTGCCGGAGGACGCTGGCAATACCAGGGGATGCAGGGGTTCACCAGCCGGGGGGTCGGCGCTTCCGGCGCGCCGCTGCGTTTCAACTGCCCCGGCGAGGTCGCCGTCCTCACCCTGCGCACCGCTGCACCGCACCCGGTAACAACATCCTGTTAAGATTTTTTCGAGGAGACCGCCATGCCGAACCAGCCCAAGGTGTGCATAGCCAACCGCTCGCTCACCATAACGGTCAACCCCGCCTTCAGCCTGCTCAACAACTACCTGATGCAGAACATCCCCATCCAGACCCTCTGCGGCGGCAAGGCTGCTTGCGGCCGCTGCCGGTTCCGGGTGCTTGCGGGCGCATCCCACCTCAGCCCGGTGCGTCCGGCGGAAAAGGGTTGCCTCGGGGAAGCGCTGATCGCCGCGGGCTGGCGGCTCTCCTGCCAAAGCCATGCCCTGCGGGATATAACCATCGAGCTGCCTGGCCTGGAAGAAAAGCTCGACGGCCTTCCCCAATCTGCCGATTGATTCCACTGCAAAAACAACAACTTGCCATTTCCAAAAAGAATCTGTATGCTGACGGCAAAGTTTGCGTACCATAACCATTTCAGGACATGACGCCATGCTCTCATGCTTTCGGCAAATACTTACCCAGCCCAGCATCGCCATTGATCTCGGCACGGCCAACACCAGAGTGTACGCCAGCCAGGGAGAGGACTTCCGCGAAGAGCCGTCCCTGGTCCAGCACATCCGCCAGGATCAGGAAGTTCAAGCTCCGGACGACTACTTCTCCTACCTCAACACCCAGTTCACCTCTTCCCCGTTGCGCGGCGGGGTGATTGTTGATATCCACAATGCCGTTTCCCTGCTGAAACCCCTGCTGAAACGGACGCGCACCGGCCTGCGGCACCCGGTTTCGCTCACCTGCGCCCCCACCGACACCACGGAGCTTGAACGGAAACTGCTGACCAAGGCGGTCCGGGAAGCAGGCGCCTCCCAGGTGGCCATTATTCCGGAGGTCTGGGCCGCGGCCATCGGCGCGGGGATCGACGTGACCCTCCCCTCCGCCCAGATACTCATCGACATCGGCGAAGGCGTCACCGACATGGCCGTGATCCGCGACGGGCAACTGGCCTTTGCCACGGCGACTCGCACGGCCTGCAGCGACCTGCAGAAAGCGATACGCTCCGCGATCATCTCCCGGCACAAGGTCTGCCCCGCCCACGCGGAGACGGAACGCCTGACCCACGAAATTGCCGCCTTGCAGCAGGGCAACAATGTGACCGTCCGGGATATCCCGGTGCTGGGGATGGATATCATCCGCCGCCGGGAGGTGAGCATCGCGGTGCACAACCGGGAGATCCTCGACGCCATGGCTCCGGTGCTGGAAAAAATCCTCAAGATGATCGAAACAGGGCTCAAAAAACTTCCGGAAAACATCTCCTGCGAGGTCGTGGAATCCGGCATCTGTCTGACCGGGGGCGGCAGTTGCATCCTGGGCATGGACAGCCTGATCGGGGCACACACCGGCCTTGAGGTGCGGATCGCGCCGGACCCCATGCATTCGGTGATCAACGGGGCGATCCTGACCCTGGAGTACTGGAAGGGAAAAGAAAACTGGTGGGAGAATATCGGCTGGCCCTGCATTCCGGCATAAGGCCGGAAAAATGAGCTGGAAAATGGCGCCGGACGCGCTGCACCAATAAGCCGGAAGGCGGAACTACCAGGCGCTAACGAAGCTCAATGGCGCTGACCGGGCAGGAGGACGCAGCCTCTTCGCAATCGCAGGTATGGCATTGGTCCGGCCCGATCACCCACGATATATCATCCCGCAATTCAAAAACCGCAGGACACAATTCCACGCACACTCCGCACCCGATGCACAGATCCTGATCCACTGTCGGCGTTGCCATGGTTCTCTCCTTGGTTATGGTACGAGCCGAACTATTTCCCCTGATCCCGGAACCCTTCCCGGATCATCCGATATGTGCCGCTTGGTGTATCCAGATCATAAATATTGAAGTTGGTCCGCATGTCGAGCCCCTCGTAATGCACGGCAAAATTGAGCGAGGCCGAGCCTTCCGGGCCGCTGACGATGCGGTGGAACACATACCGCGGCCAAACCAGCATGGCAGGCTCGTCGAGCAGCACCTTGCCGCCCTGGATAATCTGGCTGGGGGTGACGGTGAAGCTCTCCATGCCGTGCGCCTGGATGTAGATATCCACCTGCCGCGTGCCGTGGAGAACGATGAGGTTGTCGTCCTGGTGGGGATGCATGTACCAGGGCCGGGCCACCTCGCCCACCGGCCCCGGGGAAACCGCGCTCTTTTCGTGCAGTACCCGGTCGATGGCGTCGATCCGGGGCAAACACCCCATGGGCACGTTGTCGAAAACCACCCCCGGGGTACGGCGCAGCAACTTCAGGGGAATGATCCGGTAAAAATCCTGCACTTCCTTGAATATTTCATAATCTGCCATGTTGAGCTCCTTTGTCTTGACTATTGCTTCGGTGGTTAACTATCTAAACCGTCATTCCCGCGCAGGCGGGAATCCAGTCGAATGGATGCCCGACGGAAGCATTCGGGCATGACGCATTTAATCGTCGAGTCAATAAAACCCGGGGATGGACTTTTTCAATATCCCTGCTATATTGTGACAGTTTTCGCGGCATGGTGCAAGAGAACCTCGCATCGAGCCGCCAACCCTGCATTTGCCCGCGATACCGAGGAGAGCATCATGGACAAACATAGCGGCGCGGGGTTCGCCCGGATTCGCAACGCCTTCGGCTGGTCCATGGCAGGACTCGCCGCCACCCTGAAGCACGAAAAGGCCTTTCAGCAGGAACTCGCACTGTGCATCATTCTGGCTCCCCTCGGGCTCTGGCTGGGCGAAACCGGCGTTGAAAAAGCGTTGCTCGTGGGCTCGCTTTTTCTGGTGCTGATCGTCGAGATCCTCAACAGCGCCATCGAAGCGGTGGTGGACCGTTTCGGCACCGAGCACCATCCCCTGTCCGGACGGGCAAAGGACATGGGCTCCGCCGCCGTGTTCCTCACCCTGGCCAATGTGGCGCTGGTCTGGCTCCTGGTTCTCGTTTTCTAATCGCGAAAAATATCCCACATTGTGGCACACACTTTCCTTGACAACAACTCGCCGGTCGGGAATAATCACGATCTGTCGATACAGCATACTATCTTGTTATTACGAGCTTAGACACAGGTAGACCCATGAACAACACCCCCATCCGCCCCGCCGACTGCCTCAAACACTATACCCTGGATCAGGACAAGGTCTGCAGCCCCATGGAGACGGTGAACCGCTTCAAGGCACGGCTCAAGGAAGTGAATCTGGACATCCTCCAGGAGGTGCGCCGCATCGACAACGGCAGGCTGGACATTCCGGTCTATTTCAGCGTCTGCGGCAAGGATGCCCGGGCGGTGATCGGCAACAAGAAGCAGATGGGCAAGGGCAGCTCGCCGGAGCAGTCCCAGGCCAGCGCCTGCATGGAACTGGCCGAGCGGTTCAGCTTTTTTTCCTTCAAGCAAAACGAAGCAAACTTCATCACCGACACCTACGCCAATCTCAAACAATCCGGCCAGCCGCTGCTCCCTCTGGTGCGTCTTCTGCTCTCGGTGCATGACGAGCACACCGACATCGCCACCCTGGAGCGGCTCATTGAGGATATCCCCATCCAGTGGACCTGGGGTACCAACCTCAACAGCGGCGAGGTGCTGCTGGTGCCCTTCAGCTGGTTTTACGCGATCAACGAGTTCAACGGGCCCTCGGCGGGCAATACTTACGAGGAGGCCATTCTCCAGGGGATCAGCGAGCTGGTGGAGCGGCATGTCTGCTCGCTGGTCAACCACCACCGCCTTTCCACCCCGGCCATCGACCCGGACTCCGTTACCGACCCGGTGGCCCGCGAGCTGCTGGACAAGTTCAGCAAAAACAACATCGAGCTCTACCTCAACGACTTCACCCTGGACACCGGTATCCCCACGGTGGGGGCGCTGGCCATCGACCGCTCCACCTTCCCTGCCACCAGCGAAATCGTCTATACGGCGGGCACCACTCCGGACCCGGAAAAGGCCCTGATCCGGGCGATCACCGAGGTGGCCCAACTGGCCGGGGATTTCAACTCCCAGGCCAACTACGTGGCCAGCGGGTTGCCCAAGCCCCTGTCCATGGACGAGGTGCGCTACCTCACCGAGACGGAATCCACCATCTCCATCCACGACATGCCGCAATTGAGCGACAACAACATGCGGATCGAGATCGAGCGCTGCCTGGCCGCCCTCTCCCGCCTCGGTCTTGAGGTGCTGGTGGTCAATACCATGCACGAAAAACTGCAGGTTCCGGCGATCTACACCATCATCCCCGGCTGCCATTTCCGGGAGCGCTCCCGGATCAACAACGTGGGGCTATTTGCCGCCAAGCTGGTGACCGAGCGCATTGACGACGCGGACGAGCAGCTCGTCCAACTCCTCAAGATGCAGCAACATCTGCCGGACGCCTATTATCTGGAATATTACCTCGGCAAGAACATGCAGGCCCGAGGGCAAGTTGCCTTGGCCGTGGCGCATCTGGAGCGGGCTCTGACTCTACAGCCGGAAGAGGAGGATATCCCCTACATCTATTCCCACCTGGGTGACTGCCTGAAGGATATGGAGGAGTACGACCGGGCCATTACCGCTCTGCGAAAGGGGATGGGACACGACGAGGAACGGCCGGACATCCACAACCTGCTGGGGTTCTGCCATTTCAAGCGGGATGAGTACAAAACAGCCATCGCCCATTTCCACCGGGCAGTGGAGCTGAACCCGGCCTCGGCCATTGACTACGCCAATCTGGGCGTCAACCACCGCAGGCTCGGCAACAACGGAGAAGCGGCCCGCTACTTCGAGCTGGCCCTTGATCTGGACCCGAGCATCGAGTTTGCCCGGAGCCATCTGGCGGAGTTGGCAGCAGGCAACTGATCAGTTTGAGGTTGCCCTGCTGTCTCCCATTGGCACGCAGCCGAGCACCGGAGAGGCTGCCGAAAAAGGGATTTGCACTGTTTGAGCGAAGCGAGTTTGCAAAGCCCCGGCAGCATCGAGGAGCGCAGGGCATCCCGCCAGCGGCGGGACAAGTGACACGGGTGCCTTTTCTTTGGTTCGTTTCTTTGGGCAAGCAAAGAAATGAACAGAAGCGATGGCACAATAATTCACCCCGCATACATCGCCGCCATCTCCACCGTATACGGACCACCCTTCTCCTGAGAGATACAAAACTCCGGCAGCACTTCCAGCCCCTCCCCTCCATCCTTCACCGCCTCCACCAACACCAGCCCGGCGTCCGCTTCGGGATAGGGATGCACCCTCTGCAACCGTTTCGGCGCAAGCCCATTTCCCCGCAAAACACCAAGCAGGTGTTCTTCCCGCGCCGCCGGGTAGACAAAAGCCGCCCTCCCTCCGACCTTCAAGGCAAAAGATGCAGCCCCAGCCATCTCCCCAATCCCGCCAAGAATCTCGTGCCGGGCCTGTGATCGTTCGGTTCCCGGATGATGGCGACCGCTTGCGGTCGGGTAATAGGGAGGATTTGCCGCCACCCAGTCAAAAGTGTTCGGGGGCAGCAGGATGGCAATGCGGCGGCAGTCGCCTTCGACAACCGTAACCCGGCTCTCAAGGGAATTGATGACCACGTTCCGGCGGACAACCTCGGCCAGGCGCGGCTGCAACTCAAGGGCGACAAGGGTGGTGGCAGGATAACGGTGGGAGAGGATCAGCGAGACAATCCCGCATCCGGCGCCCAGATCAAGAATCCGGGCCTCGGGTTCCGGGGCGAGGAAATGGGCGAGGAGAACGGCATCCACGGAAAACCGGTAGCCCTGCCGAGGCTGCAGACAGCGCAGCTTGCCGCCAAACATGGGCTCTTCGCTGAACTTCGCGGAAAAAGCCATTCGACGAGAATCACTCTGTGTAGCCACGTTAGTAAATTTTCTCGCCAAGGCGCAGAGACCGCACAGAAAAACCTTGTTTTTCAATTGTTCTCTTTGCGCGCTCCGCGTCGCTGCGAGATGTATTAAATCAGGAAGGAATTTTCTCTTCGGGCACGACCTTATTAAGCAGCAGCCCGGTGAGCAGCTTGGGGTAAAAATAGGTGGACTTGTGCGGCATGACCAACCCCTCGTCCGCCACCCGCTTCACCTGGGACACCAGGGTCGGGTTCATCAGAAAGAGCAGGGGGCTGCGGTCGGAGTTGCTCTCGCCCTCCTTGATCGCAACATCCATGGCGGTATCCGGATCGCTGTAATACTCCACCAGACCCTCCTTTACGCACCGATCATGACCAAGCTGCAGCAACCCCTCGATGATGAGGTCGGAGAGGATCACCACATCCAGCTCGCGCAGGGAGGCGGGCTGCTTGGCGCCGAGAGCCTCGTCGATCACCCCGTCCCGCAGGTTCAGGAGCAGACAGCGATCCTCCTGGGGATGGTACAGGCCAAACATCGTGGCCGCGCCGGCATTTTCCGCCATGCGGGAGAGAACCTCGGTCATCAGGGTCTCGCGGGAGCCGCCGGTAATCTCCTCCACGATAAAGCTCAGCGCAAGCCTGGCCCTCAACCCGTCCAAGGAAACCGCCTCGGGCATCCGCACCAGCCGGTGGGTGGGAAGCACGGACAGGCCGGGATCTTCCATGCCGCAGAGATACATCATCGTGTGGTTGTAAGGACTGTCAGCAGGCACCTCGCCCAGCCGCTCCCGCATCAGGGCGCGGAACTGGAGGGCGGTGGTGTAGCGGTGATGGCCGTCGGCGATGTAGAGGGATTTTTCCGCGAACTGCGCCCGGACCTGAGCCAGGATCGCCGGATCGGTCACTCCCCAGATGGTATGGTGGCAGCCGTCGTGATCGGTAACGCTGGCCAGGGGCTCGGCGGAGCGCCCGGATTCCAGCAACGCCAAAATCCGGCCATCCGCATCGGGGTACAGGGAAAAGATCGGGCTGAACTGGGCATGGCAGGTGTCCAGCAGGCTGAGCCGGTCGGAGGTGACACCGGAAAAGGTCTTCTCGTGGGGCTTGACAACCCCCTCGGCAAACTCGGCCAATTGCACCAGGCAGAGCAACCCCTTGCGGGTAAGACGCTTACCCGAGGGAATGGAATACTCGGTGTGATACAGATAGATGGCGGGTTCGCTGTCCCGGACCAGCACCCCTTCCTGCTGCCATTTCACAAAGGTTTCCTTGGCCTGCTGGTAGCGGCTCTCGGTCAACTGCTCGGCATTGACGTTCTTGCTCAGATCCAGATGGATCATATTGTAGGGATTCTTGGCGGCAAAGGCGGCCTGGGCCTCATTGTTGAGCACGTCATAGGGGGGAGTGACCACATCTTCCAAGTGCTGAATCTTGGCCGGGTTGTATCGAAGGGCGCGAAAGGGCGCGATCAAAGCCATTGTTGTGTCTCCTTGCCCCTCCGGGCAGAGCGTGCGCCCAAACCTGTCGGCAATTGCTCCCGGTGGTCATGAACCGGTTGACTTCCCTTGGGGGAATATATATGTTTTGTTGACTATGCCAGTAGAGCTTCTTGCAAAAGTCTTGCTTGTGGTTCGACAGGCTCACCAGGAACGGAAAGATCACTGATTTCGATGTAGCTACCGTTCACCCTGAGCTTGTCGAAGGGTGTTTTCGAAGTTTTGCAAGAGCCTCTTTACATAGTAAAAAAACACCCATATTTCAAGTGGACATTGTACCCGGACCGTAAACTTTTACAAACGAACTTTTCCCATACTCAAGAGGTGTTACCATGTACGATATCTTCACCCGCACCCATTTTTCCTCGGGCCACCACCTGCGCAACTATCCCGGCAACTGCGAGCGTCCCCACGGCCACAACTGGAAGGTGGAGGTGACGGTGCGCGCCACCGAGCTGGACGAACTGGGCATGGGCATCGACTTCAAGAACCTGAAAAAGGCGGTAAATGTGATCATGGAGGATCTCGACCACCGCGATCTCAACGAGCATCCGGCCTTTCAGAAGAAGAACCCCTCTTCGGAAAACATCGCCGCCTATATCTTCGAACAACTCAAGGAAACCCTCACCACCGAGCGCTACCGCCCCTACAGCGTCACGGTCTGCGAAACGGAGAACTGCTGCGTGACCTACCGTGAGGGATGAGCCCATCCTGCACATTTCCGAGATCTTTCACAGCATCCAGGGGGAGTCTTCCTATGCGGGCTACCCCTGCCTTTTCTTCCGGCTCTCCGGCTGCAACCTGCGCTGCTCCTACTGCGACGCCAAATACACCTACGAGGAACCAGCAACCCCCACCCCGCTCGACACCCTGCTGACCGAAGCGGCGCGACACCCCAAGGCCCTGATCGAGATCACGGGCGGCGAGCCCCTATTGCAAGTCGGGGTCTACCCGCTAATGGAGGCGCTGCTTGCCGCTGGCCGCACCGTGCTGCTGGAAACCAACGGCAGCCTCAGCATTGCGCGGGTGCCGCGGGAGGTGGTGAAAATCCTCGACCTCAAATGCCCGGACAGCGGGATGGCCGAAAAGATGGACCTTGCCAACCTTGATCTGTTGGCGCCCCACGACGAGATCAAGTTCGTGGTGAGTTCCCGCACTGACTACGACTGGGCCAGGGCAATGATGACAGAACACCGGTTGGCCGAAAAGGCCAAGCTGATCCTCTCCCCGGTTATCAGCCGCCTTGCGCCCGCCCTGATGGCCCAGTGGCTCATGGCCGACGCGCTCCCGGCCCGGCTCCAGCTCCAGCTCCACACCCTGCTCTGGCCGGGAATGAAGTGTGGAGTGTGAGAAAAATGCCTTTCCACCCGCAAAAAGAACACAGGGCTGTCCCAACCCGCCACTCTCATCTTTTCATTTTTGCTCAGTCTCCCTGAAGGCAAGAACCTCTCCCCCTGCTTTTCCCTCCAGAAAAAATGCATTTTTTATCAATTCCTAACCAAACAAAAATTTTCACGGGATATCATCTGTTAAATGAACTGGAACGGTTCCTCGAAAAATGATCACATACCCTAATGGAGACAATGTATGCCAGAAAGACAAATCCACTGTGAACCCTCACATGATCCCGCAGCCACCAGCATTATGACGACCGCAGACAAAGTCAAGAAAATGCCGGATACGCGCCAGCCTGAATGCAGCGACTTCAGCAACGACGAGGTCAGAAGGGATCGCTACCGGATGCGCTGAATTTTTTTTCAGATTCCGGAAAAATAGCCTCGCATCAAGGGGCACGGCAAACCGCCCCAAAAAAGTCGCAGAGATCGCCGATCTCGATCAGGCACTGCCATGCCTGAAAAGATCGGCCATGAGCAAATTCGTTCTTTTCTCTTCCCGCGAGGAAATACCATTCCCCCCGCTCCCCCGTGCCGATCATGACCGCGCCATGCCCATGATCAGCACACACCGCCGGACCGCATGAGCCACGACAATCCTTCCCCCCTGTAGTTTGCCGACCTGCATACTCGCATCCCAGCTTCCAACACCTCCAATTCCCCCCTTCTCGGGCTGGGGAAAAATAACCCTGTCCCCTTTTGTATTTCAGGGGTAAAATCAATGGTATCCTACAATTCAACCCCTTGGCAAAATTCGTCCGGACATGAACGAATACCTCTGCTTTTCCGACCCATTCCGGCAACCAACAGGAGAATGACATTTATGGACATGAAAGAGTATCTTGAGAGCACCGCCGGTCGAGGGGTTCTGGCCACAGTCGCCAGCGATGGCCAGGTTGACGCCGCAATCTACAGCGTCCCGCATGTGCTGAAGGATGGCGTTGTCGCCTTTCTCATGCGCGACCGGCTCTCCCACCGCAATATCCAGGAAAACCCGCACGCCACCTTCCTCTTCATGGCAGAGGGGCCAGGCTCCCACGGGGTGCGTCTTTTTCTCAAGAAAATCAAGGAAGAAACCGACCCCGCCGCGATCAAGAATCTGATGCGAAGACACCTCACCCCGGAGGAGGATCAGGCCCGGGGGCAGACCTTCCTGGTCTCCTTTGCGGTGGAGAAAATCCTACCCCTGATCGGTGACGATCCGTCCAAAATCCCTTTTTGCTGAGCCGAAAAAGCCATTGCCTCTTGCCGTGACCCCTTCAACCCGAGGAGTACCGCATGGCCGACACCTGCAAGGTCTTGATCACCGGCGCCACCGGCTACATCGGCCGGCGCCTGAAGGACCAACTGCTGAACCACCCGGAACTAACCCTCCGGCTGCTGGTGCGCAACCGGCATAAGGTGCGGCCCGAGGTGCTCGCCAGGGTTGAGGTGGCGGAGGGCGACACCTTCAGCCCCGAGGCTTTGGCTGCAGCTCTTTCCGGCATCGAGGTCGCCTTCTACCTCATCCACTCCATGGGCTCGGGCCAGGATTTTGCAGAGCGCGACCGGCAAAGCGCCGTCAACTTCCGCGACGCCTGCATCGCAGCCGGGGTGAAGCGGCTCGTCTACCTGGGAGGGCTGGGGGTCAAGGAAAGCGCCAGCCGCCATCTCCTGAGCCGGATCGAAACCGGGGAACTCCTCTCCTCCCGTCCCGAAAAGTTGCAAACCATCTGGTTCAGGGCCGGGATCATCATCGGCGCGGGCAGCGCCAGTTTCGAGATCATCTACAACCTGCTCCAAAAACTGCCCCTCATGGTGACGCCGAAATGGGTCACCACCCGAACCCAGCCGGTGGCGGTGGACGACGTGCTCGCCTATCTGGAGGCGGCCATCGCCGTAAAGGTCCAGGGCAATCTGGTGGTGGACATCGGCGGCGAAGCCATGAGCTTTCGGGAGATGATGCTCCGGGCCGCCAAGATCATGGGGCTGCGGAGGTTCCTCCTGCCGGTGCCGGTGCTGAGCCCGCGCCTCTCCTCCTTCTGGCTGATCCTCTTTACCCCCATCCCCTACCGCATGGCCGCCGCCCTGGTGGAGGGGCTCCGCTCGGAAACCGTCATCCAGAACGACCATGCCCAACGCCATTTCCCCGGGATAACGCCCCGCAGCTACGAAAGCGCGGTGAAGGCCGCCATCGCCGAGCTGGAGCAGGATCTGGTCATCAGCCGCTGGTGCGACAGCTCCACGGAGCCGTTCTGCGACATCAAGCACCAGGACAACCCCGGCGCCCCCATCCTGCGAGACCAACGGGAGATCCCCCTGCACGGGCTGGACCCGGCTTTTGTTTACGCGGCAGTCAAGGGAATCGGCGGCGCCCATGGCTGGGGCGCCTACAACATGCTCTGGCAGATCCGGGGTTTTTTGGACAAGCTGAGCGGCGGCTATGGCCTGAACCGCGGCAGAAGACAGCAGAAGGAACTGCGCGTGGGGGATGCCCTTGATTTCTGGAAGGTTGCCGACCTCAAGGAAAACAAACGGGTTCTGCTCGTGGCCCAGATGAAGGTGCCGGGCAAGGCCTGGCTTGAGTTCGACATCCAGGATGACCGGCTGGTGCAGACCGCCCATTTTCATCCGCGCGGGCTGCTGGGGAGACTGTACTGGTATGCGGTCCTGCCCTTTCACGAACTGGTGTTCAAGAATCTTGCCGAAAAAATCGTGGCGCACGCTGCAGCTCACTCAAGCGGCACAATCTCTTCCCCCGCAAAATAAAACGTTCCACCGAAACCGTCATAATTTTGCACAGTTGACAAAGAAACTGAGAGTGTATAAAGATTTAAAATATAGCGCAGGCACCAGGGCAACAAAACCTGGCGATATCAACGAACCTTACTTGAAGCACAAGGGGGATTGCATGAAATCAAAAGACTATTGTCGCAGCGCAGAAATCGAACTCACCACCTGGAAGGCAAAACTCTATGACGTGATCCGCAAGATCGACAAACTGCCCACCGGCGACAAGGAAAAGATGCTCGGCAGCGTGGGAGACTTGAACATCTTGGTCACCGAACTGGAGGACCGCATAGATCAGTTGCGGATCGCCTGCCCCGCCGACTGGAAACCGGAAAAGGATACCCTGGGCGCCAAGATCGAAGGCTTGGGCGACAAGGTGGATGGCATTGAAAAAGAATTGTTTGCCTATGACTTTGGCGGCTGAGACAAACAGTTAGCGATGAAAAAGGCGGCCGCCCGGTCGCCTTTTTTTATTGCCCGTGGCGCAAACACAGTGCCTGCATGAGGAGCGTGGGAAACGATGTGAATCGAAACGATTTCACGGGAATCAGAGCCAGTTGGGCGAAGACTGTGGATGGGGCAAAAAACAGCAGGGTGTGCATGAGCAAAGACGCTATTCCGACAACGACGAGCACAGGAACGGTATCAGTTCTTGCACGGCTTGAGAGTTTCGACCGTAGCCAGCGCCACGCGGTGCTGGCTACGGCATGGAACAACCGGCCCCATGTGAGCCTCGTAGCATTTGCACTCACCCCGGACCGGCAGGGACTCCTTTTCGCAACGCCGAAGAACACAACGAAATACCAAAACCTCATCAGGAACAGCCGGGTGTCGCTGGCGATCGACAACCGGGAGAACAGCACAGAGGACTATCTCGGCGCAGAAGCGTTCACGCTTTTCGGCAAGGCCCGTGAAGTAAGACAGAAACTTGCACGAACAACCATGTCGGCAATCCTGACGCTGAAGCATCCGGCGCTCAAAGAGTTCATCGAAGCTCCGACCACGGCCCTGATATTGGTGAAGATCGAACGATGTCTCCACATTGGAAAGTTCCAGACCATTTCGGAGTGGAAAATCTAAAAATACGCTCCTCCCGACCTCTCCCCGCCCCCACTTCCTGACACTGCCGAGCGGCGCTGAACCAAGGTCCGTGGCGCAACACAGCGCCTGCACAGAATTTCCCCTCCTCCGGCCGCTGGATGTGCTACAATATTTGCCATGGAAACAGCGCTCAAAATAGGGATCAGCGCCTGCCTGCTGGGGGAACCGGTTCGCTACGACGGCGGTCACAAGCTGGACCAATTTCTTGTCGAGACTTTGGGCCGGTTCGTCTCCTTTGTTCCGGTCTGCCCGGAAACGGAATGCGGCCTCGGCGTGCCCCGCGAGGCCATGCGGCTTACGGGCGACCCGGCCTCGCCGCGCTTAATGACCATCCGCACCGGGCAGGACCTCACCGCCCGGATGGAGCAATGGGCAACCCGACGGGTCAGCGAGTTGGCCGAAGAAGATCTCTGCGGCTTCATTTTCAAAAGCCGCTCCCCCTCCAGCGGCATGGAGCGGGTAAAGGTATATGCCGATACCGGCGGGGAGCCGGTGAAAACCGGGGTGGGCCTCTTTGCCAGGGAGTTCATGGCGCGGTTGCCCCTGCTGCCGGTGGAGGATGAAGGCCGCCTCCATGATCCGGTCCTGCGGGAAAACTTTATCACCCGGATTTTCGTGCTCAAGCGCTGGCGCGATCTTTTGGCCGCCAACCGGTCACGCGGCGGGCTGGTGGCCTTTCACACCGCCCACAAGCTCCTGCTCCTCTCCCACAGTGAAAAACATTATCGCGCCATGGGCAGACTCGTTGCCGAGGCCAAAAAAATGCCCCTGGATGACTTGTTTTCCGCCTACGAGGCCATGCTCATGGAGGCCCTCCGGCTGAAAAGTTCGCTCGCCAAAAACAGCAATGTCCTGCTCCACATTCTGGGTTACTTCAAAAAGAATCTCGCCGCTGATGAAAGACAGGAAATGGTTGAGCTTATCGACCGCTACCGGGGCGGCCTGGTCCCACTTATCGTGCCCATCACCCTGCTCAACCACTATGTACGCAAATACGACCAGTCCTATCTGGCCGGCCAGATATATCTCTATCCCCACCCCTTGGAGCTGAAACTGCGCAACCATGCCTAGCCGCCATCAAGCTGTCGCCGTGCTTGCCGCATTCCTTCTCTGCTCCTGGTACGGTTGCACCAGCCGAACCACCGCCGTACCACCGGCCACCGTCCCCTTTGTCGATTTGGTCCGCTACAGCGGCACCTGGCATGAGTTGGCCCGCCTGCCCATGTGGTTCCAGCGCGACTGCCTGCAATCCTGGGCCGAATATACCCTGTTGTCGGAGAATGAAATCACGGTGGTCAATTCCTGCCCCACTGCAAGTGGCGGCAATAAAAAAGCACACGGCATTGCCACCGTGGTGGACAAACAGACCAACGCCAGGCTCACGGTCCGCTTCGACAACTGGTTTTCCCGGCTTTTCCCAGGTCTCACCACCGGGGACTATTGGATACTCTGGCTCGACCCTGACTATCAAACCGCCCTGGTCGGCACCCCTGATCGGAAATTTCTCTGGATCCTGGCGCGCACGCCCTCGGTGGATACTGAAACCTATGCCCAACTGGTAGCCCATGCCCGCGAAATGGGCTTTGCCACGGAAAAACTGCTCGTTTTCCAGCAGGACAGGTAGCCACAAAATAAACGGAAATCACGGCCAACACAGGAGGACATATGCAAATAATCAAGGAATTCAAAGAGTTTTCCATGCGCGGCAACGTTGTGGACATGGCGGTCGGCATCATCATCGGCAGCGCATTCGGCAAGATTGTCAGCTCCCTGGTTCAGGACGTCATCATGCCGCCCATCGGCCTGATCATGGGCAATGTAGATTTCGCCCATCTGACCGTCACCCTCCGGAAAAAAAGCGAGGGCGTGGAGGCGGTCACCCTCAAATACGGGGTGTTCATCAACACCATCCTGGATTTCACCATCGTGGCCTTCGCGATCTTCATGCTCATCAAGCAGATGAACCGGCTCAAGAAGGAAGCGCCACCCTCGGAAGCTACAACCAAGGAATGCCCCCGCTGCTGCTCCAGCATTCCGGCCAAGGCGCTGCGTTGCCCGCACTGCACTTCGGAGCTTCATGAGGCGTAAAAGGGGAAGGAAGATTGGGGGGATGGATAGGAGGGTGCCGCTACCGACTTAACGCAAACATCTGCGGCTTGTCAGTAGAATGCTTTGGCTGGAATTAAGCATCCTGTTCCCAGAATTCCAGGCAGAGCCGGGAGGTGCCTGTTTGTTATTACCCTCAAGCCTGAAAACCCCTATTCCGAGAGTTTGACAGGGGAGACAAACCCGGCAGGCTTGAGCGCAAGCACGGAACACTGCACCTGCTCCAGAATGGCTTCAGCGGTATTGCCGATAAGCAACCCGGGAATGCCTGTCCGCGCAACCGTCCCCATGACAACCAGGTCCGCCTGCACTTCCCCGGCCAGGACGGTTATCACCTTGCGCGCTTGCCCCTTGCGGAGGTGGAAACGAGGGGCAAGGTAGTCATACGCTTCCGCGCCGATCCGATTCCGCAGCCACTCCCCTAGCTGGTACAACCCGCTCTCATGCTGCAAACGTTCATTTTCGACATAGGTGGCGGCAGCGGCGGGGTTCCCACCCCACACACTGATTTTGCCTTCGCCAAAAGCCTCCCAGGCATGTGCCAGATGCAAGGCGGCAAAATCGGACAGCGCAAGCGAAGCGGACAAACCGATAATCTGCTCATTGAGGTCCGGCTCCTCGACCCCGGCCATCAGCGGGTCGAAATCGACCGCCGCGAGAATACTGCTGTAATTAGATTTCTCCCGGGGCTTCATCAGCCACACCGGAACGGGGCATTTGCGCAACAGATGCATATCGTCGCTGCCGAACAGCCTCGCCAGGAAATCGGGATTTTCCGCGGGCTTGATTACCAGGTCATACCCATGGCGCAGCACGGCGCGGATGATTTCGAGAAAAGCCGTGCCCGTGAACACCTTGCGCGCAATGTTGATTCGTTGCCCATGGGGATCGATCAGCGACTCCAGCCTTTGCATCTGCTCACTCTCCAGTGTCGCCTGCAGCCCGGCGGAATCCGGCACGCCATCCGCCGCCCCTTTACTTCCCGGGATACGCGGAACAACGGCAATGACCGTCAGTTCGGCCTGATTGTTTTCCGCCAGCGTCACCGCCCGCGTCAAGGCGGAGGCCTGGTCCACGCCCTCTTCTGATACATAGAGAATGTTCTTGAATCGTTTCATAAGACGGCCTCCGTATTGGTTTTCAAACTCGATTCGACATGGGGAAACAGGCGGTCCGCAGCTTCCCGTGCTGCGTCGGCATAAGGGACAAAGACCAGGTCTACTCCCTCCCGTTCAAACTGTTGGGCCTCATGGCGGCTGGAGGCGGAAAGCGCCACCTTGCCGGGGTAGCCCTGCTGGTGAAGCCCGTGGAGCAGCATCCGGTTGATGGCGCGATCCCGCATGGTGCTCACGACCCAGCGCACTTGCTCCAGCGGCAGCGAAGCAATGAATTCCGGATCCTCTGCGTCACCATAATGGACTGCGTAGCCATCGCGGAGGTGGCGCCGCACCACCTCCGGATCAAAATCCACGGCGAGCAAACGGCAGCCCCGTTGGCGCAGATTGTCCGCCACCGCAGCGCCGTAACGCCCCAGGCCGAAGAGGAGAACATCCATGTTCCGGTCATCCCCGGCCGAACCATCCAGCTCCCGGTGCGCCACCTTGCGCTCGAACACGCCAAGATAGGGGGCGAGCCGCTCATACAGGGAATGCGAGTAGATGATCATATAGGTGGACCCGCTGATGGTAATCAACCCCACCAAGGTAATAAGCCCCACTGTCTCCCGGTCGAGATGCCCCAGGCTGAGGCCCAGCGCGGCAAGGATAAGCGAGAATTCACTGATCTGAGCCACCGTGAGCCCGGCCAGAAAGCCGGTGCGCTTGCGATACCCCATGTAGCCCATGATCGCCATGACAATAAGAGGATTGCCCACCAGCACGAAAAGCGAAAACAGCATCGCCGGGCCCGCCTGTGCGCCAAGGGTACTTATGTCCAACCCGGAACCCAACTCGATAAAGAAAAAAAGCAACAGGAAGTCGCGCAGGCTGACCAGGCGCGCGGCCACCTGCTCACGGTAGGGTGTGGACGCGACGGAAATACCTGCCAGGAAGGCCCCCACCTCTTTGCTGAAGCCCAGGGTGTCGCCGGCTGTGGCGCCCAGCACCGCCCAGGCAATGGCGAACAACATCAACAGCTCGGGCGAGTGGGCGAGACGATGGAGCAACCCGGTCAAAACGTAGCGGATCAACAAGGCCACAACAAGCAGCATCGCGATCCCTTTGGCCAAAATCAGCAATGCTTCCAAGCCCAGATGCATCTCACCGGCGGGCTGGCCAAAAGCGGTGAGCCCAATCATGACCAGCACCACCACAATATCCTGGACAATGAGAAAGCCCACCGCAATCCGCCCATGCAGCGAATCCACCTCCCGTTTGTCCGAGAGGAGCTTCACGATGATGATAGTGCTGGAAAAAGTCAGCGCGACAGCCACATAGATGGCCATGACATGCGGCATGCCCAGCGCCAGGGCGATCAGATATCCGATGAGCGAGGTGAAGACAACCTGCCCCAGACCGGAAGCCAGCGCAACCGGCCCCACGGTACGGATGATGTGCAAGTCGAGCTTCAACCCGACCACGAACAGCAGCAGGGCAATGCCCAAACGGGCAAACAGCTCGATTTCGCTGCTGTGCGTCACCCATCCGAAAACCGAGGGGCCGAGCAGTATGCCCACCACGATGAAGGCAACGATCAGCGGTTGGCGCAGGAGTTGAGCGATGCCCCCGCTGACGACCGCCAGACCCAGGATCAGGCCCATCTGTACAAAAACATTTTCAACCATTCGTTATCCCTCGGTCTCTGAGGCACCCCCGTTTCCCATGCGCGTATCGCCTTTTCCATGGGAGCTTCGCACCTGGTAGGATTCTATGCAATGGGAGATGGAAAGTCAAAAAAAACAGCCGCGCGTCCCTAACAACCAACAACTGCGCGGGATGCGTATTCTCCTGCTGTTTTCCCTCTGTTCCGTGGAGTAACAAGATGTTTTTTCTTTGCAAAAAAAGAGTGCAGGGATAAGATTACCGGCAGCCGACAGCGCACGAGACCGGCACAGTACCTCCGCATTTAAAACCCAACCGACACAAGACCTTGCCGCCAAACATGAACGAACATCTCTGTCCTTCCGAAATATCCCAGCAGCCGCGCTGCTCTCGGGTTGAAATCGAAACCCTGAGCAAAACCATCGGCAGCAACCGTCAACTGCTGGACGTTCTGGATGCCTTCCCCGGCTTTGTCCTGGTTCTCAATCATACCCGGCAGATCATTTTTGCCAACCAGGCTTTTCTGCATTTTCTTGGCGCCGCATCCCTTGCCGAGGTGCTGGGGAAAAAACCGGGGGACGCCTTGGCTTGCGAGCATGCCGTGCAAAGCGTTCTGGGCTGCGGCACCACCGTCTTCTGTTCCGCCTGCGGCGCAGCCAAAGCCACTCCCCCGCTTCTCCTGCACCAGCCGGAAAACGGTGATGCCCAGGAATGCCGGATCAGACAGGAGGGCAGCGGCAAGTCCTTTGATTTCCGGGTGCAGACCGCACCGTTTCCCGGCGGAAGCGACAATCTCTATCTCTTCTATCTCACCGATATCTCACACGAAAAACGGAGGCGAGCGCTGGAGCGCATCTTCTTTCACGATGTGGCCAATATCGCCAACGGCATGGTGGGCTTGAGCCGGACCCTCTGCGAAAAAGAACTGGGCGGGGATAAAAAGAAGCAGTTTCAGCGGGTGCTGCACCGCTATGCGCATCGGCTGAGCGACGAGGTCGAGGCGCAGTCCTCCCTGGCCGCGGCGGAAAACAACGACCTGCACCTTGCGATCCAGCCCTGCGCAACCCTTGGACTGCTTGAGGAGGTGGCCTCCTTTTTCAACACCATCACCAACGAGCAGATGAGCAAGGTGGAGATCGGGGCCGATACCGTGGACAAGGAGTTTTTCACCGACCCGCGCCTTTTGCACCGCATCCTGATCAACATGACCAAGAATGGGATCGAGGCCTCCCCCCGGGAGGCAACGGTGCGGATCGGCTGCAAGCAGGACGGCAGCGACCTGGAATTCTGGGTACACAACCAGGGCTGCATGCCCGAACAGGTGCAGATGCAGATCTTCCAGCGCTCCTTTTCCACCAAGGGTTCGGGCCGGGGCTTGGGCACCTACAGCATCAAACTGCTGGGCGAACGCTACCTCAAAGGCAGGGTCAGCTTCAGTTCCTCGCCCGAAGAAGGCACCACCTTCCGCTTCCGCTGCCCCGGCCGCATGGACCCGCCACCCCCTAGCGCCTGAACCCCCTCCCGAACAGCCCGTCCCTAGCGCCGGCCGCCGAGCCGATCACTAAGGAATGCCCGCAAGCTGCCCCACCATCCCGATCAAGGCGGCACGTTGCCCGCAATGCACCTCGGAGCTTTAGGAGGTATAAAGAGAGGGAAGAAAATTTGGGAAATGAACAGGAGGGGTTCCCTGCCGACTTAACGCAAAGATTTGAGGCTTGTCAGTAGAATGTTTTGGTTGGAATTAAGTATCCTGTCCCCAGAATTCCGG